>Ga0214206_1000034_pt1 | contig 35842 bp, 53 predicted proteins | sample TroBogEpilimnion_26_FD_153044 | JGI IMG/M metagenome (GOLD analysis project Ga0214206, IMG submission 153044) | Freshwater microbial communities from Trout Bog Lake, WI - 07JUL2009 epilimnion | ecosystem: Environmental > Aquatic > Freshwater > Lake > Epilimnion/Euphotic zone | place: Trout Bog...
AACTGGTCATCATAGTTACGATCGACTTCACTTGTGAAAGTGAGTTCGTTTTCCAAGACCATCAACGCTTCATTGGTGATCTTGGAGATAGTTAAGAGATTATTACTCATTTCTATTTCCTTAAAGAAAAATTAGGTTTTACCTGACTTTTCCAGCTTTCCTAGCAGCTTTCCATTGAGCATAAGTACCATGAAATTGACCATCTGAGCCAATCGGAGTATCTATTGCCGCAGAAGCTGCCTTTAAAGGCTGAATCGGTGCAGGAGCTTTTGATTTCTGAGCAACAGGTTTAGCTTCTTCCTCTTTTGGCTCTGCTTTTTCAAACATTGCCTCAAGTTTCCCTAATTCACGTAATGCTTTAGCATCAGACCACTTTGCAAATCTCTCTCCAAGTTCTTCATTACTAGCAATGTGATATAGGATTTGTGGGCCTACATCACTTTCAATAATTGCTTCTTTTACCAAATCACTTACTTGTGTTGGTGAAGATTGAATCATGTCTTGATAGTCCGGCGTTTGGGCGATAAAACTTTGTTGCTTTGCATTAAAAGCCTCATAAACTCTTTGACGCTCGGCTTGCACTTGTTTTTCCGCTTCTTGCTTTTTGTAGTCTTGAATAGCTTTGTCAGCAGTCCATTCGGCTAGTGCTTTCGCATAGTCGATATTGCTACTAAATTGGTCACGTTGAGGCTCCGGCTCGTAATCCTGTGCCTTTTGGGGCTTAGGAGCTTCCATTGCCTTTAGCTTTTCTTCTAATTCTGACGCCCGTTTTGATTCGGCTTCTGCTCTCGCTTCTGCTTCGGCTCTACGTTTAGTCAATTCAGAAAAGCGTTTTTCTAATTTGGGATTAGGTTTTTTAGCTTCTTCTGTTGCTTTCGCTTCTTCTTCGCCTTCTTGTCCACTCTCACCATTAGCATCAGTCGGCTCTGCTGGAGTTTCCTCAACAGCAGCCTCAACTGGCGCATCATTGGCAGCTAGACCAAGTTTTTGTGCGTAAAAATCGGCTGAATTTTCGCTTGTTACAGTTGTAAAACTACTAGGTACTTCTACTACTTGTGCTTCTGACATGGATAACTCCAAGGTTTTAACCCTGTGAACCCACAGGTAGGTAAAGTAATCTTAATACAAATGTTGTTTATTTACAACTATATTGCTCTTTCTGTTGCCTCAGCATTTGCTAATTTTGTTTGCCCTGAATTGATGTGAGCAAGAATGAGGGCAATATTAGCCTTCATCTGCTCAATTTCTTTCTGAGATTCAGTCTTGACAATAGTATCTTGAGCCATTGTTTCAGTACGCATTTCGGTATCGTGAGCCTTAGTATGCTGACGCATGAGTTCACGCTTAGTTTCCTCGCCCTGTTTAAATTGCTCGATAGAACCCTTATATTTAAGGTCTAACTGCATAGCTTGCATCTGTTGTTGCATCTGCTTAACTTGTTGTTGAGCTTGAGCAATCATCATCTGCGCCCTTGGTGGGATGTCAGACTTATCATCAATCTTAGCCAATGGGTTCATAGAAGCTAGACGGTCAGCAATCACATCAGCGCCAGGGAAGTCCATATTTCTAATAAACAAGTCACCAGCTACTTGCATCAAATTAGGGTCTTTTTGGAATAAAGGCATCATGGAATCGACAGCCTCTGCTCTCTTAGAGTTATAGCCTGGGCCTGTGTCCATTACTACGTCATATTCGCCAACCGTTACGTTATTGACTACTTCACCGGCAGCATTACGCTCGTTGATGGTAATCATTTCAGGCTTGCCGTCATCACCAATGATCCGCATGACACGTTGGGTATCGTAAATATGGGGTACAAGATCAAGAATAATCTTGCCAACCATACGGATAGAACGTGTCAAATTGTCGTAGAAGTTGTAGTTTGTTAGGTCAATCTGTTGTTGCTGACCATTCAAAGCCTTGCCTGAAATATTGCCAGTAGGTTGCTGATTTGGGTCAAATACGCCTAATACAGACTTCAAGTCCATATCAATCTGACTTAATGCAGCAATAACGCCTGTGGGCGGTGCTTCAGGCTGAATACGAACTGGGGTAGCAGCAGGACGTCCATCAATATCTGTCTGTTTATAACGCAATACCGCAGTTGCTTTAATGTTTGCTTGCGCCCATTCAGCTTCGTGTCCTTCGTCCTGACCTTCGGCAATCAGCCATTTTGGTTTAGGAGCAAGGGCAACAGACTCAGTAATCGATGTAACCCAAAAGTTATACATTCTTTGGGAGTCTTTGCTCATACGGGTAATCCCGTACTTCTTATGCTTGTTCTCAACAATCAGTTGATTGCCATAAACAGGCACAATTGGAATGTATTTGCCAGGCCATACACCTTCTTCAAGGATAGTATTGGCAGTCAATTTAATCCATTTAATGCGTTTTCTAACGGTTTCACGTCTATCAATGATGGTTAGGCCAAGCTCATCTAGCTCATCTTTGCTGACGTCATCCTCATACATTTCTGAGTTATCGGATAGCTTTAAAAGATTAGTGTGCTCACGGTCAACGTAGAAGTATTCGGCAATCCGAATGTCCTCTTTCATAATCCATTCAGAATCCATATCCCCTGTGCCACGGGCGTGAAGACTATCTTCAGGGGCGTTAGGGTACATATTACGGAATACGTCTTTAGGGATGACCTCAGTAACCATCACCTTTTCTGCGTCTGAGCCATCAGGAAATACTGAATTTGGATCGTAATAAACAGTAAAAGGGTTACGAATAGGGCGGATATAGATTTCTTGGTCAAAACTATCGTCACGCATATAGTCTGTTTCAACCCGTAGATAGCCCCAACCCATGCGAACTGCATATTCAAATGCGTGGTCATAGGCTTGATCGGCATCGGATTGGTTCTCAATATGACGGCAGATACCCGTTAAAACCTCGGCAATCTTCTCATCAGATTGGCTATTCATGCCATGCACTTTAATTCTTGGGCGTTGCTGACGTTGTTGATTGCAGATTTGACGAATTGCTGCGTCTAGCTTATTGATAGTCAAGCAAGGGCGAGCTTCTAATGTACGGCTATTTTGTATCTCGACAGGCCATTGGCTACCGCCTGAGAAATTAAGGTCTTCTAAGGCTTCTGAGCGATTATTGGAGTCCCAATCGGCTGATTGACGTAAAAACTTCTTAGCCTCGTCAATTCGTGGGTCATAATCCATCATTTCATTATCTACATACTCAGCCATAATTAGCCCATCCAGTTAGAAGGTACGTGCATTGTGGGTCTTGCTAACTTCACTTTGCGTGGTTCATTAATCATTAATCCAATATATCTAAATGCATCAGCCCCATGCGAATAGCTGTCATGTAACGGCTTTTGACTAAACTGTTTCGTGTCGGGATCAACATCATATCGATAGTGACGCAAACATTGTAATCCTTGATGGCAATTTTCTCTATCAAAATAACACGCTTTGAAGATTGTTCTTGCAGCATTAATGGAATCGATTATCGGTGTTTTGCCAATAATTCGAGTGTTATAGCCTGCATTTCTGACGATTTCTTCAATAGAACGCCCATTGGCAGCTAAAGTCTTATTCTCTGCGTCATGGGGTAGCCATAAGGTGTCATAGACATAGCCAAAGGTTTGCATCTTAGCCAGAATGTCAGTCATTGTGGTCTGAGTGGTTTCAAAGTATCGAATAAGCCTTGTTTCCATGCCAATAAACTGCACAAACCATACCGCAGTTGCATCAGCCCAACCAAGGTCAAACACAGCATGGACAGGCTTGGCTGCATCGTATGGCACTTTGGTTATGCGCCCCTCTAAATCAGCTAATGTCATTTCTTTGGCAAAGATAGCGCCATCCACAGTCTGCCTACAGATACCTTCCCAAACGGTGTTATAAGACTGTGTGTCCCTCATTTTGAGGGCATCTTTCTCAAGCCTTAATACTTCAGGGAACCAAGGGTTATCTGACCAGTTGACCTTTTGAACTACGGCATTTTCAGGGGGGTTTACGACAAATCGCTGATACGTTTCGTCCGTTTCAAGCTCAGGATTAAAACAAACCCAAATCTCGCTTCCTTCTTTACGGATTGTCGGGATGAGAACGTCCCACGATGTTTTGCTAACTGTTTGCGCTTCCTCGACCCAACAGTAATCAACACCCTCGAATGATTTAATGTTCGCAATGTTATTTTTGAGTCCGGCAAACGAGAATTCCGTACCATTCGCACCCCGTATTGAAGTCTGCGTAATCTCATAGAAGCTCTCAATCCCAAGCGCATAGATTTGGTCGCTTAATAATTTGTGAACAGATTGTGAAATGGAATTTTGATACTCACGAGCACATAGAACACGAATAGCTCTTTTGCCACCCATAAGAAGCAAAGCCCTAGCAATACACCAAGACTTAGCTCCACCCCTACCGCCGTAATAGACTTTATATCGAGATGACTTAAATAGACCTTGAAATTTGACAGGAAACTCAGCTTTGGCGAGAGCATCCTGTACAACATCAGACACCGACTTTAGACCTTAGTTGAGCAGTAGCCAAATCTTCTAGCAATGTGTCATGCTTTGGCGGTTCTACAAATACAAGCTGAAAGCCAGGAATGACGGCCTTACCATCTTCAGTTTCAATCGTGTTCGCTTGAACTGGCTTGCCATCTACCCGATCCATAACTTCTCTTGCCGCAGCAATATTGCCATCCATTGCATCATCAATAAGCTGAGTAACAATCTTTTCTAGCTTGTCAGGATTCTGAATTAAGTGACGCTTTAATTGATCTGAGAATAGCTTGTTCTTGGTAGCGTTCTTGTTACCCTTCATGCTTTCAGCAATTTTTGCGTTTTTACTTAACTCAGTTTCCATATTATTGATTATAAATACGTTTTGTTGTATTTACGCAACACCTGTTTCTTCGTTTGTTTCAGCAGGCGCTTGAGCAGCTTGGAATTGCTCTGTTGCATCCTTATGTAGCTTTGCATGGAACTCAGCGACTACTTCCATAGGTAGCTTACGTAAGCCAGCAAGGATGAGTTCTACTTCTTGTACGGTTAGATTGAGAAAATTAATCATTTTTTACCTTTCTTGGTTGTTTTCTTTGCTTCACGTTGCACATTAAGAGCGATGGCTACTGCTTGCTTTTGGGGCTTGCCAGCTTTCATTTCTGCTTCAATGTTCTTTCCTACTGCCTTTTTACTAGCGGATTTAACTAATGGCACTTTCTTCTCCTTAATGATGGTTTTCACTACTTTGGTGTTTAACTTCTCGACTTTCTTTGGGAAAGTGTGTTGTTTTTTTACAACACTTGACCGATCCCATAGCTCAGGATTGTCATTAATTGTGATTTTTGATTTAGGAAATGGAAACTCATCGTATTTAAGATGAGGCTTTTCTTCAAAAAATAAAGACTTTAACCACTTGAGCATTTACTCCCCCTTTTATTTATTAACAATTCCAGTTTTTTAGACTAGCCTTAGCCCGTTCAGCAGGGCCTTTAGACTTCTTTACTACGCCTTCCATTCTTGCACAAAATGATGCCTTACGACCCTTATCCTTCTCAGTTTTTGGATTGGGCGCTGGGGCTTTCAGATTGCTACCATTCTTAGCGTTGTATTCAGCCCTACCCTTGGCGGTCATGCCCGCACCCTTGTCTGTAGGGTTGTAGGTCTTACCTTTGCCGGTAGTCTTATGTGCAATAGGTTTATCGTGTGCCATTATTTTTTCGCAGTCTTGGCTGATTCTACAAACGCTTTAGCCGTAGGTGCGCCTTTACTGCCAGGCTTACGCATCTTCTCTACGGGTTTACCCTCAGCCTTTTCACGCTCAATCCGAGCCTGTTTTTTATGAATATTGGCATATAAGCCAGGTTTAGTAGCCATCATTGTCCTTAATTGTTAATAGCTTCTTCAAAGCAAATATCTTGCCAATCCATAATAAGATACTTAATGTTCTCATGACGATATTCTTGGAATTTTAGATATTCTTCTTTGGCGTCATCGTTCATTGTGCCAAAGCGCACTCTTGCGCCGACTTGAATAGGCATTTCTTGAAGTTTGCCATTGATCTTTTTGCCTGGGCCGACCGCAACTACTGTCCCCATATTCTCAGCTTCTTTGTTATCAACGATAATAACGCTACTGAGGACACGTACATCAGGCTTAACGACTATCTTGCTACCAAGTGGTTTTAAGATAAAATTGTTATCAGTCATTTTAATATTACCGTATTAAATTGATTAAAAGCCCCCTAGTTTATTACCGTATTCTAGGGGGTTTTGCTATTACATACCGTCTTGAGCGTGTTCTACACGTTTGTGGTCGTAAACAACCTTTTCAGAGCATTCGCCCTTCATTTCGCCCAAACGACCATCGTGCTTGCCCATGTGTGAGCCTTCACGCATACCAATGCCATCAGCCTTACCCATAGCAACGCCACCGGCAATAGGAGCTTTACGCTCACCTGTCATATCGCTTGAAATTGCGCCTTTAGGAGCCTTAGCACCAGTTGTAGATGGAACGCCACCCATTTCTTTATCTACTTTAGATGCGCCAATCTTCTTTTCGCCTGAACGATCAGAAGCGCTAACGCCTTTTGGAAATTTCTCTCCGCTTTCACCACGAATACCGTAACCCATAATTTTTCCTTTTGCAAAAGAACCTACACCATGTAGGAATTTATATATTAAACCTATTTTACAATAGGATCAATTGATTTTAACAGTCTTTCTGCTGCTTCTTCATTATCAATTCGAGCTAATACTCCGCCCTTCCAATTGGCAATAAACTTGAGTTGGTCAGGGGTAAATTTCTTATTAGGGCCGTCTTTGACCTCGATTAATAAGGTGTGTCCTTCGTATGCACATAATAGGTCAGGAATCCCATGTCCTACAGTATGAAGTAAATAAACATCAGCACCCAAATCACGCAATTTTTTGACTACTTGTGCTTGATTTTTATCGACTTTTTTGGCATAAACCATTGTTAATTCACAATAATCAGTTAAGATTGCGTAACTTTATCACAAAGGGATTTTATGGCTGGCTATCATTTATCAGATGAAGAATGGATTGCAGAGTGGAAAAAAATAGGCAGCCCTCAAAAATTTGCTGAAATTCATAAATTTGATGTACGGTCGGTTTATAACCGTAGGCGTTCTATAGAAACAAGACTTAATGTTGAATTGCCATCATTTAATGACCAAAGAATTGATTTAATCAAAAAGATACAACAAACAGATGGTCACGTTCGCAGAGGAATTGATTTAGAAAAAGGCAGAATCGTTGTGTTTTCTGACGCTCATTTTTGGCCTGACATTACCACCACAGCTTTCAAATCATTAATTGAAGGTATTAAAGAGCATAAGCCTTCAGTTATCGTGGCAAATGGGGACTGTTTTGACGGAAGTGGTCTATCAAGATTTCCTAGAATGGATTTTGACAAGTTGCCAAGCGTAAAAGAAGAATTAGAAGCCTGTCAGCATTATCTTGGAGAGATTGAAAAAGTTGCTAAAGGGGCTAAATTAATATGGACGATGGGCAACCATGACCAAAGATTTCTAGCTTCTGTGGTGCAAAATTTGCCTGCTTTTGAGGGTGTACCTGGTACACATTTAAAAGACTATTTCCCTATGTGGAATTCTTGTTGGTCATTTTGGGTCAATGAGGATACTTGTATAAAACACCGACACAAAGGCTCTTTTGGGGCTACTAGGGCTAATCCTCTTGCGGCTGGCACAAATATGATTACAGGGCATACGCACCATTTATCCGTGTTTCCAGTTGCTGACTATTCAGGCACAAGATGGGGTTGCCAAACAGGAACATTAGCAGATGTTAATGGCCCTCAATTTTCTTATACTGAGGACACAGTTAAAGATTGGAATAGTGGATGGGCTTTACTTTCTTTTGAAAGAAAAAAGTTATTAATGCCTGAAATTGTGAGAGTTTGGGGTGAGGATGAAGTTGAATTTCGTGGAAAGATTCATAGGGTATGAAAATTACGCCCAAAATTCTTGAAGGTATTTATCTGACGCTTGCAAAGTGTGATCCTTTTACTAAATGGGATTTACCGCCTAGCGAACTATGCCGATTTGGTATTGTGGACGATCATTCAGTAATGGCTACTTATGAATATGATGAATCTATGTCTAAACCGCATATATTTAATATATCTAAGGCTCGTTGTGGATTTTTTGATACTGTAGTTAGAAGTATGGCTCACGAGATAATTCATTGTTCTCGGCATAAGTCAGGTAAATGGAATTTGCATGATGCTACCTTTAAAAGGCGCAAAATGCTTGTGGGGCAATGCCTTGGTTTTGACGGTCACGAATTGTAATGAGGCGTTAAGCCGTCAATGTAGGACGCAGTAATTGGGTAATTTTACGGCTTTCTGACCCATTGCTAGTAACTGCCAAATACAGCCTCAAGTTTTACAATTATTGCTTTTTGTAAAGTATAAGAAACATTATTGTAAAGTTTTACTTATCTAACAAATCATCCATTTCTATACCACGCTTAAATAGCTCTTGTCTTATTTTACGCATAGCTCTTTCAATAATTTCAGATACGGCTTGTGGACTAATATCTAATTCGTCAGCAATTTCTCTAAGTGTTTTAGATTCTTCATTCACTTATTTGCTTTTCCAAGTTTCTGATCGACTCTCTCCAAGAGCCTCTCATAGGTAATTCCCCATTTATTTTCAAAACCTTTTGTACCCAATCCGTGAACACCAAGGTTTCCCCGATGATGCTCTGGGCATAAAGGCAACACAGGGGATGTAGCCCGTTTAGTTCCATATCTTCGCACATGATGGAGTTCTGCCGCTGTGCCTTCAATCCCAAGGACTTCGGAGCAGAGAATACATCCAAGTTCTGCAATCTTGTTAAGTGCGATCTTTTCACTTTTACTTGCCATTAACTGATTTCAATGACATATCTTCAATTTCTTGTGCTAAATCAGTAATATCAATAGCAATTTCAAATGCAGCTTGAGCATCATGTTTTAAACAAGCGTTGTACCATGCACTTGTTAGCTTTACTAAAGCTAAATAGGGTTCTGCGTAATCTTTCATGATGTCATTCTTTCTATTTGTCTATTGTTTGCTTGTTCTGTACGCCATGCTTCAAAACGCATTTTGGCGGCTTCTAATTGCCATTTAAGCGCTTCAGCTTGTTCTGTTGCAACTCCAATTGCTTTGCATAAATCTTGGTACTCTTGCGAACGATAAGCCTCTCGTTCTTGAGCGCCCAAACTTTGTTCACTTGTTTCCGCCATTTTAATCGCTTTAAGAGAACTTTTAAAACACTCAAGTTCCGCCAACCTACCCTTGGCTGCCGCAAAATTTGGCGCTGTTTTGAAAATAAAATCAATCGCATCATTTGGGTCATAGTCTTTCATTTAATTTTCTCGCAAATTTGAGTCATAAACTCAATCAATTTATCAGGACTGTATTCTCTTTCGTATTGAGTGCATCTGCGCCCAGGTTGCCCTGTAATTCCACAAATAGTTTTCCACGGCTGCCCCCCCTAATCGGTATTTCAGGTAATTGGTCAAGTGTAATTCCAACAATATAAAGATGTGTCCATTTTCTAGCCACATGACCAAAATGGTATTGGTCAATAAGAATGGTAAAACCACCAAATTCATCAGGAAATTCGCCAGGCATGGGTAATGGCGCTTCTTTCCATAAACGACTGCCTTTAGGATGTTCTAATACACCACCATTTTTACGCACTTTTTCTAATGCAAACCAAGCCAAATCTTTTTCGTCTGGGCGTGGGTTAGCCATGTGACTTAAACGACCCCAAGCACGACATGGTGGATGAGCAATCACAGGGTAATTTTCATTAAAGTTTCTTGCATCTCGGTCAATGTCATAAACATCATAGCCTGGTAACTCTTTGTAACGACTGTCTTGTCGTGCAAATAACACAGCAATCATTTAAGGTTTAACCATAAACCAACTTGGGCGGCAGCATAGCCAACCCAAATTAAAGAGTTAGACATAGACCCTTTATAAAACTGTAAAAGGCCAACCACTAAATACCCAAGCCCTGTCGCAGCGACAATGTATTTTTCTATCAAAATGTATATCCAAACGTATCAATGTCTTTTTCAAACAACTTAGCAACTTTTTGCTTTTGAGCATCGTTGTAATAAGACCTATATTCGTCATGGAATGTTCTATTGACCAAATCTAAATCAATGTGAAAATCCACAATATCTTGAATAACTTTAAAGTCTTCTTTTAAGTTTTCCTGTGTTAACAAATATGTTACACCGTCAGGAATCCAATCTGCCTGATTAGTTGTAGTGGTGAACCAATGTAATGTGTGATATTTCTCAATATTGTTTAACCATTGATTAAAGCTAGGAAACTCATCTACTAGATTATTGACTTTACGAAAGTTTACGCACCAAGCCGTTTGACCATCACGAGCAAAAGTATAAAAGCTCACTACTCTATCCCAAGGATTACGCACAATTGCAAAAGTTTTATTGGTAGGCAAAGTCTTTTTAAGCATTGGCAGACTTTCGTGTGATCCAAAAAATACAGGGTCAGCCTCAAAAAAAGACTTGTTTTCTGTAAACCATTTGACTACGGCAGTTCCGGCATTTTTAGGAATATGCACAAATGTAATGTCGTGCTTAGGTAAATAAATAGCGGTCATTTGGACTCCCAAAATATCTCATGTAAGTAATACAAAATTGTGTTAACTATCATTTGCAAAATAGCAATACTGCTTGAAACTAGAATCATGCCAGTAATTAAATAACTAATTGCAAAAGTGCTTGTTGTTCCAATTACACGCCAAGTAAACGTTTTTATTAATGATTTACTTAACACCTAAATTTTCCCTAATCTTTGTTGCGCTTATAGAAGTAATAGACTCATCAAAAGTTTCTTGTTCTATTTTGTAGCCTACATCACGCCCATAGGTAATATTTACTATATTTGGCACAACTTGGATATAGTATTGACCTTGATACAAAGGGTCTAAATCTCTAATGATGTTGTCTTTTACTTGTTGTAGGCTAAAAGGATTGCTTTGGTTCCATCCTTGACAATCCCTTATCTGAATCACTACTTGCCCAGTTTTAGCAAGACTGCGCTCAAACAAAGCACGATGGCCTTTATGCCAAGGCTGCCATCTACCTAACATTTGTACGGTTTCGTTCTTCCAATCAAATGTTGGACGCCTACGATTTTCAATAATGTGATTACCTACAAACTCAGCCCATTTTTCGCAATTCTGTTCTGTGATACGGAAATCATAAACTTCAGGTGGCACAAAGGCTTTATTGGTGTCATCAAATCGACCGGCATCAATCGTGTCCATCCAAATAGTCCAATCGGCTTTGAAGTTGTTACGCATTTCTACAAGTGGAGCTACAAAATCACAAATTACATAGTCACCGCCAGCAGATAAAGCAAAATCAGCCATTCGAATGCTTTGACGAATTCGACCTTCTTTAGAAAAATCCCAATCATTGTATTTTTTTCTCACCTCATCTGCGTTAAACCATGTGACTTTACAACCATATTCACCAATGTGTTCATTTAAGGCCCTTGCATAAGACATTTGACCATATTCTTCTAAATAAGCCTTTAATGCTTGAGCAAAGTATGTTTTGCCTGATCCAGGCAAGCCCATAACAAGTATTTTCATTTGTATATATCCACAATAATGTGTATGCGATCTTCTTGCCCATTGTTTTTAACCATGTGCAAAGCCTGATTGTTAAACCACCAAATCTCGCCTGCGTTCATGTGTACGCTGTCAGACCCAGCAGTAAAGGTAACGTTTTCATTGCTAGTCACAACCATGTGATAACGGTCAATTCTTTGAGCGTATCGACCCTCATCAATGTGATAATCAATGACTTCGCCCGGGCGTAAGTTAGCCACCATGACACGCCCTAAATTCTGATAAGAAAATTCGTCTAATACTGCATTAAAAGTTTTAGGCAAATAACGCTGAGAAAAGTAATCTACACAAGGCAATGAGTTGTAAAAAAATTCATAAGTGGCATCGTAACCAACAGGTTGAAAGCGCAAAATAATATCTTGCACAGCCATGTGTTTTAGCGTGGGATCATTCCTGCGTAAGTTAAGCCAATTCCACAAATGCGTAATTTTTAATTCTTTAACAACATTAGATGGGTCAAAAGTACCCATTAATTTGAAATTATCCATCCCTCTCCCCTATTTCCAAGTTTGTATTGCTCTACATAATCAGCTAAATATTGCTGCAAATTTGGACTGTTCTGTATATACAATTTAAACGGTTGCAGCCCCCACTCTATTCTATACTTAATTAATTGACGCACGGCTGATCTGTGCTGAGATTCTTGCTCGTAATTGTGAAAAAGATTCTCCTGCATATGGTGTCAATCCCAATTCTTTACATTTCGCTAATGTTAGTTCGTCAGTAGAATACCAAGGCAAACTAGGCTTTTTCATTTCTTTAGGTGTTAAGTCTAATTCATCTTCCCAACGACCTTGATTTAACCAGGTGGCAGGGTGGGGGATGTATTCTTTATCAGTTTCTTTGAGCCGCCAATATTCAATGTGATTTGGCAAAGCCTCTAAAACTTCAGTCTGTTCCGCCTGACTTAACCTTTTCCAACTTTTTTCTGCTTGTTTTTTTGCTACTTTTCTTGGATAAAGTTGCCAAAACGTCTGAAACATTGTATTTTTCCCCAGTTTTTTCTTGCACGATCGCTTCTACTAAAGTTGCTATTAATCCTTGTTGCATCAAAAATCTTGTTCCTTCTTCACAACAATTGACCTCAACATCCATTGAGCCATCTTTATTATCTTTTATTTTTTTAACTGTAATTTCCATTAGCGTGACCCATACAATTTAATTTCTAGTTCTTCTACTTGACGCATCAACCAATAATTCTTTTCTTCCAAAAAATGTATTTTATCTCGAAGCCTTTTTATTTCAGCATCCATAAAATGATACATATCGGTCTTATCTTCTGTTGTAAATGATGTCATATTTCCCCCTAACTTAATATAAAAGTTATCGTTCCCTTTTGGTGGACAGACTTAGCCCACCTAAGCCTGCCTTTACTTGTTCCCATTCGGAGCCACAAGACTCGTCAGACGTTCAAGGAATCGGCTCTGACTTCGCCACCGACTTGTGTGCTATTACATCCCTTTCCCCCAGTAGCACTTACGTCTTAGTCGCTGGTGGTGGTGAATCCCCAACTAAGAACGGACTGTAATTCTAATCCAACTCTACCATTTTCTGTAATCCAAAAGTGTTGCTTTTAGGCAACAATTCAGGCCATATAAACAAAGCGAGCTTTGGAAACATGTCTTGGCGGTTCAAAAGACCATGTGACCGCTTTTCTAATTCGGCAGCAATTACGACCAATCTATCCATCGGAATTCCATTGGTACGCCATTGCGTAACGGCTGAAGGGGCTATTTTATAGATATTGGCAACCTCTTTTGTGCCACCCAAAAGGTCAATCATCTGAGCATCTGTCAGTTTTAATGTTGTGTTCATACAAATATCTTAAATACTTTTCATTTATTTTACAAGGGTGTTGCAATTTCTTTTTAGAAGGCTTAATATGATCTTACTACGATTTGTAGTGATAACTAAGGAAAAATCATGGATGAAATGGCACAGGTAATGCAAGACTTTGAACAGCAGTTAGAAGAAGCCCTTATGGAGCTTGAAGTGGCAGACGTTTCTCAAAAAAGTAGGGATGTTATTCGTCACGCTTGCGGTAAACCTTACCCAAGTAATGTGCATTTAAAAGATTTGTTTGTGGACTTTGGAACGATTTTTGGGGGAAAGCAATGATTATTACAGAACAGAAAACAGAAAACACCGAATTTAGAAAAGTAGAGCCAGGTAATTATCTTGCTCGTTTATTTTCTATTATTGATCTTGGAACACAGACAACCGAGTGGGAAGGTGTTGCAAAGCAACAAAGAAAAGTAATGGTTACTTTTGAGTTGCATGGGGATGATAAGAATGGGCCATTAGAAATAGATGGTAAGCCTTTAGTCATCAACAAGCGGTACACCCTCAGTCTTGGCGAGAAAGCCACGCTACGAGCCGATTTAGAGGCTTGGCGAGGCAAGAAATTGAGCGATGAAGACCTCAAAGCGTTTGATTTGACTAAATTGCTAGATAAATGGGCAATGGTTAATGTCATTCATAACGAATATAAGGGTAAAACCTACCCCAATATTAGTGGGTTGAGCCAAGTGCCAAGTCAAATTAAAGAGTTTCCAAAAGGCGTCAATGAATGTTTGATGTTTGATTTAACCAAATATCCGACCAACTTTGACAAGGTTTGGCCTTGGGCGCAAGACATTATCAAGAAATCTGCTGAGTGGGAAAATTCACAAAGCAAACCCGTCAACACGATAGTGGATGACGATATTCCGTTCTAGAAAGGAGCAGCAGTATGAATACCCAGTTTAAAGATGTAATTAACCAAAAGACAGAGGCAATTATTACTGACTCATTCCATGTGGATGAAGAAAGACAATTAATTGCAATGACACCTGAAGGAATTAAAAGCATCATTAATACGGTTATTTCTGCTGCTGCCGATTGTGCAATAGACGATCAAACACGCAATGAAATACTAAAACTAGGAGTTGTATGATTTGTCAAAAGTGTTGTTTTTTTGCAACAAACTCATTTAATGATCGGATGGGGGTTTGTAAAAGATACCCTGAAGAAAGAAATAAATCGCACAATGATTGGTGTGGGGAATACAAAGCAGAAAAAGAAAACAAAATCGTGAAACCAAAAGGGGAAAAAATTGTTAATCAAGGAAAACAGTAGCGAGTCAGGTCATTGGTATCAGATAGACGGAAGCCCAGCTTACACCGTCATTGGTAAAAGCACCGGCAAACCAAGAAATACAACGGTGCGTGATGCTCGCACTATGGGTTTATTGCCCTCAGTAACGACTGTGATTGGAGTCGCAGCCAAGCCAGGGCTACAACGTTGGTTTCAAGAGCAAGCCATTCTTGCAGCGTTAACATTGCCCCGTTTAGATGGGGAGCCTGAAGATCAATATTTAAGTCGTGTATTAGACGATAGCAAGGCTCAAGGAAAAGAGGCTGCGGAGCGTGGCACTCGGATTCACGGAATCATTGAGTCATTTTTTGAAGGAATATTACTTGAACAGATACCTACATACTGTCGTGCAATCGAGAGCGTTTTGGATAGCCATTACGGTAATCGTTTATGGAGTCCTGAGCGTAGTTTTGGGGACAGGCGAGGATTTGGTGGAAAGGTTGACTTATCTTGTCGATCCGATGACATTACTGGGTTTCCTGGGGCTATCGTAGATTTCAAAACAACTGAGAAGGACTTAGACAAAGTAGATATTTACTTTGAGCATCAGATGCAGGCCGCAGCATATCGAGAAGGATTGGGTATGCCAAACGCCAACTGCGCTATTGTTTATGTCAATGCACTTACAGACCAAGTTAAACTAATAGAAATAGCACAGCCCGACTTGCAAAAGGGATGGGATTGCTTTGTCCATTTATTAGAGTTTTACCGTATCAAGAATAAACTCGTATAATGGATTTGGGGTAGTCGTAGGAGTATTCCCCCACATCCCCTTTTACTCCTTCACGATACGGCTACCCCACCTTTTTGTTGCATATAAACTACATTTTAAATATTGCTTGCATATTAAATTAAGATAGCTTAATATTCTATTTAACAGGTCATTGACACTATTCAGCTCTATGGCTCGCAGAGATTTCAGACTAAAAAGACTTTGACCTGTTACTTTTTTTATAGGGGGATTTATGAAACAAATTTACATTGATTGGATTGGCGTAATTTTGCTAGGTATGCTTCTTGGTTTAATGTTTGGTTGGGGGTTTTAAATGAACAATGAACCAGTAGCGTGGATGGAATTGTATTTTGGAGAACCTAATAATATTGCATGGACTAACGCTGAATTAAAAGATAGTGGTGATGTCTATAAAACTATTCCACTCTACACCCATCCAGCAAAGACACAAGAATTGCTTAAAGAAATACAGGAGTTGAAAGAAAAATTAATGATGGAAGAAGAAAGTTATATTCTTTTAGATGAAGAATTACTTTGTGCTAAAGAAGCAATAAAACAACAACAAGTCAAAATAGAAGTGTTGAAAGCAAAGACACTAACAGATGAGGAAATAGTAAATCTGTATAAAGAAACTGAAGCTGACAATGGCGGAATTAGGGAATTTGCTAGAGCAATACTAAGAAAGGCACAAGAGAAATGAGCACTCGTAGCTTTGGAATGGTCGGTAAAACCTATAAATCAACGCAGGAGGCGTTTAAAGATGCAGAATATGCTACGGCTATTATTCGTCCTAGCTCTAATAGTATGGACGGTATTGGGGCTTTTTTGGGGGCTATTGTTTTTTTGGGAATTTTTGCTTATGGTTTTTGGATAACCATTAATGGCAACTAAAGCATTTAGCCAGTTTTTACACGATAAATATGATAAGCCAGCTAGGGATGCAGTCACAGCCTACGTTAAAATGAAATGGGGCTTAGATTGCAAGCCTAATGAAGATCAGTATGCAGTTGATTTAGTCGTTTATCGATCAGGAGAACCAACTGGATATATTGAAGTTGAAGTTCGGAATTGGAATCGATGTGACTATCAAACCATCCATATAGCGCACCGCAAAGCGAAATTACTTCAGAATAATCTGCCGACTCTATTTTTTGCTTTAACTGCGGACTTAACCCATGCGTACTGGGCGAGCGCCTCAATAATTCAAAATAGTCCATTAATTGAAGTTCGCAATTTTGAAGTGCCGGAAGGGGAAATGTTTTACGATTGCCCCATCAGCGAATTCAAATATGTGGATTTAACCGAACCTTTTTAATACTTACGCATATTAGGCAAAGGTGCTTCTTTTTGGCTTGCCTGGTGCGGATGGTGGGCTTTTTCCATAGGCAAAGCAATGTGTTTATCTAGCTTTTGCTCTAGGCGCTCAATGCGGTCTTCTGTACGATGCTCAGAATCTTTAACATAGTGACCCTTAGGTGACTTGTATTCTTTGCCTTCAATTTTAAAATTAGTTGCCATTTGATTCTCCAATCATTTTTAATGCATTTTGTTTAACATCTTCAACTCGTTTGAGCCAACCTTTGCCAAATACAGGAAACGTTTTAAGCGCTTCATAAAAGCTAATTTTACGCTGACTAAAGGCTTCTACAATATCTTCAGCCTTTTTTTGGTCTAATAATTGCATAGTGCGTGGCCCAATTAAACCATCAGGAACGCATTGCATAGCTTCTTGTAACAATTTTATTGCTCTGCCAGGCCCCATATTGACCGCAGCATCAAATAAACAATAATCCACGCCTGTTTTTAATTGGGGCGCATAGCAAGCCATCCAATACTTAGCCTTATACATAGGCGCAACATCATCAGGGGTTAAGTCTTTCATAGTCTTAACGTCATGCCCAACCCATTCTTCCCATACACTTTTGGTAACGCCTAGGTTAGTTTCACCGCCAGGATCAGCAGGATTATTAACCCAACCACCTTCAGACTTTAAAACCAACTCCAAAGACTTATCAAAGTTGGCGTTCATTTAAGACCCATTTGCTCATTGAGCCATTCTTGCAAGCTGACTAATTGTTGGGTTGTTTCAGCGCATTGTCCAATAAGTATTGAGTAGGCGGAGCTAACATCAATTGGCTTGGGGGTGATGCCTGAATTGGGGGACACGCTGCTGGGATTGGGCTGGTGCACCCCATTAGCATAATACTGGCGCAACAAAGCAAGTTTCGCATCATATTCCTTTTGTATTAAGTTTGTGGTTAATTCTTGTTGCTTTTTGATTGATTCGACATGGGCTTCTTGCGCTTTGGCGGCAATTTCAACCGACTTCTTATACTCAATATATCGTGAATAGCCCATCCAATACCCACTACCAAAGGCAAACATACATACAGCGCTAATAATTGAAATTTTGACATAATCTATCATTGTGGTTCTGATCCCGACATTTGTTTGGCAGCTACGGAAGCTGCGCCTGATCCTGACACAATGCCTAAAGCGCCAGCCAGTTCTGTAAGGCTAATCTCATGCCCTGCATAAATTAAATAAAGAGCAGCAGAAGCAACCACAATAAAGCCCAAAGCCCAAGCCCAACGAGCAATATCATGAGTTTCATTATCTTTTCCAGTAAGAATGTGAGTTAATATTTCGTTCATGGTTTAATTTTAAACCCTCTATATTTATCATCCATAGCTAATTGTTTTTCAATAATTGCTATTTCTTTTTTGTTTTCAAGAATCATATTGCGGTTTTCTTGAATTTCTTTTTCAAGGTCTTGACGTAATTTTTCTCTAGCCAATTCAGCGCCGCTATTAGTAGCTTGTTTATTGTCGCTAGTTACTACTAAACTAATTTTGCCATTTAAAATGGTTACTTCATTAGTCAAATTAGACAATGATGACATTAAATACACTACACAAGAAAACAATAACGGCAATACTGCAAATGTTATTTTTTCAATTAATGCGCTTTTGGGAGATATATGTTCTTCATTCATTTTGATGTGAAATAGTGAATTATGAAACCTACAAAACTAGAGATTGCAGATACGATTGCCATGCCAGCCCACAAGCCTCCTTTGGATTTGTTTGCCAACTCCAAAAGTTGTTTAACGTCATCACGCAACTCAGAAACTTCTCTTTCCATTGTTTCCATTTTCTGCCACATTACCCCAATTTTTACAGGATCAATATCAGTCATACTACGCTTTCATAATGTAGCAAAGTGCATAGTATTGTGGGGTATTAGAACCCGATGAAAATACAGAGCCTTGAGAGTTAACAGAATAAGAATTACCAGCACCAATTACAAAAGAATCAGTAAGGTTTGGTGTGCCATTTAAGCCATTACATAGATAATATCCGCTAGGAATAGAACCTTGTGATCCTGACCATAAAATTACAGAGCCACTAGGAATTGCAGAACCTGATGAGGTAGAAGTCGGAATTCCATACAAATTATCATAAGTAGCAATCGTAGCGCTTGTAGAATCTTGCAATACAAACTTATAGCTATATCCTGAGTTTAGCCAAATCTCTTGTGGCGGACGCCCATCAACACCCAAAACAATAGGATTAGCATTAGCAGTTGTGCCACTAGATGTTGTGTAAGTCGCTAAAGGGGTGCTTGAGCCAGCCTGATAGGAATACAAAAGACCGCCACTTAAAGGCAATCCAGTAGTGGTAAAGAATTGAAATCCATTACCGATTGGTGATAGTAAATAAGCCATTATGGTTCCTCTGGGGCGTTAACTGTTGATAATAATCCACGCAAACTTGTGACAGGCAATTTGCTCAATCTTGGTTCTAATTCCGGCGCTTTGCCTAATCTCATCATGTCGGCTAAATAATTAACCCCACCTTTTCTTAAAGCATTTGAAATCTCACGAGCGCCAACTGAGCCAGCAGATAATGCTGAACCCAAAAGAGGGGCTTGTTTAATAGCTTGGCTAGATAAAATTGCTGTTACAGGGCCAACAGGTGCAAACTTACCAACAAATCTAGCTACTGATTGTGCGCTACCACCTAATGCTTCTTTGCGGATAGCTTCTTGTTCTTCAGGCGTAAACATACGCATTTTCTTTTCATTTTTAGCTAAGTTGCGTAATTGCTTTGCCATAGACAATTCTGTTCCACCTTGCGTATATTGGCTTTTTTCCAATTCAGCACGATTTATCATATCGTCAAAAATCTCAGCTTTTTTAAGCCTGCTATAAGAATTTCTAGCATCTTTCCAAAGCTCCGAACCTTCTTTAGATGGCGAAATGACGTGATCTTGTGGTGCGTTCATCACATAATGATCAAAATCATCTTTTAAATTTGTTGCCAACATTTTTTCAGTAGGGTCGGTGCTTGCTTGAGCGTTTTGAATTAATTTTCTTAAATTAGTTAGTTTTGTAAAATCTTTTGGAGTATCAGGATTTTTTAAACTACGCAAAGCAAGAGAAATCTTTGGATACGGATCGGTTTCACCTGGCGCTGGTGGCAAATAACCATGTTGTTCAAGGTCTGACTCAATGTTTTTCATTGCACCTGAAAATTTATTAGAGTCAAATTGAATGCCTGAGTTTTTAGCTTTAGCATATAAATTAGCTGTATTAGCAGCCAATTCTTCAGCAGATGGCACATTAATGGCTTTTTTACCTAATCGAACACCTGCTGCGCCACCAGTACCCATAGCGGCTAATTGACCAACAAAAGGCAAGCCTGTCATTTCAGTAACAATTTGACCAACGGTTGCAGCAGGAGCAGCAATTCCAGCTTGTTTTAATGGTTGTTCTGCCATTGATTTAGCAAAACTTTTTAAAATAGGATTTGTAGCTTGTTCTGCTAATTTTGCAAAAGCAGGAATTTGACTTCCAACACCGCCCATAGCTCCGCCAACTGCCTCTAATACTCGTTCGCCTCGATTTTGAGCTTCAGGCAAACCTGCTTGTGTCATATATTGAGAAGCAACTTGACTAGGCATACCTAATTGTGGAATATTTGTACCAGCTAACTTATTAACGCCTTGTGTTGCAGCGTTGATGCCCGTATTTAATACGTCACCAATAGGCAATGCCATTGTTCCCACAAGCGAACCTACTGGGCCTAATGGCGCCCCAGCAACAGCGCCAATTACTGAAGGTGCTGCGCCTCTTGCCAATAATCCTGCGCCACGACCAGCCGTAAATGGTGCTGGTTCAGCAAATGTCTGTTCTTCTGTTGTTGTAGGTTCTTCTTCAGATAAAAGACGGCTTGCTACAGATTGATTGCTTGTTTTTATAGGAGAAAGTTCACTACCAACTACTTTATTTACATAAGCAGTCGGATCAGTAGACTTAAAACCGCCATAATCAGCCAGAGCTTTACGATAATCTCCACCATGTTGTTGTGCCAAATGATTTAAATAATAATCTGCTGCTGCCCTAGCCTCTTTTTTATCAAAAGCATTAAATTTCACGCCCCTTTTGTGCATTTCTGCAACGGTTTCAGGCATAAATTGATAAGGCCCCATAGCCTTAGTATCTTTATTAATAGCGTGTTCATTACCTGAACTTTCAACTTGCATTAAGTTATCAAGTATTTTGGATGGAGTTCCATAGGTTTTATTAATGTTAAAACCAATATCCTCATCATCAGCAAGTCGTTGCGCTATTGTTGGCATTATTCAATCCCTAGTTCACGCATTTTTTTAGCTTGTATCTTTAATGCATTTCTACGATCTTCAGGCAAATCTCTTTTGTATTTATTGTATTCTTCATCAGGAATATCTTGAAAAAGAATTGGATTAGCAACCTGATTAAATTCCATTGCTTTGCTTTGATACAAATCAGCATTGTTTTTAAATGGCTCTAAGAACTTAGCTCTTGCAGACTTTCTACGCTCTAAACCAATTAATTGATCGCTAATCTTACGAATAGCCTCAGGTTGAATCTGTGCGCCAGGAGTTGCCATCTGAGCAATCGCTCTAGCCATATCTGTACCAGCAGCACCCATCTGTAAAATGGCAGAGTTTTTCTTTAATTCGTCAAAGTTTGCAGCAGATTTACTATCAATTCCTAATAGATCAAGCACACCACCTAACAAACGAACTTGATCTGCACCTGTACCAGTTGTAGTCTTTTTAGATAAATCTCTAATTTTTTCTAATGCTTGAACACGCACAGGAACAGCATTTGCTTCATTAAAGGTTGATGCCCAATCTTCTGTTCCAGCTTTAGCAGTTTGACCTAATACTTGGCCTTGAGCTTGTGTTGGGTTGGCAGGCAATGTTGCTTGTGCGCTAGTTTGAGCGCCGCCACCAGCTTGACCACCACCCATTTGACCCAATAATTGTTTTGCATCCCCCAAAATTTCAACTTGGTTAGTAACTGGGTTAGTTCTAACAAGCTGACCGGCAGCGTTAACTTGAATACGTGGGGTTTGCAATTCTTGTTGAGCAAGAGCGCCAACACCACTTGTAGTGCGTGTTTTTAGCAATTGAGCAAAATCTTGACCTTTAGATTGGGCAAAATTCATTAGCTTTGCAGCATGACTATAAATTTGAGGTTTATATTCTTCGCCCATGTAGTCAATTGCTTGGTCAGCCTGTTCAGTAATGGCTTTTTTAACCCTGTTCTGTAATACAGAATTTTCAGGATTTCTTTGCAAAGCCAAGACATCTTCGTTAGTAGCCAAAGCATTAAAGATGTCATTTTTGCGTTGTGCAATTTCAGACTTACCTTTAACGGTTTTAGCTTTAGCTTCAGCAACAGCAGCTTCAGTTTCAGGCCCAACAGTTTGAGCCTTTTTATAAATATCTAAAAATGAATTCAGCGTGTTTAGGGATTTCCCTAAATCAGGTGTTTGTGCGCTTAATCCTACTGATTCTGCCATTTTATGCTCCTGTTGTTGGTGTGCCAGCAGCCTGTAATACATTAGCTAAGGTGTAATTCTGATAACCGCCACCTAATGCATTAGCTCCTCCAACTAAGCCGCCGCCCATTGCTGTACCAGCCGCTTGTTGAGCGCCACCAATATTGCTACCGAATTGCGTACCGCCAACCGCTTGATTAGATGCAGCGCCTTGACCAAGGCCTGCAATGTTACCAAGACGGTTATAGATGTTTTGGTTTTGAGTCTGATAGTTATTAAATGCGTTTTGGTAAGCACCTTGAGCATAGTTTTGGGCGTAGTTTTGAGTAGCCTGTAGAGCATTACCGCCTACTAAACCACCCAAAGCATTGTTTTGTGCATTTAAAGCATTTTGACCTTGTTGCAATTGGAAAGCATAGTTAGGAGCCATGTTTGCATTAAGACTTGCGCTAGTAAATGGGGTTGTAAGGCTTCCGTAGCCCTGTGCGCTAGTGTTACCACTTGTACCTAACAAATCATTTAAATTGCTTAATGCTGACTGTCCTGCGGCACGATACGGTGCTTGCTGTCCAACCAAAGTATTAAACATATTTTGGTTAGTTTGAGCAGCTTGTTTAGCAGCATCAGATTGCAGATAAGAGCCAGCTAAAGAGCCTAAAGCGCTTAATCCGCCACCTACAAGACTAGCTGTACCTAAAGAACCTAATGCGCCTCCTAATTTACTGCCAGCAGCGCCCAAACCAGCTTTACCGGCTGCTTGGCCTTTACCACCACCTTTAGTGCCACCCTTGCCACCACCCTTGGTTCCGCCTTTTCCACCGCCTTGAGCAGAGCCTTTACCACCACCTGATACGGCTTTTTTGCCTTGACTTGCAACAGCACCTTTACCACCACCAGTAGCAGCATTTTTGCCTGTGCTTACAGCACCACCTTTACCTCCGCCACCACCACCGGCTCCGCCTTTACCGCCACCACCACCACCGCCTCCACCGCCACCACCTTCTAAAGTGGCAGGAGCATAGCCTCCTAAGCGTTTTTGAAACGCATTTTCAGGCAACATCGTAAAGTGGTCATAGCGCATAATTAATCCTAATCCAGCAATTTTGTAAAGTGCTTCTCAATCAACTTATATCCTAAATGCTCAAAAATCTTAGTATGGTCTAAATGAACCTTACAGCTAATATTGATTCTATTAACGCCATACTCTTTTAAACACTTTTCAGCTTCATTAAACAGTTTTAAACCTACTCTGCCCTGTCTTTCGGTATTTTTAATAAAATACACGTCTTCCATAGCAGTCAAACAATCCCAATAATGCAAATGACGATATACAAAATAGATGATGTAACCTATTAGTTCACCATCTTTTCGGCAAGTTAGGCAAAACAATTCGCCAATTTCTTGCAACTCCAAATATCGGTCATAGTTAGGGTTTAATCCAAAACTCTTTGTAACGCTTAATTCTTCATAATGGGATTGCAACAATCCCTTCATTTCTTCTAAAAAATCACCAAATTTTTCTTCTTTATATACATATTCACTCATTTTAGTCCCTTAGATTCAATTTACAAGGGTTTTCAAGTATTGTAATAAGGCACTTTATACTGCTGGCCGTTTACAGTTACTATGATAAAACCCACAGGTTTAGACGGTAAAACACCTTCACCTGAAGAAGCCGTAGGGGAACTACTAAAATTTAATAAATTCAAAAAAAACTGTTGCCACGCCCTTGTTGGACGTTGCGTGTTTCCATCCAAAAACGCTGATTGCGGATATGGATTTTGTTGATTTGAACCGTAAATATTGCTCAATTTTCAGCCCCCTGACCCTTCAAATTTGCTGACACAATAACGGCTTTAACTGGGTCGGTAACTACGACCTCATAGATGCGATCCCGTGACCATCCCAATCTACGCCATCTTGCACGATTATTATACTTTCCTTCTGCGCCAATGCTTGTCCAATGTTCGTTAGACCATGTGTTTCCACCGTCTGATGACCAACGTAGCATTGCCTGTGGGTTTACCCCAAGTGGGGCAAAGTATGTACCACCGGCAACCGCTAAACCAGCGATAGCAATACCAGCTACAGCACTTGTTTTAGGAAGGGAAGCAATGCCGTTTAAGCCGATTCCTGGCTGAAATTGAATTTGTAATTCGTCAAAGTATTGACGTTGTAAGTCTGATACTAAATGAGGACATCTACGCAATCTGCGGATTTCTTGTCCATCATCGGTGTAGTTGTTAGGATCAAGCTCATAAACCTTACCATTTTGCCAATCACCTACCATAATTAGCCCTTGGAACTGGGTTGAGCAGTTACCACGATGACGCTGATATTGATTAAAGTTATCAACATAAAGCCATTTATGCCATAAGCCTGTAGCAACGTCATAAGCCCATGTCAGATTGATTGTTGGGAACGTTACTACATATACTTCGTGACCTTCTAATTGATAATTCCAAGCAATAGCGTCATCAATATATTGATTGACTAAGGTGTTTTCTACGGCATGGGTAGAGATTCTGTCAGGCTGATAGCCCTTCATCATCATAATTTGCCCTTGTCCACGACTGTTTCGAGAAACATAAGCAAAAGAATTGCCTACACGAGCCACCGAGAATTTAGCGGCAATACCATGTTGGGTGTTCGTGCCAGGAATCCGTTGGAATGGGAAAGGGAACGAGCCTACGTCCACCCAAACCTCAGAACTTGCCTCGCCCAATAAATAAAGTTCTCTATGGTCAGCAATAATAGAAACTAGTCTATCAGGTGAGCCATCTTTACTTGAGAACGATAAACCCGGGGTAATCGGGGACAAAGGTGCAGAAGCAGCAAACTGTTGTGTGCCAGGGTTGTTGTAGATAAAGTAGTTATCAATGGTATCTACTACATCTGCGCCTTGAAACGCTCCGTCACTATTTGGCAATATAGAGAAGTTAAGAGCATACATAGACTCAGAGCCAATAGTAATAGAGCTATTGCTAATTGTGTATGTACCTGTACCGCCTGCGCCCGTACCAAATGTCAATGTAAGGGTTAACCCTGATCCTGAACCATTAGTAACTGTGCTGACGTTATTAGTAGGGTAAATACTATATTGACCATTAGAAGCAATACTTATTCCTGTAACCACGCCACCTGATACGCTTGTAACAGTAAATGATGCAGGCTGAGAATATATACCGCCCACAACGGTTACGGTGTCGTTTACAGCATATCCTGTACCGCCTGATACGATAGCGCCCGACAATACGATTCCTTGCCCTAAAGCCGTAATAACGGTCTGTAATGGCACTCCCGTACCATATATAGTTTGACCAACATATAACGTGCCAGTAATGGCAGTTACAGTCAAAACACCGTTAGCAATAGAGCCTGTAAATGATGCAGCAGATGCACAAGTATTCATCTGCGTAGAAGCAACAGTTTGAGAAATATTGATTGTGTAAGTTCCTACGCCACCTGACGTGCCAGTTAGCTGATTAAGAATAATACTTTCAATATTGACGCCAACACCAAATAAATCTTGTCCTGCGGCGATTGTGCCACTTAAAACCTTGGTGACTGTTAGAGTCGTACCACTTACAGAACCAACAAAAGTTGCGGTCGCTGGGTTAGAAATGCGCCATGTATATCTATGAACGCCATCCACAATATAAACGTTGACACCATTATCAGTAATGCCAACCCTACCTGTTGAAGTAGTTAGTTGGCCAATAATAGAAGATGTAAAGTTAGACGTTACAACATAGACATAAGGCCCACAAACGGCAACCATATATTGACCGCCTGATATTCCCCTAATTCCTCTAACTTCTTGCTGATTTTGGAAAATGACTTTGGTGGTTAGTCCTGGGGTGGGATATAAAGCAATAACTCCACGATCCCCTTGGGGTTTCGTAGGATCAACTTCAGGGCGCCAATTAATACACTCTTGTGCGTCTTGAGTTATGGATGGGGCTTCATAAGAAGCGCCTACAAATCCAAAGTCCATTGTTTACCTTATTTTACTGCTTCAACAAATGGCGTTAAATCATGCTCGCCATAAAACTCTGCACCTTTAGAAATTTGAATTTCCAAATGCTCTCGGTTACGCTTAACTGTATCTGCCCAATCTTCATCAGTCATATCTTCAGGTTTTCCTGCGTTGATAAGATTGACCGAATCCATCGCAGCAGAATAATCAGCCACTACTTTTTGTTCTTGTGTCATTTCAATCATTTTTATGCTCCTAATTTAGCTTCTAAAGCGGTTACTTTTGCGTTGAGTTCTTGGATTGCTTTAATCATTGCTGGTACTAAAAATGAAGTATCAACACCCCAAGGTTTATCTAATGTTCCATCTTCATGGTCTACACCAACGCAAACTGCATTTGGCACAACTTCATAAAGTTCTTGTGCAATAACACCAAAATCAACATTTTCTTTAGTATTAATCCAATCAAAACTGCGAATTTTTACAGAATTAATCTTAGATAACGCTGAAGGTGCATCTACAATATTTTCTTTTAATCTTTTGTCAGAAGTTGTTGCGTAAACAGTTGCAACACTTGTGGCATTAATATTTCCTACATTTGAACCGTTGTAATTAAAGTATGCGTAAAAAGGAGTTCCTGTAGATGGTGTATAAGAAGGACTCCAAGCAACTCCACCAGTAGCAGTAATAGAAGTTTGTTGAGCATAACCATTAGCTGTTGTTAAATGGAAAATACCATTGTTGTCCCACCAGCCTCTAGGATTACCATCACCATCAGATAACACAATGTAGTTACTTGCTGTACGGATGTCTAGACCGCCTTGATTGCCGTTGTAACGACCAATAATTGTATTTTTTGCGCCTGAAGTTACTGTATATCCAGCAGCACATCCTAAAAAAGTGTTGGAAGAAGCTGTTGTATTTTGACCAGCATTTGCGCCTAGAAATGTTTGACCAACACCTGTGCTATTTAATTGACCAGCATAGTGTCCAATATAGACATTATCAACACCTGTTGTGTTTGTATATCCAGCAACATATCCTAAAGCTGTATTAGTTCCAGATGGATTTGTTTGGCTATAAAGTGCTTGATAACCTACTGCTGTGTTATTAGAGGCTGTGGTGTTTGAGAATAAAGCACCTACACCAAAAGCAGAATTGCTTGAACCAGTAGTGTTGTTATATAAAGCAGGATATGAATTGGAACCGCCTAATGCAGAATTATAGTTACCTGTAGTGTTTTTATATAAAGCATAAGCACCAACAGCAGTTCCATCAATTCCTGATGTGTTTGCATTTAAAGTGTTATACCCAAGACCTGTATTTGTTGTTGCGCTAGCATTATTATTTAAAAGTGAATTTACGCCTAAAGCAGTATTTGTAGCTACACTGCTTGCACCCTTACCAACAGTAAGACCTGAAATAGAAGCATCATTAGCTAAAGTTAATGTAGTGCCGTTAAAGGTCATGTTGGCAGAATCTGTTAATAGACCGCCAGTTGTTGCATAGGTAACACGACCACTTGTTAAGCCTGTATCGGTCAGGCTTGTAAATTTACCTGTGCTTGGGCTTGTGCCACCAATAGCAGGAGGGCTTGCTAGATAGTTAGAAATGGCAGTACCAGTAATTGTTCCGCTAAATGTAGCAGTTCCGCTTACCGAAATATTAGTAGGGCTAATAGTGGACGCTTGGAATGTTCCGCTATAAACCGCACTATTAACGTCATTGAGCCATGAGGCATCAATAACGGTTTGATAGTTAATAAAAGTTGTGCTTGCCATTTTAAATCCTTATCTAAAGAAGCCGCCTGTGAGTATCCAACCAGCGTCACGACTTCTTGTATTACTTAATACATCGCTGTAACGGGCGGATTGAACTGGACGCATATTGGTACGTTTTACTGTTGATTTGCCTTGTGCTGCATATTGTTGAATCATTGCAATTTGAACTTGACTTGCTTTACCAAACATCGGCATTAATCTTTCGGCAAGACACCATCTAATTGCATTAATGTAGCCTTGTGGCAACAAAATAATGTCATTTAACGTTGTAAAACGAGTAAACAAATTATCAACAAATATGTGCATTTCGCCTTGGGCTGGATTAGGCCATACATACAAATTACCTAATGTTTCCGTTGGCTGATAATAAAGAGCTTTTGGCCAAGGGCCATTCAAAGTCTTTAGACCAATCATTTCGTAATCTTCAACATTCAGAATGGCTACTGGATAGTCCAAGCCACCATTGACAATCGGCTGACCATTAGAATTAGTATTAATCCTAACAAATGAGCTATTAATTGTTAGTGGGCGCTCATAATAAGCATTAATAGTGGTAGAAGCAACAGTCTGACTGATATTAACGGTATATGTACCAACTTCGTTGACGTTACCGCCTGCACCGCTATTAAAAGCGACAATCTTTGTGCCTGTGGCAATACCTGTGCCTGACAAGCTCATATTCATTGAAATGCCACCTGAAGCAATGCTTGTGACAGTTAAAGTCGTGCCTGAAATAGAACCAGTAAAGTTAGAACCAATTTGACCGCCAGGGCCAATCGTATATTGTGTTTGCCCTGCTGTTAACGGGAATATGATTTCATTCTTATAAAAGACCATCATATCTTCGTTAGACCATTGATCTAACATATCGTTAAGCATATCAAAAGCGTCTTGGGCTTCCTCAGGGGTAGCGACCTCGCCTGAAGCAATTGCTCCAATATCTTTTAACGCACGATTTATGATGTCAATGGGCTGGGTCATAACGCTACCTTAAAGGTTTCTGTACCAAGCCAAGGCGGTCTTACTTGTGGCAAAACAGCCTCAGATTGCTCTTGTAATCTTGATTTTATTAGATTTATAGCTTCTTTACTATCATTTTCAAGATATTTCACAACATCTTCTTCTGTCATATCAGCAACAACATTCATTGGCGTATTTAAAGTTAAATAGCCCTCTGTCTGTACGCTTTGATATTCATCAAAATAACGAACTTTAAAAATCTTGTCGTTCTGAATGTGGGTTTCTAGTATTTTCATTATCCAATGTTTCCTATGTTTCCTGTGCCAAGATCAGTTATAACAAAGTAAGAACCTAATTGGCTTGTGATACCGCTTGCAGAAGCTACTAATAACTGTAGTCTTGTCGATGCAGAAGCTACAACATAGCCTTCAATTTCAGCCATGTAAGTGTTACCGCTTGTTAGGCTTAAAGAGGCTTGTTGCGTGGTTGTAGCAGCGCCAGTTGCATACATCTGACCAATAGACGTTGTGCCATAACCTTGTTGAATAATCTTATAAGTGCCGTTTAAATTGGTAAAGTTGACCGCCGCAGAGTTACTAAAACTAAATGTAACAGTCTGACTTGCACTTGTAGAAAATACACAAAGGTATACAAATTTATACAAATTACCAGTAATAAGATAAGGTCTTACGCTAGATGTAAAGAATTGACCACCGTTAGCCACCGCAGCAGAACTAGCTAATTGCGCTACTTGTGATGCATTAATGACTTGACGGCCATTACCAGTAGAAGTATTGCCTGTGATGTATAGCAAACTACCATCAAATTCTTGCGCTCCAGCCGTAGCAGAAGTTAGTAAAGAACCACTACTTGCAAACTGAATAGGCGCTACGCTTGTTGTTCCGGCAGACGGAGCAATAAAGCCTGAGTGCGTTGTAGCAGTTAAATTGCCTGTAGATGGTACAAAACTTAACGCACCAGTTGTGGTTAATGCTTGATTGCTAGAAGTATTTGAACCAACAAAGCCCAAATAGAATGTGCTTGAGGATGACGATCCACCAGTTGTAGCAATGTTTGTAGCATTTGTAGCGGTTGTTGCTGTTGTTGCAGTAGTAGCTGTTGCCGCATTACCGCCAATAGATAAGCTAGATGCAGTCCCTGTTAATCCTGTGCCTGCTCCACTAAAGCTAGTTGCACTTAAAACGCCTGTAGATGGTACAAAACTGAGCTTTGTAGAGCTAGTGGTGGCAGGCGTATTGCCTGTCGTTACAGCAGAAATGATAGGATAAAAGGTCGAAACTGACGATGTATTGTCAGTAATACCAATATTGGTAGCATTAGTCGCTGTTGTAGCGGTTGTTGCTGATGTAGCATTTCCTGACAATGCGCCTACAAAAGTAGTAGAAGTAACGCTAGTTAAGCCAGCTAAAGTAGCGCTAGAACTACCCAAACTAATAGCCGTTGAGCCAATCGTAATGCTAGAGTTTGTCAACGCAGAATTAGGGATAGACGTTAAGCCTGCTCCTGAACCGCTAAATTGGGTAGAAGTAAATACCCCAGTAGAAGGGTTATATTGGAGTTTAGTAGAGCTTGTGTATTCCGTTGATATGTTTCCGCTTGTTTGGTTAGCAAACAAAGGATAACGAGTGCTATTTGTAGTGGTGTCATCGGTTACTGTCGCATAAGCCGTTGGATTAGTCCAAGTCGGTGCGCCTGTTCCATTAGAAGTTAAGACCTGTCCACTTGTGCCAACTGCGCTAATTGCTAAAGCTGTTGTGCTTGCACCATAGGCTATTCCACCAGCTACAAATGCTGAAGATTGCCCTGTGCCACCACGATTGTAGGCTACTGTGTTGCCATTCCAAGTTGCTGATGTGATCGAGCCAGGATAATCTAAAGTATTAGTTGACCACGATACATTTGAAGGTGTTGAGTCGTGACGATCCCAAGAACCTGCTGCTGTTGAATTATTTAGTAAAACAACAGTTACATAACCGCCTGCATTAATTGTTGCAACCACAGTAGATGAATTGTTGTTTACAGTAATCGTGCCTGATGATTGATTGTTATTAAATGTAAATGTTGCGCCATTAGGCAAAGTTGTTGCGTTAGGCAACTGGATAACTTGACCACCAGACCCTGTAATTAATAAATTTTGTGGTGAAGAAGCCGTTAAAGTAATAGTTGTGCCACTTGCAGCTTGGCTAGTAAAACCTTCAAACAAACAGTTAGTCGTAATGTTTCCATTGGCATCACGCAAAACTACGCTATTTGCACCGCTTGAGCTTGTTACGCCTGTGCCACCGTTAGCTACGTTTAATGTGCCAGCTAATGTAACTGCGCCTGTCGTGCTTGTAAATGGTGTAAATCCTGTTGTTCCTGCGCTAAATGAACTGACATTTGAAGGTAGTGAAGTCCATACAGGTGCGCCAGCAGATAATGTTAAATATTGCCCATTTGAGCCTGCAGCTAAGAAAGTCGTATTGTTTGCAGAGCTTTGATAAGGCAAAGAACCTGCTGCGCCACCACCTAAATTAGTTGCTGTAGTCGCTGTAGTTGCAGTTGTCGCTGTAGTAGCTGTTGTTGCAGTTGCAGCGTTGCCACCAATGTTTAAGCTAGTTGCTGTGCCTGTTAAACCTGTGCCAGGGCCACTAAACTGAGTAGATGCTGTGATAGTAGTGCCACCTACTGTAGAACCGCTTATAGGCGTTCCTGTGATGCTGCCACCAGTTATTGCAACATTGTTAGCGTTCTGCGTTGACATTGTGCCAAGACCTGTAACTTGGGTATTGGCAATCGCAATAGAAGTATTAGTAACGCTAGTAAGCTGACCTTGAGCATTGACCGCAAAAACAGGAACCGAGCTTGCAGAGCCATAAGTCGATGCAGATACGCCTGTATTAGTAATGCTAAAAGTATTAGATGCTAGGGTTAACCCTGTGCCTGCAAAGTAAGTCGCAGAGCCTGAAAATTGCACCCAAGGCATTGCCGTGACATTAATTGTGCCAGTTTGTGTTGCGGTGCAAACCCATCCAGTATCGGCTTGTGAGCCATTTAAAATAACTGTATAAGCGCCTGGCACTTCTGACCATACATCCATATCAACAGAACGAGTCCATGTGGATGCAGATGCAATATAAATGCCGTTAAATTGGCTAGAGCCTTGATTCTTGACGAGAACACGATCGCCAGCTAGGATAGTGTACCCATCAATCGTTTGAAGCCCTGAGAGCGTGATATTTGCTGTTGTAGCGACTGCACAAGCAGCTTTAGGGCCAAGACCTTGAGCTACAGTATCAACATAAAACTTATTAGCAATATCAGTATTAGAGCTAGGTGTGTTGCTAATTTGTCCTGTGGTGGCTGATACATTAGTAAAAACCCCTGTAGAAGGTGAATTAGCACCAATAGTCGTACTATCTATCGTGCTATTAGTAATGGTTAACCCTGATTGAATAGGATTAACGGTAGCGTAAAAAGGCTTATTCTGACCTATGAAAGTTTGAAAATTTCCATAAACGTCAAAATAAGCCTGAACAGGCAGTAGATTCTGATCTACTGTGCTGGCTGGATTAGCCATTGACTATCCTTAGTTTTGGTCAACCATCGGCATCACATATAGTGTGCCACTTGTTCCAATCGCTGTAATCGCAAAACTTGGGGGAACAGCAATCACCGTTGGTTGGGACATTGCTACACCCAACACAAAACTTTGACTGCTATTACCGCCGGTAGGCAATACTGCTGCTGGAGCCGTTGTTGTTGTGCCTGCAATAGCAGGAGCAATCGTGATAGCTACAGGGTTTGCGCCAGTATTTAAAAACCCACAAAAGTTAGGTTGATCGTTTCCGTTAGGAGTGATCGTTACAGAAGTAGAAGAAGTGCCACTAACAGTAATAGCCGTTGTAGGGCCTACAAAACGATAAGCTGATACGTTAGCCATGATTTATCCTTAAACGGCTGTAGTCGGCAATGGGCCTTCTGCACGAACAATTTGGAACTCATAAACGCCAGTTGCAGGAGTTGCACTAGCAGTAGCGCAGTTAGCAAACTGGATAGTTAATACGCCAGCAGTCAAGCAATCACATTCAGAGATGATGATGCCTGCTGTTTGGTTAGATATATAACCTTGAGCCATGATAATGTCGGTTGTTTGCAAACCAGGCAAAGTAAATGTTTGGTTAGAAGTGGTGTTTGGAGCCACAATAGTAGGGGTAATGCTTGGGGCAATATAAAAAGTTTCGTGTGAATTGCCACGAGTTACGGTGGTACTAGACATAATTTTTCCTTTGCAAAGGGGTGAGGTGTTGTAAAGCTACAACTATTTTACATCGTTTTGTTGCTCTCGCAAGTGATTTCCGAGGCAACCTACATAAGATTTATATCCGATGTGACCCATTTCAAACTCAAAGTTAGCCCATACTTTGCCACCAATATCTCGCCACCTTTGGCAAAAGCTAAAATCTTCGCTTAATCGATTGCCATCTTCTGTTTCATAAGGGTCAAATAATGGCCAAAACTGTGTTGAATCAGAGTTATTACTTCTTAATGTTTGACGTGGGAACGCTTCTATTAATTTTTCTACGCAGTTACGTGTAATCTTCATAAAGCCACCTGGCAACCCTGCTACTTCGGCTAGTCCCGTTTCGGGATCAATATCTACCCTATCAGGTCTTGCGGTTTTAACAGGCCAAGCTAAAACATCATTCTTTTTAGGGTAAATACCACCCACTAAATCAACAGGGTAATCAACCAATTTGACTAAATCGCCTGTTTTCCAAAATACATCGTCATCCACAAACACCAATACATCGCAATCTGAACGGTAAAAAGTAGCCAAAATAGCCCCTCTTGAGCCTGCAATATCGCTATTTCCTACGTCCTCAGCAAAGCAAAACTTGTCTTTGCGTGACAATAAATGAATTACGTCACCCATAAGGCAACGCATTGTTTGAAGATGAATCTTGCTTGAGTAGCAAGGAATTCCTACCATTACTTTCATAAATCCCCCAAAAGAAAAGACCCCTACCTTCTTTAAGGGTAGAGGCCTTTAATTTACTACAAATTACGACAGATCGTAACCGTAAACATACACGTCAACTGTGCCTGTAGCAGTAGCAGTAGCTACGTTTACATACAAGTTTTGTGCAGATTGGTTATAAGCTGGGCTTGAAGAAGCCGTAACTTTAACGTCTGTTGTTGCTGAGTTACTAGATAGCGCTGCTGCTGTCAAGATAGCGTTACCGCCAGCTTGAGAAGGCAAGCTATAAACACCCAAGTAAACGCTAGAGATACTTGCAACAGCAGAACCATTGTTATTTGCGTTAGCAGTAATAACAGAAGTAGCTGCAAAGTTAGAAGTGTCAATAACTTGAACAGGAGTGTCACCCAATGTGCCTAAGCTCAAACCTTTAGCAACTGCGATTAAACGCAATGCTTGGTTTGAACCTAGTACCTGTGGGTGGGTTGATACGGTACTTGCTGGGCCTGGATTTGCCATGATTATTTTCCTTTAAGTTAAGTTAAATTAAGCTGCAACACGGCAAGCAAGTTCAGGGTACAAAGGAGCCCAACCATACAGAACGTCCAAACGAGTAGGGATAGAGTCATTGTTGATGGTGTATTGACGTACTACACGCATTGACAGACCGATTTCCTTATCGCTTGCACGACCAGCAAAGTGAACACCCTCAGGCAACTCAAGGTCGGCTACTGCGAGAGTAAACGCATTGCGGTGCATGATGATGTTTTGTGGGCTAACTGCGCCTGATTGGTTAAAGTAAGTTACCGCAGCAGTAGAGCTACCTGATGGGATAGATACGTTTTGGAACTGACCGCCTGAAATAATAGCAGGGGAAACAGTTACAGAAGTACCTGAAACAGACTTAATAACAAAGTTACGGAGCTTGTTAGAGCCGTATGCTTGACGGTTTTGTGGGTTGACTGCATAAACGCCAGCGATCTGAATTACATCACCAACGTTAGGAGTTACAGTACCTGAGTTGGTAAATGTAACAGTAGAAGTTTGCGCCCAACCACTTGTCAAGAAACCAGCTTGTGTTGAAGTGTTAACTGTAGATGTGCCTGAGAAAGAACCAAAAGTCTGTGATACAACGTTTTGATCCATTTTCCAGTTCATACCAGCAGAGTCACGACCCATCAAGCCTTTGCGATACTGTTCGCCAATAGCTTCTTGTGGAACGAAAAGACCTTTCAAGCTGTCAACAATAGTTGCAGATGTAAATGGCTCAACGATGCAAGAACGGCGTCCGTCACGTGGAGCGCCTTCAGCGTCCAAGTAAGCAGCAGCAGTCAAATAGGTAATTAAACCTGTTGGAGGAGTACCAGCTACACCAACGATGTTAGCTGTGTTAGCAGCAGCAGTTACTAAGCCATCACGGTCAATTTTGTTGGCGATAGCAGCAACAGCAGGCTTCAATACACGATCGCTGAACATATCTAAAGACAATGCCAAATCTTGTGTTGTGAACTGTGTGTCAACGTGGAACTGAGTTGACAAAGTTACAGGTACAGAAGTTTCATTAAAGTCTTCAACGTTCAAAGCTGGGCCAGTAGTACCGATGAAACGACCAGGACGGCGTACGTTTACGGTGTTACCAATCTTAGCGCCAACTACAGCGAACTGGTCATCATAGTTACGATCGACTTCACTTGTGAAAGTGAGTTCGTTTTCCAAGACCATCAACGCTTCATTGGTGATCTTGGAGATAGTTAAGAGA
>Ga0214206_1000035_pt1 | contig 35813 bp, 35 predicted proteins | sample TroBogEpilimnion_26_FD_153044 | JGI IMG/M metagenome (GOLD analysis project Ga0214206, IMG submission 153044) | Freshwater microbial communities from Trout Bog Lake, WI - 07JUL2009 epilimnion | ecosystem: Environmental > Aquatic > Freshwater > Lake > Epilimnion/Euphotic zone | place: Trout Bog...
TCCGCCACAACCAAGGATGGGTTGAGGGCAAGAGCTCGAGCGATGCCAATGCGCTGACGCTGGCCACCGGAGAACTCGTGCGGGTACCGAGTCAGAGAATTGACGTCTAGACCCACAGTTCTAAATAGTTCGCGAACTCGCTCCTTGATTACCTCTTCGGTGCCGAATTTGTTGATGCGAAGCGGTTCAGCCACGATGTCGCCCACGGTGCGACGAGGATTCAGTGATGCGTAGGGGTCTTGAAAGACCAGTTGCATCTTGCGGCGAAGTGGTCGAAGTGTGCGGCGGCTGAGTTTCGAGATTTCGGTTCCCTCAAAGACAACGCTCCCCGAGGTAGTGGGCAAAAGCTGCACCAGGCAACGAGCCAAGGTCGACTTGCCACAACCGGACTCACCGACGATGCCCAAGGTTTCGCCACGGCGAATCTCGAGAGAAACGCCGTTCACGGCCGTGGACTGGTGAGGACGACCAAACTTTTTCGAACGCGTCGAAAAGGTCTTTACGACATCGGTGGCCTTGAGAAGAATTTCGTTGCTCACGAAGCCGCCTTTGAACGAATTGACACACGCTGCTCGTCGCTGAGCCAGCATGCATCTAAGTGATCACTGGTTCCCTTTAGTTGTGGTCGCTTCGTGCAAATTTCCATTCGATAATCACAGCGATCGGCAAAAGCGCAACCTTCAGGAATTTCCAGCGGTGATACGGCGTTTCCTCTAATTGTCGTCAAGCGATCATTGCGAGCCTCGACACGAGGCACCGCACCAAGTAGCCCCCAGGTGTAAGGGTGGCGAGGGTTTCTCACCACATCAAGCTCGGGGCCAATCTCGGCGGGTCGGCCGGCGTACATCACAACGACCTTGTGTGCCATTTCGGCAATGACACCCATGTCGTGGGTGATGATAACGATTGACGAGTTGTACGTGTCCTGCAACTTCAACATGAGATCGAGAATTTGTGCCTGAGTCGTTACGTCGAGCGCAGTTGTTGGCTCGTCCGCGATCAGCAGCTTGGGATTGCACGAAAGTGCCATGGCGATAACCACGCGCTGACGCATACCACCAGAAAACTCGTGCGGGTAGTGATCCACGCGATTGCGTGGGTCCGGAATACCGACCTCGCCGAGTAGTTCAATGGCGCGCTCACGCGCTTGCGCCTTGGTCATGTCAGTGTGAGTGCGGAGCTGCTCGATGATTTGCCAGCCCACCGTGTACACCGGGGTGAGCGCGGTCATGGGGTCTTGGAAGATCATGCCAATCTCGCCGCCTCTAATTGGCTGCATCTCTTGGTCTGAAAGTCCGAGGATTTCTCTCCCTTGGAACTTGACCGAGCCGCTGATTGAAACATTGGCGTCGCGCACAAGGCCCAGCATCGAATACATCGAAACAGACTTACCCGATCCAGATTCGCCGACAATGCCAACGACCTCTTTGGGTGCAACGTCAAAACTCAAACCATCAACGGCGCGTAGTGGCCCCTGGCGAGTAGCGAAGGTGACTTTTAAGTCTTGAACTTTAAGAACGGGCGAATCAGGCAACTCGAACCCTCGGATCTAAGAATGCGTAGAGGATGTCAACTACCGCATTAGCCAGTACAACGAAGAACGAGCCGTAGAGAACACAGGCCATAATGACCGGAAGGTCCAGGTTCTGCAGTGAGGTGTAGGTCAACATACCCACGCCCTGCAGGCCAAAGACCACTTCAGTCAAGAGCGCGGCGCCACCAATCAGGGCACCGAAGTCCAGACCAAAGAGTGAAACAATCGAAACGAGCGAGCAGCGCAACGCGTGCTTCATCAAGATGCGCCGTTCGCTCAAGCCCTTGGCTCGAGCCGTGCGAACGTAGTCTTCGTTCATCGCGTTAACGAGCTCGGCACGCAAGACGCGTGCGTAGATTCCGGCGTAGAGCGCGGCCAGCGTCAACCACGGGAAGAGCAGGTGCAACGCCCACTGCCAGGGGTTCTGCGTAAACGGAACATAGCCGCCCGACGGCACCCACCAGAAGAGTGACGAGTGCAAGCGCGATTGAGTAATCAGATTGACGACTTCGCCCAACCAGTAGGCCGGAACAGAAACCGCGGCAATACCAATGAACATCACCAGCGGGTCAATGAACTTGCCGCGGTTGGCGGCTGCGACGATTCCACCCAAAACTCCCACCACGAGCCAGATAACCGCTGCCCCCGAGACGAGAGCGAGCGTTACCGGTGCGGCCTTGAGCACTTGGGGAACCACCTTGAGCCCGACGTTCACGTAACTGGTGAGGTCGCGCTTAATAAAGAGGTGATCCATCATCAGCAAATACCGAATGAAAATTGGGCGATTTAGACCAAAGGCCGCCCGAACGTGAGCCAGTGTCGCTGGCGAGGCACTTCTACCCGCAATGCGAGCAGCTGGGTCCACCCCGGGAGTAGCGAAGAAAATTAGGAAGACCGCAATGGAAATTGCGAAGAGAACCAGTACCGCCGAGAGAACTCGGCGCAGCGTAAAGGAAAGCATTAGATCGAACCTCGCAGCTTCGCCTTAGGGTCAAACGCGTCGCGGAATCCGTCACCCAAGAGGTTCAGGGCTCCAGCGGTAATAACAATCATTAGTCCAGGAGCCATCGCCACCCACGGGCGGGTGTAGAGCAGTTCGAGACCATCATTGATGATGGTTCCCCACGAAGCGTTGGGTGGTTGAACGCCAACGCCCAGGAAGGACAGAGCGGATTCGGTCAGCATGTTGAATGCGACCATCAGGGGAAAGAACACAATGATGCTGGGTGCCACGTTGGGAAGAATTTCCTTGCGGAGAATTCTCCAGTCGGAAGCACCAGAACCAATGGCCGCCTGAATGAACTCGCGTTCTTTCAGGGTCATAACAATTCCCCGCAACGGACGCGCTACGTAGGGAACGTAAATAAGAGCGATGATGATGATCGGCAAGAGCAGTGATCCGGCTTGCACGTGAATTGGGCCAACGCTGAATCCACTAGTCACCAATATGACCGAGAGCGAAATGGCCAGCAAGTACACCGGGAAGGCCCAGGTGATATCTAGTAGGCGAGAAACAATCCAGTCAATAACGCCGCCAAAGTAACCGGCGGCGAGACCGGAAATAGTTGCGAAAAATACACAAATAAGTGCTGAAGCGGTGCCGATAAGCAGGCTGTCACGGCCACCGTAAAGAAGGCGGGCAAAAACATCACGACCCTGTGAGTCGGCACCTAAAAAATAGTTGCTGATGTGCCAGGTTGGCCCGATAGGCGATTCACCGTAACCAGACGAATTGGCCTGAATGACACTGCGCCAGTGGCCATTCAAAAAGATACGGCCACTGATATTGGAACTAAAAGCATTTACGTGCGCCCAGTCGTTCGCGTACAGCGGCGCGCACAGACAAATGAGCGTAACGAAAATCAAAACGCCCAGCGCCGCCATCGAAGCTTTGTTGCGACGAAGTTGGCGCAGCGACGACCGCCAGGGGCTTTCTGGTCCCCTGGCGGTCGCTGGCGCAATGGCCGCTGTCGTGTTATCGACAGCTGACGGTACTACTTCACCCAAAGTTGGTCCACGTACATGTAGAACTCGAGTGAGAACTTGTAGTTTCCAACTCGACTCGATACGAAGTCAGTCAACTTGGGGTTGATCAGTGGAACCCATGGCGCGAAGTTCGTCATGAGATTCTTGTCAATCTGACCCCACTTGACGTTGGCGGCCGTTGGGTTGGTGATGCTCAATGTTTCAGCAGCCTTGATCTGTGCGTCAACACCAGAGTTGCAGAAGCCCGCAATGTTGATTGAGTTGTCCGAGCCTGGGTGGAAGGTCGAGCAGCCCAACAAGATGTTGATGAAGTCAGATGCGGCTGGGTAGTCCTGGAACCACTGCGTGAGTGAAATTTGGACCTTGTTGTTGGTGTTCTGGATGTAGTTGAACTGAATGTTCGCACTCTGCAGAACAACCGAGGCCTTGTAACCAATCTGGTTCAGAACTGAAACGATGTACTGAGCAACCGATGCGTTCACTGCGTCGTTGGTTGCCACCAGCTTGACCACTGCTCCCTTGGTACCGGAAGCGGCAACGAGCGCCTTGGCCTTAGCGATGTCGGGTCCGTTGTACTTCGAGCCGCCACCCTTGGTGTAACCGCAGAAACTGGTGTGTCCTGGGAAGCCCTTAGGCAAGATGGTGCAAGTTGTGTTAGCCAAACGAGATCCACCGTAGAGCTTCACAATGTTGTTCTTGTTGATTGCGTAGTTCACTGCCTGGCGAGCCTTCAAGTTGTTGAAGGGAGCAATGTTGGTGTTCATTGGCACGTACCAGTCAGCGGTCAACTGGTGAACCTGCAACTGGCTGGCGTACTTGGTGGAGATTTCACCCAAGCGGTCTGCGGGCAGCGGGTCAAAGACCCAGTCGGCCTGACCGTTCTCAACTGCTGTTACCTCGGACTCAACGGTTGAACCAAAGTTCTCAACAATCTTGTTGGGGTAACCCTGAGGCTGAGCCTTGGCGTTCCACACCTTGAAGTAAGGGTTGCGAACCATGACCAAGCTGGAGTTCGGGTTGTAGCTCTGGAAGGTGTAGGCACCGGTTCCGGGAACTGGGGTTGAGCCCTCGTCCTTCGTTGGGGTTCCCGCAGGCAAGATCGCTGCGAATGGCACAGCCAACTGGTCAATGAACTCAGGGTCAACCTTCGCGAGGTTGAAGGTCACCGTGTTGGTAGCCGCGTTAACGACAAGTCCGCTCAACGTACAGGTGGCGGGAGTGGCCACGCAAGCGTCACCACCAGTAATCGCGTTGTACCAAGAACCAGAGTTCGGGTTTGACACCTTGAACAAACGGATGAAGGAAGCCTTGACGTCGTTCACCGTTACGGTCTGGCCGTTCGAGAACTTGACACCCTTACGCAAAGTGAAGGTATAGGTCTTGCCGCCGTTAGTGATCTTGGGCAATGAAGTTGCCAAGTCAGGAACCACGGTGAATGAAGCGGGACCGTTCACCTTTTGGAAGGTAACGAGGCCGTCGTAGGTGGCCTGGTAGAGCTGCCAGTACTGCAAGGTGTAGTTCACCTGTGGGTCCAACGTTCCGCCAGCCGTTGAGGCGAGCAGGGTCAGAGTGCCACCAGCGTGAGCCTTCTGGTAACTCGATGCACCAGCTGGGCTCGCTGAAAAGCCAGCCAGACCGGTCAAAGTGAGTGCGAGGGCCGAGGTAACTACCCCGAGCTTTCGCGTGGACTTGAACTTCAACATGTTTTCCCCTTAATTAGTTACTGCTTTTTTGTACTGCGATTTAGTTGTCGTGGGCCGCCAAAAATTCTTCGACCACTTGCATGTAGCGGTCGGTTTCTTCCACAAACGGCATGTGACTGGACTCTTCGAAAATCTCCCATTGCACATCTGGGATGTTGTCGAAGAACGGCTGCACCGTGGCGGGAGTCGCCTCGTCGTAGCGACCAGAAACCAGCAAAGTTGGCGCCGTGATCTTGTGCACTTCGTCAACCACCGTCCAGTCCTTCAAGGTGCCAATGCAGTAGTACTCGTAAGGACCGTTCATGGTCAGATAGACGTGGTTATCTTCTTGCATGCACTCGAATGTCGCCACCACTTCTGGTGGATTTGGCACGACTCGACAGACGTGCTCAGCGTAGAACTTGTCCGCTGCTGCCACGTACTCAGGATCATCCATTGTGCCGTTCACTTCGTGCTTGTCGAGTGCATCGCGAACTTCGGCCGGCAACTTTGAGCGCAGCACTTTGGCCTCACTCGCCCACAGTGCCATCGACGCTGGTGAATTTGAAATAACGAGACCCTGAAGCCCAGCGGGTTGGCGAATACCGTGTTCGGCGCCCAACATGCCGCCCCACGATTGACCGAGCAAGAAGTACTTATTGGCGATTCCGAGGTGTTCAACCAAGTTGTTCAACTCATCGAGGAAAAGATCAACGGTAAAGAAGTCAGGACCCTTGTCCTTTAAGCGAGTCGACTTACCGTTTCCAACTTGGTCGTAATGAATAACGGGGCGACCAAAGTCGGCAATCTTTGCGATCGAGAGCACGTAGTCGTGAGTGCAACCGGGGCCACCGTGTGCAACAACGAGTGGAGTCTTGGGTGAGGAAAGGTCGCCGGTGATTCGGTACCAGGTCTGCATACCGTTAAACGGTGCGAATCCCTCAGTCACGTTTAGTTGTCCCATAGAGAGACAGTAGGCGAAAGGTATCTCTCAATGCAAGATTTCAAATCTCACATTTCTTAACGTTCTTAGTAACCCGCCGGCAAAATCATCGTTACTGCGCCGTAGAAGATGAGTAGCAAAGGCACCGTCACCACGACAATTCCCGCCATGGCAAATGGCGTCCACCATGGTCCACCCTTAAGGCGAACAAAGACCCACCAAAGGAGCCAGATGAAGCAACCAAACAACCAGGCGGTGCCCCACGTTGAAGCCCAGCTGGGATTGGCCGTGACGTTCTGAGCCTTGGGCAATGCCTTGGCCGCAGTCGTGGTCGTCGCCGGCACCGTCGTGGTCGAAGTTCCCTTTTTCACAATGGGCTTTCCAGTGTTGGGATTAATAACGGGAACTGCCGGACCCTTTGGCACAGTCTTTGGACGGTCCACCGCGACCAGTCGCGCCACCACTACCAACCGAGTCACGGCCGAATAGGGCGGGTTGCACGTGGTCAGAGTCAGGATCGGCGTTGCCGACGGAGCCAGCACACTTAAGTCCGAAGGCTGAACCACATGGGTATTAATAACTCGATAGAGGAACCTGCCCTGGGTCGTGGTCACGATAATTGGATCGTTAACCACCAAATTGTTGAGGTAACGGAATGGTCGACCCCACGTTGTTCGGTGCCCAGCGATGGCGACATTCCCGTTTGAGCCAAGCATGGCAGTGTTTATGTAGTGACCAGGCCCCATTCGAAGTTGCGGCGAATCGGTGCCCTGAATAATTGTCATCGAAAGATTGATCTTCGGAATTTGAATTAAACCAATCCAACTGTTCAGAGGTGGTTGCGGCTGACTCGGCACTGGAACCGCGGGGCCGGTCGGCAACTTAGTGGTGTAAATGTCAGGGATTGATTTAGGCAACACCTTTTCAATTTGCGTTTTCGCCTGAGTTTGTGTCACCGCCTCAAGGTGGTTGGTGTAAACCAATTCGTAGGGAATAAAGAGGGCTGTCAATATGCCCAGTCCGATTAGAAATTTGCCCGTTCGGTTAAGCATGCGCCACCAAAATGGGGCGTGACTAATTCGATATTTGAATAATTCCCACTGCTCCACCCCTCAAGGGTATCGAAGAATTTCAACTATTTATACGGCTTACACGTTTCAAGTCCGCTGCACTAGCCTCAATGGACACATGGGACTCTCAATTGGCATCGTCGGCCTACCAAACGTAGGCAAATCAACACTCTTTAACGCTCTCACCAAGAACAACGTCCTGGCGGCGAACTACCCGTTCGCCACGATTGAACCCAACGTGGGAATCGTCTCGGTTCCCGATCCTCGCCTCGCGGTCTTAGCTGAAATCTTTAGTTCTGAGCGCATTCTTCCTGCGACCGTTACCTTCGTTGACATCGCCGGAATTGTAAGAGGCGCGAGTGAGGGCGAAGGTCTCGGCAACCAATTCTTAGCCGCAATTCGCGAGTCTGACGCAATTTGTGAGGTCGTGCGCGCCTTCGAAGACGATGATGTCATTCACGTCGATGGAAAGATCGACCCAGCCAGCGACGTGGCGACAATTGAGACCGAGTTAATTCTCGCCGACCTACAGACGATTGAAAAAGCAATTGTTCGCATTGACAAAGATGCCAAGCGAAGCCCCGATGCCGCGTTGAAACTCGCTGAGGTGAAGAAGGCTCAAACAGCTCTTAACGACGGCAAAGTCCTGTCCCGAGTTGGAAAAGAAATTGATCGCACCTATCTCGCTGACCTGCACCTACTGACCGACAAGCCATTCATCTATGTATTTAACGTCGACGAAGACACGTTGGGAAATAAAGAAAAGCAGGCTTCTCTCATCGCCAGTGTGGCGCCCTCACCCGCGATTGTCCTGTGCGCAAAAATTGAAGCAGAACTTTCGGGTCTTGACGACGCCGAAGCACTCGAGATGCTCGAATCATTTGGTCAAACTGAGTCAGGGCTCTCACAACTTTCACGTGTTGGTTTCCACACTCTGGGCTTGCAGACCTTCTTAACTGCGGGCCCGAAAGAGACTCGTGCGTGGACTATTCGCCAGGGTGAGACTGCCCCGCAGGCCGCGGGTGAAATTCACACCGACTTCGAAAAGCACTTCATTAAAGCTGAAGTCATCGCTTTTGATGACCTAGTCGCTGCGGGTTCGGTATTGAACGCACGTGCCGCGGGAAAAGCCCGAGTTGAGGGCAAGGAATACGTGATGCAAGATGGCGACGTCGTTGAATTCCGCGTCGGTGCCTAGTAGTAGCCGTGGATTTAGCCACCTTTCAGCCCAGTAAGTCCCTCAGTCACTTGGCAAGTGCCGATCCCCACGCCACAGCTTTGGTCGGACCGAATGCCAGCTTTAGCGCTACTGAACTCTTTGAGACGGTCCAAGGTCTGGCCGCTGGACTCATCGCTAGCGGTGCAGCCTTAGTGGTCGCTACCCGCCGACGCTTTTCGCGCTCAAAGTAAGACTCCTCCGCTACGCTTGTCTCAGGCGTATGCGACAGAGGTCGGCGCCCATAAGCAATCGACTTCTCTAGGAGCATCATGTCCTCATTTGACTTTAAAGTAGCTGACCTTTCCTTGGCAGATTTCGGCCGTGCCGAAATCATCATGGCCGAGCACGAAATGCCAGGCCTCATGGCCATGCGCGCTGAGTTTGGCGAAAGCAAGCCCCTCAAGGGCGCTCGCATCTCCGGTTCACTACACATGACCATTCAGACCGCGGTCTTGATCGAGACTCTCGTTGAGCTCGGCGCCGAGGTTCGTTGGGTGAGCTGCAACATCTTCTCAACCCAAGACCACGCGGCCGCTGCGGTCGTCGTCGGTCCTAACGGCACCGTTGACAACCCCCAGGGTGTTCCCGTCTTCGCTTGGAAGGGCGAAACGTTGGAAGAGTACTGGTGGTGCACCGAGCAGCTCCTTCGCTGGCCCGGTCACGCTGGCCCGACCATGATCTTGGACGACGGTGGCGACGCTACCTTGCTCGTTCACAAGGGTCTCGAATTCGAAAAGACCGGCGTTGTCCCCTCACCCGAGACCGCCGACTCCGAGGAGTACCGCGTCATTCTTGAATTGTTAACCCACTTGGTTGGCAACAAGGAGATGGCCTTCGCTCCAATGGCCGCTGGCATCATTGGCGTATCGGAAGAGACCACCACCGGTGTTCACCGTCTCTACGAGATGGAGCGCGACAACGTGCTGCTCTTCCCCGCCATCAACGTAAACGACGCCGTTACCAAGTCCAAGTTCGACAACAAGTACGGCTGCCGCCACTCACTCGTTGACGGACTTAACCGCGCCACCGACGTATTGATCGGTGGAAAGGTCGCCATCGTCTGTGGTTACGGAGACGTAGGTAAGGGTTCGGCTGAATCACTTCGCGGTCAAGGTGCACGAGTAATCGTTACTGAGATTGACCCCATTTGCGCCCTGCAGGCTGCGATGGACGGATACCAAGTCACCACGCTCGAAGAGGCACTGCCCACCGCTGACATCATCATCACCGCCACCGGAAACAAGGACATTGTCACCGTTGAGCACATGTTGATGATGAAAGAACAGGCCATTTTGGCCAACATTGGTCACTTCGACAACGAGATCGACATGGCCGGTCTCCAGGCTCTGCCTGGCGCCAAGCGTGAGAACATCAAGCCTCAGGTTGACAAGTGGACCTTGCCAAATGGTCGCAACATCATCTTGCTCTCCGAGGGACGTTTGTTCAACCTCGGAAACGCCACTGGTCACCCCAGCTTCGTTATGAGTAACTCCTTCACCAACCAGGTCTTGGCTCAGATCGAACTCTTCGTTCGCAATGAGCAGTACGACAAGAAGGTGTACGTGCTGCCTAAGCACCTCGACGAAAAGGTTGCTCGCTTGCACCTTGACGCCCTGGGTGTGAAGTTGACCGAGCTGACTAAGCAGCAGGCCGAGTACATCGGCGTAACGGTCGAAGGCCCTTACAAGCCCGACACCTACCGCTACTAAATCGCTTTAGCGATAACCGGCAAAGATGTCGGTGACACAGCCTTCAAGATTCTGAGGGTTCGTCACGCGCAAAAACCATTCCGTCTTGTTCGTCTCGCAGAACGCCTCACGACCCATCTTCATCCAGAAGGAGTCAGCGATCTGCGAGGCGTGCGCGGCGAGAGCATCGAACTTAACGCTGTTAACTGAGGAGATGTCGATTGCGGCACTGATGAGATCATCAGGCGTGCTCATCTGCTCGGGGACTTCTTCTTCAACCTCTTCGAGTGCGGTTGAGGCTTTGCCCTCTTCACGTCGGGCCTCATCTTCTTCTTCCCAGCGCTTGCGCATCTCTTCAAAGACTGAGTCAGGAATGGCGTTGTAATACAGGGTGGGCTCGTAATCAATCATCGCGAGAGCGGCCAACGTAATTCGGTTGGCCTGGATGTGATCGGGGTGTCCGTAGAAGCCAATTTCGTTATAGGTAACGATCACCTGGGGACGCTCTTCCATCAAGATTTCAGCGAGCCGCTTGGCCGCTTCGTCAACGGGTGTTCCCCAGAAGCTGCCGTCGTGAGAGTTATGGGGCCAGCCCATCATCCCTGAGTCTCGGTAGCCAAGACGGATGAGTCGGTCAATGCCGAGAATCTTCACCGCGTTTTCGAGCTCAACCTTGCGGACCGCAGCGACCTCATCCATGTCGTGCTCGTCGGCGTCAGGCTTAGCCCCGGTTGGCGAGTCTCCGCATTCTCCGTTGGTGCAGGTCACCAGAACGGTGCGAACACCCTGGTTGGCCAAAAGGCGGTAGAGACCACCAGTTGAGCTGGCTTCGTCATCGGGGTGGGCGTGCACCGCCAAGAAAGTCAACTGACTCATTACAGCCCTCCAAAAAGGTCAGCGCTATCGGCTGACGAAGGGGTTTTCGAATACGCCCGCTGATAGAACTCTGTTCCAAACAACATGGCGAATAGTTCCGGATTCATCGTCACTAGGTCCGCATTATCGGTCTGCGATGCGTGAGTGGCGATGGCCTTTTGCTTGAGCGCTGAGAATCGCGAAACGTCCATAACCGTTGAAACCAAGGAGCGGTCAATGTCGACACTGGCGTCAGTGACCCACTTGGGTAGAGATACCTTTTCGGCGGTGGCGCGAGCAACAAAATCTGCCATTAAGTCAGACGGCATCACTGGGTAGTAGAGACGCTCTACTGAAGGCGACTTCGCCACAGCGTTTTGGGTAACTCGGTTCGCCATGATGTGATCGGGGTGGCCGTAGAAACCGTTTTCGTCATAGGTCACCACGACATTCGCCCCAACTTCAGCGAAGAGTGCGGCCAGGGTCGTACCAACGGCATCAACGTTGCAGTTCATGAAAGCCAAGGGGGCTGAGTTCTGTTCCCACCCAGGCAATCCAGAGTCTTCGTATCCCAAGGTGACAACTCGACTAATGCCCACCAGGTGAGCGGCGTCTTGCAGTTCTTTGGCCCGCGTAGCGCGGACATATTCACGGTTGTGCCCAGCGGCTGAGCCCGGGAGGTTCTTGTCGTCAATGCCGAGCAAACCACTCGTGCAGGTCACCAAGATGATCTGGTAACCCAGTTCTGCGTAGTGCGCCGTAATGCCGGCGGTAAAGAGAGATTCGTCGTCGGGGTGGGCGTGTACGCACACCAGAGTTTTTGTAGCAGTCACAGTTCTACAGGTTAGGAGGTAGCCAATTGCACGATGCGCACAACCAGCAAGGTTCCCGCCACGGCTAGATAGGTGCCGGTTACCCCGAGCAGAATCTTGCGAGCTCGCGTCCTTGGCGCCGGGGTCAACAACGCTTGACGAGGCATACGCCAGTCCAATTTGTCGACGCCAAACTCCTTGCGCGGTCCCATTCGCTTAAGCCCAATGGGGAGACCAAAAAGGAGCCCAATGAAGGCGAAGGATCCGAGCCACTCCAAGAGTGGCAGAACAGGTGCCGATGGGAACAGGGTCGAAACCATCATCACTACCGAAAGCACCGCGAGGATGGCCACGATGATCACCGCGATTGAGTTCAACCACCGTGAATTCACCCACGGCCCGAGAGTCTCTTTGTCATTCGCTAAGAGAAGAACGAAAATCGTGGTACTCGGCAACATCAGTCCACACATTGCCTGAACGGCCAATGTAATGAGCCCGAGCGGAGCACTCGGAATCAAGGTGACAATTCCCGCCACCACTAACAACCCGGCGAAGATTCCATAGAAGCCCTTGGCTTCTTTGAGCGGAGTGTTGAGGCCCTGCGCGAGCTTTCCAGACATATCCCCCATGGCGTAACTACTCGCGAGGGTTACCGCTGCGGCACCAATGACAGAGGAATTAAGCAACAGAATGGCGAAGAGTGCCCCAGTGTCTCGGCCCACGTAGTGCGCGAGCCCTCTGGCTACTCCCAGTGCATCGGTATAGGAGTTAGTGCCCCCGTGGTGCGAGAGCCCAGCCGCGGTAAGCCCAATCAGCAAAGTGGCTACCGCCACCACGATGATCGAGCCGACCACCGTGTCCACGCGCTCGTAGTTGAGGTAGCGAGGCGAGATTTTCTTGTCAACAATGTTGCTCTCTTGGAAGTACAACTGCCAGGGGGCAACGGTGGTGCCAATAATCGAGATGATCAAGAGGACGCCCGCCGAGGTGGGGCCGCCGCGAATTCCGGCGTTCACGTAGTGGTGAAAGATCTGGTGGGCAGAGATGTGCACTCGTAGAACGAGCGGAACGACCAGGAAGTTAACGGCGACAAAGAGCATCATGAAACGCTCCCAGCGCTGGAACGAGCCCGTTGCGGTCACCAAGAAGAGAAGTACGACAGCCACGGGGACAGAGAGGTAGGGAGAGACACCGAAGTAGCGCATGGAAAGTGAGATGCCAATGAATTCAGTGATGATGATTAAGAAGTTCAGCAAGAGAATTGAACTAATTGAGATGTTGCCCCATCGCTTGCCGATACGTTCACGAATCAGGCGTCCGTGCCCCTGACCGGTGACCGCACCAAGACGAGCGACCATCTCTTGGTTCACAATCAAGACGGGAATCAGAAGGGGCAGAGTCCACAAAAGGCTGTAGCCGAAGTTTTGACCCGCCTGGGCGTAGGTCGAGATTCCACCCGCGTCATTGTCCCCCACCATCACGATGAGGCCGGGCCCAATAATGGCGAGGAGAGTTAAAAAGCGCGCCTTGAGTCCGCGTCGGCCTGATGGCGCATGGGTGTCAATGGTGCCAAAGGCTCCCTTGATCTGAGCTTCCTGGGTTACTTCGTTCGACATGCGCCACCTCCTTTCGTTCGCTCGTGGTCGTTGGTCGAAACAACCACGTGCGGAGGAGGGCTACTTGCGCGCTTCGTTACCTGGTTGTGTCAATACGAATGTTGGGGTACTCGGGGGTTTCAGAAAGCACCCCTTAGAACGAGACGACTAGTCACGGTCATTCCTCCACCGCAGCTACGCCGAAGTCACGACGCCAGCCCTGGGGCAGCATCTCTTCGAGCAAGTCGTCTACCGTCACGACACCAATAACGGTGTTGTGTTCCTCATCCAGTACTGGCACGACCATGAGGTTAAAGTCACTCATCTTTCGTGCCACTCGCATGACATCCCAGTGAGGGTGCACGTGAGCCATTTGAGTCTTTGCAATCGTTAGAGCCACGTCGGTGCCTCGGGCCTTAATCAACTGGCCAATGGCCACGGCCCCTACGGTCATACCAGCGGCATCGACCACGAAGACTGTGTGGATTGATTCAGCCGGGGCGTCGGACTTTCGGATGGCCTCAATTGCCTCGTCCACGGTGGCGCTCTCGCCAATGGTGACGAAGTCCGTGTTCATGATTCCACCGGCGGTATCAGCGTTATAGGAAAGCAACTGGCGAACCTTTTGCTGCTGATCGGTGGCCAGGTTCTCAAGAATTGGTAGACGGCGGTCCTGTTCAACTTCGTTGATCAAGTCCGCGGCGTCGTCTGGCTCCATGCGAGAGAGCAAACGGGCTGCTTCTACGTCGGTTCGCACCTCAATGAATTCCAACTGGTGCTCGGTGTCGAGCTCTTCGAAGACGTCGGCTTCTAATTCGCGGTCGAGACCAACGGCAGAGATGATTTCTTCACCCTCTTCGTGGCTGGCCTGTTCAACGAGGTCCGCAATTTGGGCGGGGTGCAATTTCGCGAGCTTGCGATAGGGAATGCGCAACCGTGCCGAAGGCACGTGACCCACGAAAGGCTCAATTGAAGCAAAGTCAACAATCGAGTCGGCCTTAACGCGGCTACCGAAACGAGATCCGAGAATTCGGCGAAGAAGTGGTCGACGACCAGGGTCAACTCCTACGACTTCCCATTGTCCATTTATCTCAGCGAGCTCAATCTCATTGGCGGTGATCAAGCGGCCGCGCACCAAGTTAATGAGGTGGCGAGCAAGCAGGTCTTCTGCGAGCAACATTTCACCGGGGCGACGCTCGAAACGACGGAGGTCAACTCGACGACCCTCAAAGGTGACCTTGCCTTGCGCCAAGCCACCAATTTTGCGGATTGGGACAAAGAGGTTGCGCCCTTCGATGCGAATCACCGCACCCACGATTGGTGGGTGCGCATCGTCTCCGAGGCGAGCGACCAGGTCTTGGACGCGACCAATCCGGTCGCCGTCGGCGTCAAAAATAGGTCGACGCAGGAAAGTTGAGAGGTGCAGAATTTCAGTCATAGGCGCTCGTAAGCCCTTAAAGGCTACCCCTAAAGTGCTGAAATACCCAAGAAAATTTGGATTTCATCGTGACAACTCGGTGAATTGCCGATGATTTCGCTAAATCTGCAGTGCCTTGATTGCCGATACGGCCTTTTCAATCGCCGCATCATCCACCAGCGCGCTGGTCACAAAGCGTGCGCGCTGAGGTGCCACCGTGCCGCCCGCTACCCCAGCCTCTTCGAGCTTGGTCACGATCGTTCGAGCTTGTGGGTGATTAAAGGAAACGATGTTTGTTTCACAAATCGCGGGGTCGTAGTTGGACTCAGGGAATTTCTGAGCGAAGGCCTCCGCCAAGACCTTTGCGCGAGCATGATCTTCGGCCAAGCGTTCCACCATTGTTTCGAGTGCGACGATTCCAGCGGCGGCCAAGAAACCCGCCTGGCGCATTGCCCCACCGAGACGCTTGCGCTCGATACGTGCTCGGTCCATCAATTCTTTGGAACCCGCCAGCATCGAGCCAACTGGTGCACAGAGGCCCTTGCTTAAACAGGTCATAACCGTGTCAACGTGAGTCGTGAACTCACTGGGCTTTACTTCGCGAGCCACGGCAGCGTTAAAGAGTCGCGCACCATCTAAGTGCATGGGCAGGCTGCCGACGACCTTCTTTAGTTCGGCAATCTGTTCGGGCTGCCACGTGCGACCACCCGATGCCATGTGAGAATTCTCCAGCGAAACCAAGTTGATAGTTGGCTGGTGGTCGAACTGGGCGTCAAGCACCGAAGCCACCTCGTCGAGGTTGAATACTCCGTTGGTGTCATCTACAAAATTGAATTGCACCGACGCATTCGCGGCACTCGCACCCATTTCAAATCCGACCACGTGCTGGCTGCGGCCCGCAATTACGACATCACCGGGGCGAGTGTGCACTCGCATGGCCATTTGGTTAGCCATAACACCAGAGGGAACAAAGATTGCCGACTCCTTTCCCACCAGGCTCGCAAACAGTGATTCGAGCTTCGCGACGGTGGGGTCTTCGCCGTAACCGTCGTCGCCCACAACCGCTTCGTACATGGCCTCACGCATGGCTTGGGTGGGTTGGGTCAGAGTGTCACTGCGTAGGTCAACTTGGGGCTGGGTCATAGATTCGTTCCGGTCACTGGGAGTTAGTAATTCATATTTCCACACCTAACGGTAATAAGGTTTTGAGATGACCAGTCAATACGCCCACCGCTTTCCGGACCGCCCCACCGCCCACGATGCCCTGGGCATCAGTGTGGTTGAGCTCAGTCCCGAGCGCTGCATCCTCGAGTGCGAGGTCGGACCAAAGACCCACCAGCCCTTTGGACTCTTGCACGGTGGAGTATCAGCCCTCATGGTCGAAGGGGCCGCATCGATGGGTGGCATTGTGAGTGTCCCTGAAGATCAGGTGTGCGTGGGAACCGAGCTGAACATTTCTCACCTGCGTGCGGTTGATTCGGGCAAGATTCGAGCCACCGCAACCCCTATTCGCAAAGGTCGCACTGTGCACGTATGGAATGTGGACCTTACTAATGAGTCAGGTGAGCTATTCGCAACCGGACGCATGACTCTGCAGGTAATTAAGGCCCGGTAAGGGAATAATCACCAAAAGTCCTAGACTGTTCCGATACCAAGGAGTGAGGAACGCGTATGGGTACTCGATTTGTGGGCTGGGGCATGGCTGTGCCCGACAAGATTGTTACAAACGACGATCTTTCCAAGACCCTAGACACCTCCGACGAATGGATCTCTGAGCGCACCGGTATCCGCCAACGCCACGTTGGTGGAACCACCACCGAACTCGGTGCCTTGGCCGGAAAGCGCGCCATGGAAGACGCCAAGGTTGGCCCCGAAGACATTGATTTCGTCCTACTCGCCACCACCACTCCCGACCGCATGGCTCCATCAACCGCAGCGTTGATCCAGGCCGAGTTGGGGCTCACCTGTCCTGTTTTGGACGTGAACGCAGCCTGCGCGGGATTCCCCTACGCCGTTCGTGTGGCTCAAGGGCTCATCGAAACTGGCACCAAGCGCATTTTGCTCATTGGCGCCGAGACCCTGTCACGCTGGGTTGACTGGACTGACCGTAATGTGGCGGTTCTCCTCGCCGACGGCGCTGGTGCGACGGTCATGGAATACTCCGACACCGACAACGACATCCTGTCCTTCGTTCTCGGGGCTTCAGGTGTTGACGCGGACCTTCTGACCTGTGACCACGGCAGTTACTTCTTCATGGACGGCAAAGAAGTCTTCCGCCGGGCCGTGCGCGTGGTTGTGGATTCGGCTTCCGAGGCCATCGAAAAGGCTGGCATCGAGGCCAAGGACATCAGCTTGATGATCCCCCACCAGGCCAACATTCGAATCATCCAGGCCGCCAGCGAGCGCTTGGGGATCCCAATGGAAAATGCCGTTATTACGTTGGACCGCTACGGCAACACCTCGAGTGCCTCAATTCCCATGGCGTTTTGGCACGCCCGTGACGAAGGTCGAGTCAAGAAAGGCGAATACGCCCTGATGACGGGTTTTGGTGCCGGTATGACTTGGGCCTCATCTGTGCTCAAATGGTCTCTATGAGCGGACCTTCACTCGTCATTTTGGCCGCAGGGCGCGCCCGTCGTTACGGCGGACTAAAGCAGCTCGCGCCCATTGGCGTTCACGGTGAAGGAATCATTGACCTGTTGGCCTCAGACGCCTACGCCGCGGGCTTTGACGACATTGTGATTGTCATAAATCGCGATACCGGTGACGCCATCAAGGCGCACGTGGTCGCTAACTGGCCCAAGGACCACAAGGTTTCTTTCGCCTACCAGGATCAACTTCGCGGCACCGTTGACGCAGTGCTCTCGGCCGTACCGGCCCTTGATACCTCAAAGCCCTTCGGTGTTTCTAACGCCGACGACCTCTACGGCCGTGACGCTTTCATGAAGTTGGGCTCGCACCTTATTAACTCCACCAACAATTGCCTAGTGGGCTTCGAGCTCGACCAGGCTCTCGTTGGCACCTTGCCCGTTTCTCGCGGAACTTGCCACGTAGTGAATGGCCACCTCACCGAAATCACCGAGCGTCGCAACGTGCAAGCCACTTTGGACGGTTTCGTAGCGAACGATGGACTCGAGCCATCGGTGCTTCGCTCGAGCACCTTGGTCTCGATGAACCTGTGGGGATTCCGTCCAGAGATTCTCCCCTACATGGAAAAGTGCGTAGCCGAGCACGACTTCGAAGCCGAGTCAGAGATTCAGCTGCCCGTATTCGTGGGTTCGATTTTGCACCGCACGCCGTTCCGCTTTGACGTTTTGCCTACTCACTCTCGCTGCATTGGTGTGACTCACGCTGATGACCTTCCTCTGGCACAGATTCTCGTGCGCGAAGAGGTTGCACGCGGTGAGCGCCCCGAATTCGCCTTCAAGAACTAGTGCCAATCCCGTGAGGGAGTAACCGCACCAATCTGTAGGGGTTCAACAAACTCCGCTGTCACATTCACCGTTCCCTGGCCTCGCTCGAGCGTTCCCCTGATAATGAGTGCTGGAGAACTGTCAGCCATCTCGCGCCAGCGGATCCACGCTCCCTTGGAAAAGACCACGTTCACGTGACCGGTCTCGTCTTCTAGGTTCAAGAACACTGCACCCCTAGCGGTTTCGGGTCGCTGACGGTGAGTTACAACTCCAGCGACCGTTACTCGCCGAGCAGTCGACGAACTCAGGCTCGCGGCCGTTACCACCTCTCGTGCAGACAGCTCTTCACGCATGAGTTCCATGGCGGTGGCCTCGGTGGTGAGTCCCATTGACCAGAGATCATCGGCAACCCGTTCAATTGGTGATGGTTCAAAGAGTGTCGGTGCCTGCAGGCCAGTTACTACCCCTTCGAGCCGATCACTAGTGCCCTGACTCGCCGCCCCCGCGCTCCAAATCAGGGCTCGCCGCGAGTTACCAAAGTCATCGAGAGCTCCCGCGCTTGCCAACGATTCAAGGTGGGACTGTTGCAGATTCGCTCGACGCACGAGATCGTTTTGATCGCGCCACGGTGCGCCGTTCACGATTCGTTCGGCCACCTCTGACCCAATTCCCCGCACCGCTCCGAGCCCTAGGCGGACCGCGATTTGACCCTCGTGTTCTTGCGTTGCGGCACCTACTTTGGAGCGATTCACATCTGGGCGAAGGACACTCACCCCGTGGCGCTTGGCATCAGCTACCAAACTCTGCGGCGACCAGAAGCCCATCGGTTGGGCGTTTAACAGTGACACCAAGAAGCACTCAGGGTAATGAACCTTGATCCACGCCGAGCAGTAAACAAGGTGCGCGAACGAGACGGCGTGGGACTCGGGAAAGCCAAAGTTCGCAAAGGCCGAAAGGGCGTGGAATAGCTCGTCGGCGGGTTCGCCGGTAATGCCATTCTGCGCCATACCGGCGTAGAAACGACTCTTGAGTTTCATCATGCGAATCTCTGAACGCTTAGAGGCCATGGCTTGACGTAGTTCATCGGCTTCGGCCGGCGAGAAGCCCGCCACCGCTACCGCCATCTCCATGAGTTGTTCTTGGAACAAGGGCACGCCCAGCGTGCGCTTGAGAATTGGTTCTAACCGCGGGTGGAGATAGGTGACTGGTTCGTCACCCCGACGCCTTCGGATGTAGGGGTTAACCGCATTGCCCTGGATGGGGCCGGGTCGAATAAGCGCTACTTCAATGACGATGTCGTAGAAGGTGCGTGGTCGGATTCGTGGCAAGGTGGCCATCTGGGCACGAGATTCCACCTGGAATACACCCACGGTGTCCGCTTCGCACAGTAAGTCATAGACCGCCTCTTCTTGGGGCAACTGACTCAAATCCAAGGTAACGCCGTAGGTGGCGTGCACCTCATCAACCGCTCGGTGCAGAGCCTCGAGCATGCCTAGTCCGAGCAGGTCAAACTTCACTAGTCCACTCGCGGCACAATCGTCCTTATCCCACTGCAACAAGGTGCGTCCGGGCATGCGACCCCACTCCACGGGACAGACCTCAATGACCGGTCGGTCACAGAGCACCATGCCCGCCGAGTGAATACCTAAGTGACGTGGTCGATGGAGGAGCTCGGTTGCCATCTCGAGCATGAGCGGTGAGACGTCATCGCCCTTAGCGATCATCTCTTGGCGATCAACCCGGTCACGGAAGTCATTGGCTTCTTCCTCGCTGTAGCCAAAGGCACGAGCCACGTCGCGCAGAGCCGAACGAGGACGATAGGTAATAACCGCCGCTACCTGAGCCGCGTGACGCCGTCCGTAGCGTTCGAAGACATATTGAATGACCTCTTCGCGGCGACCGGATTCGATATCAACGTCAATGTCTGGTGGGCCATCTCGAGCGGGCGACAAGAATCGCTCGAAGAAAAGATTGAGCGCCACCGCATCGGCGTTCGTAATCCCGAGTGAGTAACACACCGCCGAATTAGCTGCCGATCCTCGCCCCTGGCAAAAGATATTGGACTTGCGACAGAACTCGGTTATGTCCCAGACGGTGAGGAAATAACCAGCGAACCCCAAGGTTCTGATGACGTTCAACTCGTGTTCAATCTGACGCCACGCGCCAGGAACTCGCTCATTCTCCCTTGTTCCGTACTTGCGTGTTGCTCGCTCTTCCACCAACTCTTCGAGGTACTGCTGTTCGTTCATACCTGGTGGAGTTGGAAAGGTCGGGAGTTGTGGAGCGACGAGTCGCAGGTCGAAGGCCAACTCTTCGGCTAATTCACCAGCTCGGTCGACTACCCCGGGCCAGCGCTGAAAGCGTTGGCGTTGCTCAGCGTCACTACGCAGATGTGCGGTTGGTGAAGCATCCAGCCACCCCTCCATCTCATCGAGCGAACGTCTCGCACGCAGTGCCGAGAGCAGGTTCGCCCGGCGAAAGTCCTTAGGGGTGGCGTAGTGAACGTTATTGGTGGCGACTACTTGAACCTTGGCGTAGTTCGCGAGGTCTACCAGCGCTTCATTGCGGGCGTGGTCATCAGGAAAGCCATGGTCCCAAATCTCGACCGCTAAATTTTCACGACCAAAGCGCGCCACCAACTCATCAATGGCTGCTCGACCAGCGCTAGCTCCTTCATTCAGGGCTCGTGCGAGTGGCCCCTTGCGACAACCGGTAAGGACGAGCCAGTCCTGGGCACTCGCGGTGATCTCATCCCACGAAAGGTCCGGTACTCCTTTTTCACCCTTGGCTAAGTGGGCCTCGCCGAGCATGGTCGAAAGTGCGCGGTACCCAGTGACCGAGCGAGCCAAGACAACCAGGTGTGTTCCACTCGGGTCGGGTACGCCGTGGCGGTCATCACCCGCACTCAAAGTGAGCTCGGCTCCGAAAATCGTCGGCAGGCCTAGTGCTCGAGCAGCCTCGGCGAAGCGAACCACTCCGTACAAACCGTGGTGATCACTAAGGGCCAGACCCGAGAGCCCTAGTCGAACTGCTTCGGCAACTAACTCCTCGGGATCGCTCGCGCCGTCGAGAAAACTAAAGCCCGAATGGGCGTGTAACTCTGCGTAGGTAGCCATCAGTCGTAGATACCGGTGAGCCACCACGCCTGGTTCTCGTAAGTAAGCAACATGGCTTCACCACCGTCGAGCAGAATCTGCATCTGGGCTCGACGCCGCGACTGTTGCCACCAGCGTTCCACTAACGGCCAGGGACCGGCGTGCCAGGTAATGCTTCGTCGTTGTGGTGGGGTGAACATGATGTACGCCGGAACAGCACTCAGCAGCCCACGCTCCCCAACTCGAATTGGTTGATCTAACTCGTCACGGAGTTGCACGGTGATGGGGTGACGCAACGCGGTAACGGGTGAAGGGTGCCCCACTTGACCGGGCCAGGGTGCGCCTGAGTCACGGGGAGATGCCGGAGACCCCCACGGGACCATAGCGGTGCGGTCTTGTGGGGTGCGCCCCGCAGCCAAGTTGGCCACCTGAATTGACTCTGGTCCCAGCCGGTGACGAACACGTTTAGCGGCCTCTTCGGCGCGTAGTTCACCCGCACCCCGTTGGCCAAAGAAGCCCAACTGTTCGCGGACTGACTCTTCTGGGTCAGCGAGTCTCGCTAGACGCCTCGCGAGAGAGGCGTCGCGTTGTCCGGGAATTTCCGAGAGTTCCCCGCGGGCTACGCGGTGTAGGACGAAGGCGTGGCGGTTAAATCGCTCCGCAATTCGTGCTGGCGCGATGTCGGCGAATGCACCCACACTGTGAATACCTAGTCGGTGACCGGTGGTGGCTAAATCCTTGCGTCCAAGTACCTCCAGTGGTTGAGCTCGGCGAAAGATGTCACTCTCACCTGGAGCAATAACTAACTCGGCTTTAGCGGCGAGCTCAGCACAGAAGAGTCCTTCGGCGATCCCCACTCGAGCTCGCAAGTTAGTGACGTCAAACGCACACTGCAGCACTGCGCGTAGTACGGCCTCTTCTCCGCCAAAGAACCGACTCGGACCCCGTACTGGTAACACGAAGAGCCCTAAACGTATGAGTTCGGTAAAAGGACAGAGCAAGGTGAGCGCCTCGTGGAGCGCACTGTTCATGCGAACGGTGCCGCCCTCTGGTGACTCCACCGCAATCTCTTCGACCCACACTGCGAGTAGTCGCTCCATCTATTTCTCCCCTTTGCCAAGAGCTGAGGGAAGCATCACCGTGTGCTCGGTGGCGTTGTGTGCCGATCCACGACCACCCAAGACAACGGTTACTCGACGACCATCCAAACGACTCGAGGTCTGCCACTCACTGTGAGTGATCTTGAATGAAAGATCCGCTGGCAGTGGCCAGGGTGAACATGGTTCACTGAGCGCAATTAGCACCGCACCTCGTTCACGAACTCGGTCCATGAGTTTGCGCACCGCTCCGTGGGCGGGAATCGATGGAGGTCGCACGATCACGAGGTCTACCCCATCCAGCAGGTCCGCGGTGGACTCAGCCCAAGCTCCGCGTGGACGTGGAACAAAGAGCACCCGTCGCAGGTCCACGCCGAGGTCGGTCATGGCCACGACCCCTGGATCATCAACCCCTACGACACCAACCCAGTGACCCTTCACACTCGCCGCCCCCACGAGGCCCAGAGCCAAACTGAGTCCACCCTGGCCGGGTGCAGCATCAACCACCGTGGTCGTGCCACGACGCAGACCAGCACCTGGAACCATCCCCCGCCAGGGATCTCCCAAAGGCAGGGTCTTAGTGGCGGCTAGCGCTACGGGCCGGACCTTGGCGATGAGCTCAGCCGAGAGGGCTGGACGGGGTTTGGCAGAGGCGAACATATGTTCGTAAGAGTAGCCAGCCCCCGTAACACCTGACAAATCGGGCCTAAATGACCACTGCGGGCCTTTCGGCCCGCAGTGATTAATACCTTTTGCGGCCTACGCCGCCTGGCCCTAGAGGGCTAAGAAGGCTCCCAGCCCAGCTGGAACGTTAGGCCCGACAGGAACTTTTTGGCCTTACCGATAACAAGCATGGCCGCGTGGCCGCCCCGTTGAAGCCTTGTTCAACCCTGGGCGGGCCACGGAGCCCTCGATCAACTCGCCGTAATAACCGTCTGCTGATTGCGAGGCGACTTCCCGGGAAGGACATGGAAGCTTGTCGCTCCAACTCCACTAAAGGTCACGACAACTCGCGTAACTCCGGCCGCGCGCAATTGCGCCTTCACGGCTTTGGCGACAGCACTTGCTTGAGCGACACTCGCTGAACGAGCTACTGAAGCCTTTCCTCCGGACTTTGAATAACCCACAATCGTTATATGAGTGAACTGTTTGGTCTTAACAGTTGCTACGTATCGCTTGATGCTCGCCACGAAAGCCTTTGAAGGTACCGCCTTGCTACTCGGAAAAACTAGCGTTAGTCCGAAAGGAGGCAGCGCTACATTCAACGTTGTGGTTTCTGTCGCCATCGTGTACGACGCATCACCAGAGTAAATACCTGAAATGAGATCGCTTCCGGTGGGTAGCACTGAAATTGTGCACGAAGAAGATCCACTGTGCACGGTCGCAGTACAGAGTGGCTGCCCCATGTAACTGAAACTAATTGTTCCTGTTGCCGCGCCAGGTAAACCTGCTTGGGAGAGGGTGATCAGCCCAGGGGTTGCCGTGCCAGAAACTGTTATCGCTGTCGCAGCGGGTAAAACATTAACGGTAATCGTGCTGGTCGAACCAACAAAGTTCACATCGCCCGAATACGTTGCCACTACCGAGTTGCTTCCAACTGGTAGCGCCGTTGTGTTGCACGAAGCCGCCCCATTAGTGTCCGAAGCCGTGCACAACAAGGTCGATCCCAGAGTGAAAGTAACCAGTCCGGTAGATCCCGTTGGCAAGTTCGAGACGGTTAGCGCGACCACACCTGCCGAAGTAGCTGTCATTGATGAGGGGTTTTGCGAAATACTAAAAGAGATCTGATTCCAGCTCGACATGTAGTTTGTGTCTCCCGAATAGGTAGCCACTACGGTGTAGGCCCCGGCCGATAACACTGCAGTTGTGCAATCAGCCGCTCCATTTGAAACGGTGGCGGTGCATAGGGTGCCATCTGAGGTGGCGAATCGGACTTGCCCCGTTGCGTCGGTAGCTAGATCCGAGATTGCTAAGTGAATGGTGCTGCCATAGGCCGTTGAACCCGGTGTTGCGGAGGCAGAAAAACCTGCGAATCTGGGTAAAACTATGAACGAAGTGCTGCTTGATGCACTCAAGTAATTCCCGTCACCGGAGTAGGTTGCGACCAAGAAGTAGCCGCCTCCATTGATTACGCCAGTTGTGCAGGCCGCTGTTCCGCTCACCACCGCCGCGCTGCAGAGCACCCCACTAGCGGCGGCAAAGTCGACCGTACCTGTTGCGTCCGAGGGTAAGCCATATGCGACTAGTTGGGCCTGGGCCCCATAGGTATAACTCAACAAGTCTGAAGCGGTGCTGAACGAAGTTGGAGCACGCCAGACAATTGATTCCGCTGAACTCGATACCGGGACGGTATCGGGTACAAATGAGGCGGTCCAAATGTCAGTACCAACTGTGGGAGATGAGTAGCTCAGCGTGGCAATACCACTACTGTCCGAATTCACAGCTTGTGTGCTTCCATCCGCACAGGGCCCTGAGGTGCAGGTGAAAGTAACGGTCGTGCCAGAAATTGGCACTCCACCTGATTGCAAAGAGGCGGTAAGTGTTGTAGTCGAACCAGTTGCTACGGGGTCTGTGGCGACCGTTAGTCCAATGTTCCCGAGTGTGATTCCGCCGCCGTATCCCAAAATATAGGGCGCCCCAGAAGATCCGTCAGCTGCCGTGAATAACGGGTCGGTATTGGTATCCAGACCGAAAGGTACGAAGACCGAGGGCCAAGTATTGAAATATTCGTGAACCGAACAGCCCCAGTTTGAAAGATCGCTGTCGGTAATTCCGAGAAGTTGCTGAGCTGAGGCAACAACGTGAATCGTGTCATTGCAAATTGACGATGTCACCGTGGCTCCACCAAACCCAAGCCCGTCAACGATTGGAACATCTTGCATTGAAACACCGCTGCCTGGTTCCCCGTCGCCGGCATACAGGCAACTTAAATCCAAATAGAGCCCTGTCTTGCCAGTTTGACCGCCAGCGTAGGCGAGTCCTTGGTTAATGAATTTTCCTGCACCTGGGTTGCCACCTATGGTGTAGTGATAAACAGGGTCGGTACCAATGATGAGAATGCTCCCATTGATTGTTGGCGCCCAAGCCGTCTCAGAACTCACGGCACCGGCAATGGAGTTGGTATCCATATTGCAGGTTGCATCACCAATAACCAATAACTGGAATTTGGCAAAATAAGACTGTGGTTCAGACTGCCAAGTGGAGTCATCAATGACCGTGACTGTAAAGCCTTGAGCTTCAAGGATCAATTGCTCAATGCTGCTTGGTCCAGAAACCGTAGCCCCATCGATAAGAGCGGTCATCGGAACGTAACCGTAGGCCGAAGCGCCAGCCATTTCATTTTGCATACCTGGCAGGTAGGCGACGACCGAAATAAGGGTCAGACTCAGCACCGCAGCGACGCGGGGCAGGCGAGTAAATAAATTTTTATAACTTTTCATAGTATTGAAAGTAGCGCTCATTTAGTACTTTTTTGCTTTCATTTTCAAAAACCTTGTTCTGGCCGGAACAAGGGAGAATTTGGTCAGATATTCCGGACCCTCCGGGCAATTAAATGAACTCTCCACAGAGATCATGCAGTTTTGACCCATTTCGCTCATTAAAGTCCATGAAGTGAAGCCCACCGCTATGACCATTCAGAATCAGAGCTTCTAAGTATGTGCGGCCGAGTAGCACTCTTTACTCCCCCGGTTCGCTTGGCGCGATTCCTCGACGCTGTTTTAAGTACGGGGTTGGAAGACTCCCAACCCAGTTGGAATGTTGGACCCGCCAGAACTTTGTTTGGCCTGACCGACGACGAACATGGCCGCGTACTCGCCCCGTACCGCTGGGGCCTTATCCCGCCTTGGGCGAGTGACCCCTCCATTGCCAACCAAACGATCAACGCTCGTCAAGAGACCGTTATGGAGAAGCCCTCGTTTAAGGCCGCCTACGTAAGCCGGCCCTGCATCTTGCCCGTTGACGGTTTTTACGAATGGGGATCAGAAGGACATCGACCCAAACAGCCGCACTACTTCACTCGTCGCGACGGAGAGCCTCTCCTCTTTGCCGGTCTCTACGAACACTGGCGTGACCCACGATCACCAAGCGACGCCCCCACCATCGCTACCGTCACCGTTATCACCACCGAACCCGGTCCAGACATCGATGGCATTCACGACCGCCAACCGGTCGTATTGGAAAAAGAGGTCGCTAATCATTGGTTGGACATTAAACACCGCTCCCCAGAGCAGCGACACGAATTGCTCGTTCCTTCTCGTCCCGGAATTTTGCAACACATCAGTGTTGGTGCCGCGGTTGGATCGGTTTATAACGATGGACCACAACTCATTGAGTATGAAGCTCCGCAGTCCCTCTTTTAACGGACTACAAGAAACTATTAGCCACAGTTGTGAGTCACGGGTAAGTTGATCCTCTGGCTGAAAACCGCCTTCACCACACGCTTACCTGATAGATATTTGACCGCGATGTCTCGTATTTGCCACGGCAATGTTGCATTCTTAACGAGCCTGAGTCGTGCCACCACCACATACCAAAGGTTGCCTTTTCGTATTGGCTCAAGTCTCGCACCAATAGCGCTACCCATATCTGTCCCACCGGACAACCCGGTCAGAAGCGGAGACGGTGACACCTCACCAGTGGTTTTCCCAGTAGGAAATGAAAGAATCGTATAGGCCGCCTTGACGCCATCTGAATTCGTTGTGTCAACGGAAACGGAGATAATCGAAATTGGACGGGTTCCTGAATTTTTGACCACAGTTACTCCGTCACTGATCTCACAATTCTGGATTGAAGGAAAGGTTGCAACGGTGCCAGAACCATACGGACCAGCTTCTTGAAGTGCATTCGCCTGAATTGCCTTGGTCGCTCCAAGTACAGGACCAGTTGCAATTGCTTCACCAATGAGTGATGCGAGTGCAACAATGACAAGCGAAAACCTCACACCGTGAACGAGTTTCAAGTCAGCCCTTTTCTTTGCAGGTCTGCACCAATTTATATCACGAAGATGTCTAAGTACAGCGCCTTAATTTTCCGCAATTGGTATGTTTGCGGTCTTTCAAAAAGGTGTCAACCGCGGCTGCAAGCGAAAACCCCGAGTGACCAGCGAGTCAAGACTCGCCCGCCTCTCGGGGTCTTCTGGCACAGTACTTAGGCTCCATGTCGGACAGAGCCGCCATACCGGCGAGCACTTCACACACCGGGTCAAAGAAACGAGTGGACCGAACTCCGCTCGCCCCCCTGGTGGGATCTGTTCCTCTTACGAGGCCCCTCCCCCACTCACCGTTCCCCCTTGCGGATTACTGAGTGTCGACAGGTAGTGCGTGAACTACGGACAAGACTTTGCCAGAAAGCTCCGAATCTCGCCAATTGGAAACCCCTAATTCACAGGGTTTTACCCAAGCCAGGACCAGTTATCAACGGGAACTTTGACTTCTGTGGACTAAGGGGGTACTTGACCCACACTTTATTGACATCTTGCACCGGTGTAGTTTGCCCTAATTCTCAGACTTGGTTATTCTCAGTAATGCTGAGAATAACAATGAGGTATTTGTGCAGTTTTTGATGAACGTCATCGACAGTCAGTCTGAGTCGGCCACTGGTGACGAAATGGCAGCGATTGACGCCTTTAACGACTCCTTGCGCGAGGCGGGATTCTGGATTCGCGCCCACGGCATTCACTCGCCGAGTCAGTCCAAAGTCTTCGATAACCGCCAAGGTGCGGGCCATGTCCACAATGGTCCCTTGATCGAAAACGACGAGTTCATTAGCGGCTTCTGGCTTGTTGAGGTTTCTGACCTCGCGACCGCTGACCGCCTCGCGGCCGAAGGTTCGAAGGCGTGCAACCGCAAGGTTGAGCTCCGTCAACTTCACTAAGTTTCGCCCTTACCGATGAGCCCAACAACTTTCACGCCTTTCGCTGCTGAACATCTAGAAGGTGCCGCTCAAGTCTTAGAGCGTCGCCACCACATTCAACAGCAGATGGTTGGTCCAATGGCTCAAGGAGTAGATTTTCTCGCCCAGGTCACCTCCGCCTTCCAAGAGGCCAGTGGCTCGGTTGCCCTTCGAGATGGGATTGTTGTTGGGTACTTACTGGGTAAGGCTAAGAGCGACGACGGTGGCCCTCACATTTGGAGTCACTTAGCTGGGCACAGTTGCGATGACGAGGATTTAGTGGGAGACCTGTACGCCCTAGCCGCCAAAGGCTGGGTCGAAACTGGCCTTACCCGCCACTTCATCTTCGCTCCCGCCCCACAGGAATTCATTGAACCTTGGTTTCGACTGGGTTTTGGCGCCTCGGCTTACCTCGCAACGAGAGCAGCCACACCTGATCCAAAGTGGGTCAATCCTGGCCTCACCATCCGCCGCGTTGAGACAACCGATGTCAACGCGGTGGCCCGCCTAGAGCGAAACCTCTTTCTTTCCTTGAGAGAAAGTCCAAGTTTTTCTGACATTGAGATTGAGAGTCCAGAAGAATTCGAACAGTCGTGGATTTCGATGCAAGATGACGAGCGCTACGTGGCTTGGTGCGCCGAGGTGGATGGTTCAGTAGTTGGAGAACTGTTCCTCTATCGCCGCCCCGAAGGAGATTTGCGGGTTCCGCCAAAAAGTATCGACCTTTCGAGCGCCAGTGTGGACCCTCACTTTCGTCGCCGGGGGATTGCCCGCGCGCTGACCCACACCGCCCTCACATGGGCGAGCGAAAACGACTTTGAGACGATAATTACGGACTGGCGAGCAACGAATTTGACGGCGGCTAAGACGTGGCCCCAACTAGGTTTTGAGCCCACATTCATCAGACTCCAAAGATCCATCCCTTAGCCCGCGCTTTTTATTGCAGCTCCTCCAAAACATGCGACCGTTGGTTTCGAATTTACTTTTGGGAAGCTGTGGCTTGGTGTATGCTATGTGTATGACACGCACAAATATCGAACTTGACGACAAGGCATGCGAAACCGTCATGACGAGGTTTAACCTCAAAACAAAGCGCGAAGCGGTGAACCTAGCCCTTCGACTCTTGGCATCTGACGAAATGACTTTTGAAGAAGCAAAGGGTATGAAGGGGTCCGGTTGGGTAGGCGACTTGAACGAAATGAGAGCAAGCCGAATCTGATGACGCTCATCGATACCTCCGCATGGGTGGAATTTCTTCGGGACACTGGTAGTTCGACCTCTGTGCGAGTTGAAGATCTCCTAAAAACCAAGCCAACTTGTTGTGAGCCGGTCATGATGGAACTTCTCGCCGGTGCCCAGTCCGAAACCCATCTTCGAAACTTGAGAAGGCTTGTCGCTCGTTGCGTAATGTTAAGAACCGAGTCGATTGACTACGAAATGGCTGCGGTGATCTACCGGAATTGTCGAAGCAAAGGCAAAACACCGAGGAAGATGATTGATTGCTTAATTGCAGCTATCGCAATTAGAAATCAAGTTAGAGTTCTTCACCAAGACCAAGACTTTGATGTCATCGCCAAGCACTCAGAGCTAAAACTCGCCTAAACCCTCTGGTATTGCTTTAGCGGTCTTGCCCGGCGAATTGGGTCTCGTAGAGATCTTTGTAAAGCCCGCCTTCGGCATATAGCTCGGCGTGAGTTCCGCGCTGCTTGATTCGGCCATCGTCAATCACCAAAATCTGATCAGCATTCCGAATTGTTGAGAGACGGTGAGCAATTACGAGTGAGGTCCGTTCGTGCATGGTCTCTTCGAGTGCACGCTGAACTGCGGATTCGCTCTCAGAGTCCAAGTGGGCTGTGGCCTCATCAAGGACAACCAATCGTGGAGCCTTGAGCAAAAGCCGAGCTAGTGCTACGCGCTGCTTTTCTCCACCGCTCAAGCGATAGCCCCGTTCGCCGACAACAGTGTCGAGTCCATCGGGAAGTTCGTCAACGATGTAGCCAATTTGTGCTTCGCGAAGCGCCCCGAGCATCTGCTCATCGGTCGCGTCGGGCTTTGCGAACAAGAGGTTGGTGCGAAGGGAGTCGTGAAAGAGGTGTGGATCTTGGGTAACGACACCCACCGTTGCGTTGATCGAGGCGAAACTGGCCTCACGGACATCCACCCCATTGATTCGAACGGCACCCTCTCTGACGTCGTAGAGGCGAGAAACCAGCATCGAAATTGTGGTCTTGCCCGCACCAGATGGACCAACCAAAGCAGTCATTGTGCCTGGGGCGACCTCAAAGGAGATATCGTGCAAGACGCCCTGGCGGGCGCTTTCTTCCAGTCGAGCCACCGATTCAAGTGAAGCGAGCGAAACCTCGTCGGCCTTGGGATAGGCGAAGCTCACGTGATCAAAGACCAGCGAGGCGGGTCCGGCGGGAATCTCTAGGGCGTGGTCAGATTCTTGAATCATCGGTTCAAGGTCCAACACTTCAAAGACTCGCTCGAAACTCACGACCGCTGACATGTAGTCAATGTTGAAACTCGATAACTGAGTTAACGGGCCGTAGATTCGACCGAGGTAGGCAGTTAGGGCAACTACGGTTCCCACAGCCAACGTTCCGTGGAGAACCTCTACCCCACCAAATCCGTAAGCAAAGGCCGTAGCGAGCGAGGCGGTTAGCGAGAGGGCAATAAAAAAGAAACGTTGGTAGAGGGCCTGTTGAATGCCAATGTCGCGGACTTGACCGGCTCGGTCTCGGAAAAAGGCCACCTCATCAGCCGGACGACCAAAGAGCTTCACCAGCATGGCGCCGGCCACGTTGAATCTCTCGCTCATAACCATGTTCATTTCGGCGTTCAGATTCATGCCCCGTTTGAACATGGTTCCCAAACTCTCCCCCACCCGGCGAGCTGGAATTAAGAAAACGGGCAAGAGAATCAGTGCGACGAGCGTGATCTGCCAGTTCAAGAACAGCATTGTCACGATGATGATTGTCGCCAAGATGAAGTTTCCAACGACATTCGAGAGAACGTCGGTGAAGGCCTGCTGAGCCCCAACAACATCACTGTTCAGCCGACTTATCAGGGCACCGGTTTGGGTGCGCGAAAAGAAGGCAATGGGCATCTTTTGAATGTGCTCGAAGACTCGAGCTCTCATATCAAAAATCAGGCCTTCACCAATAATCGAAGAAATTCGCCGTTCAAGCAGTGAAAGTCCGGCTGACACCACCGCCAGAATGGCCGTAATGGTGGCCAGGGAGATAATCAAACCCTGATTATGTTTGGCAATTCCATTATCAATGATGGCCTTGAGCAGTAGTGGCGCGACTGATGAAAGTGCGGCGTCTAGGACAACGGCCGCTAGGAAAATGCCCAGCATGCGCCGATACTGTTGGGCGAATTTGAGAATTCGCCGTAGAGTGCCTTTTTTCACCTGATGTTCAAGGACATTTCTGTCCCGCGTCATGGAGCGCATTCCCATGCGACCGGCCCTTGCCCCAGAACCGCCAGAATGTAAACTCATTTCGTCATCCTCTATTTTCCCCAGCCTAAGGGCTCCTGAACTAGCACAAGTTAAATTCTGGTTTAGTTACAGAGCTAAGTGGAGCCTTAAGGCTTCATCAATCTCTTCAAGTTGCGAAATTGGCACTTCGCCAATTAACGATCTCAAGCGTTTGACAGAAATAGAGCGAACTTGCTCCGCTTGCGCCTTGGAGTCGGACTTCAATCCAATAACTTCAGCCCGTAGAAAAACTTGGAATGGGTATATTCGAGTGACGTTTGAGGTTAAAGGTACAACAGTGACTACACCATTTCCGGTTCGTTCTGCTGATCCATTTGCCCCATCATTGCTCACGATTACAGCCGGACGAGTTTTGTTGGCCTCTCCACTTTCTGCAGGATCGAAGTCTACGAGGTAGACCTCTCCACGTCGCATCTATTCCAGCCCATCGATTGAAAGTCCGCCCCATAAGTTCTCTTCTTCAGCCTGCCATTCCAGCCAGGCTGCCTCATACGCCGAACCAAGTCCGCTTGCCTTTAGTAGCCGAATTGCCTTATGTAAAGCCGCGGAACGCGAAGAAAGTCCTTTCTCGTTTGCATAACGATCGAGGAACTCAACGTCGCTTTCAGGCAAGCTTGCGCTTATTTTCATATTTGAATACTACTACAGGTAGGGCATACTTCCTACTTTTTACGAACAAGTGTTCGTTTTATGCTATACTCGAAGTGGGAGAGGAGAACTACGAAAGACAAGGAAGCAGCGGAAAACTCCGCAAAAAATTGCACTTCCCATATTGAGTCCCAGGTTGTGACCGACGCGAATCTCAGGATTTGGCTTGGGCTTACTCCAACACCAATTGGTACAGCCCCTCCGTTCTACCTTGAAGTTGCTGGAAGGCATCAAATGCCCGTACTTCAAGGTATCTCGAGTATCGAACCTTCAACCGAGCTCGTAACATTCTCAGCACGACTCAAGACAGCTCCAGCTGGCAATTCAGTCGTACATTTTTATGAAAATGACAGAAATTTTGGCAGAATTTTTAGCTCGCCAAACAGCGCAGTAACTTCAATTTCTAGGTTCAGAGCGGTCATAACACCTGACCCAACGCTCTTCGTAGAGTCAGCCGAACACTTTCGAATTTTTTCAATCTGGAGGTCGAGAGCGATAGGTGCATACCTAGAATTTCGGGGTCTCTCGGTAATTCCGAACATTCGATGGACAACAGACTCGGATCTTGAGGCAGCATTGGCGGGAATTGGCCAAGGTCGAGTAATTGCAGTATCGAATCTCGGGTGTTATCGAAGTAAATACGAAAAAGAATCTTTCCGCTCGGGGCTAAAGGAAATAATTTCTCACCTAAACCCCTCACAGACGGTTCTTTATGGCACCACCGATTCAGCGATTCAGCAAGTAGTCAATACTCGAAGTTCGTTGATGCACCAAAAGGCTGCCACGCAGTTATATTTCGAGGGCAGCGCCAAAAATGGGTAAGTCATCCGTAGGAGGCTCCAGCAATAATCTTGAAGCTCAAATCAAGAATGAAATAGAAAATCAAACTGCCAGAGCGGCCCAAGTAATCAATCTCACAAGGGACGGCTACTTCGGCAAACCTGGAGAGACGTCCGGAGTAAGGGTTCATGTCAGTAGTAGCCCCAGTTCTGATGCTGAACAATTCGCGGAGAACTTTCGCGGGCAGTGGCCGAAAACACCCATCGATACAGGGTGGAAGGCGACCAACGGCAGAATCACGATTACATTTCGAACAACGAGTCGAAGCCTGCCTGGCCTTCCAGTGGTTGACATTCGATGGAATCGTGGAGTAACTCCGCTCACCAGTCTTAGATCCCAACGAGTACATTTCCTAGGAGGCAAAAACTAATGACCAAAAACTTTAGACACTTCAGCGAAGCCGAAAAAACACTACTTCGCGGCCTAACCGGCAAGGTTGTCCGCGCCTTTGGCGGAATTCAATTATTGCCTGGATCTCGAATCGCGGTTGGAGGTGCCTTTTTATTGACGGAAAACAATTTTGCTCTGATTCTGAATTCCAAACTGGAAACCTATGAAATTAATGGTGTTATTGATGACTTCGCTTGCCTTCATGTGGAAAGCGCCGCCCCAGATGCTTTAACCGCCTACGAGGACTCGTTTTTCTACAACCTCTCCGGGGAAGCAATAGAGGGGGTAAAAATTATCCGGGTGTTTCTGAGAAGAGAAAAGATTGGAAATAGCGAGAAGGCTTTTCAGATTGACCTTGGGATTCAAGTTTCTACAAAGAACGGGTCGCTAGTCCTGCTCAATGGTTCAATTTGGGCAAACGAAATTGACCTGATCGCTCTGCGACTCGATGAGAAACTCCCTGATCTCGACCTCTTCGATTCGGAACTCGGCGATGTCTGGGAAACGACTGTCGAATTCATACCGCTTGACTAGTCCAAAGTGGAGGTGATGGGATTTGAACCCACTACCTCGTCATTGCGAACGACGCGCTCTGCCAATTGAGCTACACCCCCGAGGAGGTATTCAGTTTAGCCCAGGGCATCTCGGCGGTAATCGCCGTACTCTTCGTCTTGCTCGTAGTAATAAATGGGTTCTTCCGCGTACCGTGCATCGCGATGCTCAGCAAAATCAACAACGGGACTGTACTCTTCGACGTAGTTGTTCTTTGGATACCCCATGAGACCAAAATTGATCGCCACAAAATACAGACCCACATAGGAGAGGTCGGCCACCAGCATGACAATTCCGGCGTAAAGTGCAACGCCACCCATCAACGCTGCGCCAATCCAAGACAGAACGCTACAAGAGGCCAAGGTAAGTGTGACCGTTAGCCGACGTTTCCTCGAAGATTGACGCGATCCGTAGCGTTGCCCCGAAGCGGTTGCAGAAAATTGCTGATATTCCTGAGCCGGGGCGTAACCACCGTCGTAATTATCATCAGCGAAGACCGTTCCGCGACCAATTGGACGGGCATATCCCGGAGCCAAACGGTTTACCGGCTCGGCGGAAAGCTCTCGCTCAGAGAATCGGGCATGTTCTTCGTGAAAATGCTTAATCGACTTTTCGGGTCCGCGGTCGCGAAGGTGGGTGTAGGCAATGGGGGAAAGAATCACCACCCAAAATGAAACGAACGCTATGTAGAGCATTCCGACATACCCCGATTTGGCTTAGCAATGCGACTGGAATAAATTTAGTTCTTTTAACTAAAAAATGGTGGATAGTTAGCTCTCGTGGAGCCCACACTCAGCCTTATCGAGTCCAACCCATCGGCCCGAACGTCGGTCACCCGGCACTAGAGGCTTCACCGTCATGGGTGCGCATCCAATCGAGGCATACCCTTCGGCCCACAACGGGTGCTCGGGCAAACCTTGAGATTGCAAGTAATAAGCGACATCTTCATCGGTCCAGGTGGCCAATGGGTTGACCTTGACGAGCCCAAATTTCTCGTCCCACGTGACAATCGGCATGGCGGTCCGAGTCGGACCGTCGACTCGTTTGACCGAGCTCAGCCACGCCGAGTGGCCCTCCAGCGCCGCCTTCAAGGGCGCCACTTTGCGCAATTCGCAGCAGCGATCGGTCCCGCACGGGAAGGCGTCGGCTTCGGGACCGGGTTCAGTTGTGACAATGGTGAGGTCCCACATGTCTTGAATCCGTTCAACGAACGAAAGCGTTTCTGGAAAGTGGCCCTTGGTGTCCAAGAAAAGGACTGGGGTCTTTGGCTGACGCAGCCAAATCATGTGGAGGAGCGCAACGTCCTCAAAACTGCACGCGAACAAGGTGTCATCGCCGAAATGCTCGAAGGTCCAATCGAGAATCTCCCCCGGAGAAGAACTTTCGAATCGCGAGTTCGCCTCGGCAATGGTCGAAAGCAGCTCTGAATTGGGGCTCAATAGTGGCACACCTATATTTTAACATAACCAAGTGATTTAGTAGAATAAGATGGTCTAGATGGTTTCCCCCAACCCAACGCTCACTAATCACCTCGACATTCTCGAATCCCACGCGATGTTCATCCTTCGCGAAGTGGC
>Ga0214206_1000036_pt1 | contig 35603 bp, 40 predicted proteins | sample TroBogEpilimnion_26_FD_153044 | JGI IMG/M metagenome (GOLD analysis project Ga0214206, IMG submission 153044) | Freshwater microbial communities from Trout Bog Lake, WI - 07JUL2009 epilimnion | ecosystem: Environmental > Aquatic > Freshwater > Lake > Epilimnion/Euphotic zone | place: Trout Bog...
CAATGCATCAATAAATTTTCATGTTGAAAAACAAAAAAATAAAAAAAATTACATTTTTGATATTACCCCTTAACAAATATTTAACAATATGTTACATATAGATATACCAAAAAGTATATACCAAGTTTTTTCAAAAACACAAAAAAAGAAAAAAATTATTTCAAATAATTATGAAGTTGATGAATCTGAAGGTTTTAGCGAAGTAATGAATATTGATTTAATATCAAATAACGTAATTGATTACCTTACAAAATATGACATTATGAAATTATGTAAATCTATGCTTTTTTCAAGGAAATACATAAATGGAGTAAAAAGAATAAAAGGAAAAAGCAATTACTTTTTTACTTTTGACTACGAAGAAACTAGATTATTTCTTAATCCAAGAAGACTAAAAATTTCTTTGGACATGCATTCAACATTTCCATTAATAATTCCAAGATCAGTAAAGCATCTAGAAATTGAGCAATCGTCATCAACGTTTTTCAATCTTGAAAAAGGTATTGAATTAGGAGAAAGATTTTTTGAGAAAGTTTCAGAATTAAACTTGTATTCATTAAAAATGAATCAATTTTATGATCATTTATGCATGAACATAAATATTTCTACTTTCGACAAATTATCAGAACTGAATCTATCTGGAAGCATGTTCTACATTAACTGGAACATTTATTGCAGATTCTTTAAGTTTTTAAGAAATTTAAATTCTTTTATCATAGATGATTGTTTGATTACTTCTAGAGAAACTGAAAAAGATGAAACTATTCATTTTCCTTCTGTAAAGTATTTATCAGCAAAGAGATGCTCAAATGTAGAGCTGGTCTTATATATGTTTGCAAATGTAGAAAAAATTGATCTAACTGGAGTTACTTTTAAGGACGATGAACAATTTTTGCATACAAATGAGCCATGGTACAGATTTAATAATCTCCGTATGCTGCATACATTAATTTTGGATTCTACCAATGTAAAAAGTTTTAAATATTTTGAAAATATTAAAAATTTAAGCATTCAAGGTTGTTACAGACTCCATGACGGAAAACAGTTTTTGTACCTACAAAACATTGAAAAACTTAATTTATTTAATTCTTTTGTAGCAGATCTCGGAAACATTAATCACATCTGCTTGAAGTACATAAATATCGGAGATCATATTTTATCAGATGAAGAATTATCTCGAATTCTTTCTTTGAAAAGTTTAAGTCATGTTTCTATTTTCTTGTCTTCTGATAATTCAAACAAATTTATGGTCGATGCAGACGTAAGCCATATTAAATTTTTATCAATGGAAACAGATTACAGACGATCAAAAATTACTACTGGAATTTTAAAAAAATTAAATTGTTTGGAAGAATTAGTTCTTAATAAATTTCATTTTATGGAAGCTTATGAAACTGACTTTGAGAATATGCATAATTTGAAAAAATTGCATGTTACCGATTATGATAGAATAATGAAAGAAAATTTCTTTGAAAAATTCTTTAATTTAGAGGAGTTGACATTGATAAAAGGTTATAATTATCATGATTTGTCAGGATTAAAAAAATTAAAAGTTTTTAATTATGACAATGACTTTTATGTTGACAGGTCATGGAATAACAAGACTATTCAAGCAAATTTAATAGAAGATGCAATATATTTTTTAGATGTATATATTCAAAACATTTTTTCGTTTTAATCAGAATAAAAATAATAATCTTTAGACTTCAGTAAATTTTTATAACCAAACTGATCCTTGAAATTAATTACTTTTTCTAAAATTTTTGTATCTAAGCTTACAAATATTTCCTTGTTGTTGTAAATAGTAAATGGTTTTCTAAAATATTGCAAATATTGATCCTTATTACAATAAATTTTTAAAACATTTTGTTGTGACCTATGAAAGCATAAATCAAAATTAATTTCTTTGTCAAAGATTTTAAAGAAAATAGAGAACAAAATATTGGATCCCTTCTTCATATGTTCTATTTTTTCTTTTGCATGAGTTATTAATTTGTTTTGAAAATCATCAAGAGAAGACAAACTATTAAATGGGTACTTATCATTAAAACTGGAAAATTGTTTGCTGTTTTCGTCTAAATAAATTATAAAATATCTTGTTATTCTATATGATAAGTCATATAACAAATGATGTTTCAAATGGTATTTATCTCTTTGAGTTTCAACATTTTGAATCGATAAAACAGGAACTCTTCCTTCCAATTGTGCTTCATTTTTAACTATTCCTAATTCAAATATTAAATTTGAAAATACTATTTGATTTTTATTTCTGTAATATGCTATTCCTTCAGCAATTTCATTTTCGTCATCTAAAGCCAAAATTCTAAAAAACTGAGATTTAGTAACATTCGAAGGTAAAAGAGAATAATACTTAGTGGATTGAAAAGTAAAGGATTCATTTTCATTTACAAGGTATGCAAAAAATGCTTCGGGTATCCATTTTCTGTCTGCATAAGGTTTAAATAATAATGTATAGGCATCTAAAAATTCTAAGTTTTTATTAATTATATTGTATCTTTGGCAAATGTTATTAAGTCCCCAAAGATCAGATGCTGAATAATATAATATTCTTCCTTGATCTTTTGGCAAATTTTTATTTAAAATAACAGCTCTTCCAAAATCGATGATTCTTGGCAAATTATCTTTTGTTGACAATATAACGTTTCCAGAATGAAAATCATTATGATAAAGTCCATGATTATGTAAAAACTTAAGAGAATTAAATAAATATTCGGCATCTAAATAATCATTTTCTGTTATTCTACGTCCTTTCGGAAGAAAAAAGTAATTTATGTCATTTATATTTTTCAAATTATTTATATTATCAATGGGATGATTTCTTTTTACATCTGGTTTCGTTCTTTGAATTAAACATTCTTTTATGTCTTGAATGTTTTCTTCTGATAAATCATTAATTTTTTCTAAGCTGCATCTATCATCTGTTGCATATAAAGTATATTTTTCTTCGGGATCAATTTTTCTTAAAAGTTTTATAACATCGCTATCAACTTCATTTGTATATTCGTTTACATATTCAGGATCAACAGTGCTCTTGTAAATTTTAGTAACTTTGTCTTCAAGATTTTCTACATTTTTGCATTGAAAAGCCGGAGAAATAACACAACCAAAAGTTCCGGAATTTATAATTTTTCCTGCTTTAAATTTTTTCATTTGTTTTTTTTTATTTTTATAAATATTTTTTTTTGGATAATTATTAACATCATGAATCAATTAAATGACATGGAAAAACTTGCAAAAGAAATTACAGGAGAAAATGAATATTCGTTGTTTCAAAATGATGTAGGAAAAATTGATTTTTATTTGCGGTTTCCATATTATGATTGTATGAATGAAAGCAATTATTATTGGCAAAATAAAATGCTTTGTACTGATTATTGGATATATTTATCGGTTACAGAAACTCCTTGTAAAACACAAGTAATGCGCTAATAACAACAAATAGAAAACCAACATAAAATATCCAAATTTTGTTATTTTGTAATGGATCATTTGAAACAGGTATGTAAGTAGAACCAACTATAATAACGCATCCTATAAGAAAAAGAAATACGAACAAGTAGTATGCATCAAACATTATTTTTATTCATTGTCATATAAAAATAAATGATATCTTACATAAATCAATTTTTTATTGTAGCTTTTGGAGCAAGTTTGATCGTTTTGTCATTGTATTTACCGAAAGATACTTCTATGAATATGCATTTTAAAAATGCAGTTTTATGGATAGGAATATTTTTTGTAGCTTTAATTGTTGGTTGGAATATATTAGAATATGAAAATAATAGATTTAAAAAATTATATAAATAAAATGAGTATTAAAAGTAGTCCATATTTTAATGCAGGATTAATTTGTTTAATTTTAGGATTAATATTATTTTTATTTTCATTTTTTATGAATACCTCAACTCCTTCTCAAAAAAATAATCAAAATTTAGTTTTTTGGTCTGGATTAATTTTAATTTTTGTTGGAGGAGGAATATTATCATATTTATTTTTCAAAAATAATAATAACGATTCTTCTTTTGTTGTTGTTAATGAAGAAACAAATCAAATAACTGCTGGTTACAAAAGAAGAAAATGAATCATTTTACAAAACGTTATGTAATAGCTGCATTATCATCTGTAGAAGAAAAAGATTTCAGAAAGTTTTTAAAAATATTAGCAGATGGAGACGAAGATTTAGAATTTAATATGAATAATTGTATTCCTGAAGAACCAAAACATAAAAAACGAAAAGTAAGTGTTAGACATTTAGAATCTGACTTTTTATATGAAGCACCTGCATCTATATCAAAAGATTTAGATACTGAAGAAGAAATATCCAGAATTGTTCTAAGGTCACCTGGTTTTGGAGGAAAAGCAAGAACTATTAAATTTAACGATGAATTTATTGCTTATAAAGTAGCTTGTTTGTATAAGCAACATTGGGAACGTTTACCATATGCAAGAGTTGAATATTATCCAGCATCCTTGATTGGTTTCCTGCATAAAGAGTTTTCATTGGATCGACCTCCAAGCAATCTTGTAAAAGACAAAGATTTAGATATTTGTAATTGTCCATGTAAACGATGTTACAATAGACGTTACATGCATGAACCTACTTGCTTTAACCATGAAAATATAAATTTAAATGATTTAAAAAAAAATTAACTACAAAACATAAAAAACATTCTTTTATTTTCCTTCCAAAAGTAAAGATTCTTTCTTTAAAGTTAAAACTTTTTCTTCTTCATAAAATGGATCATTTTTTATCAAACATGCAGGGCACATGTAAAAATCAATGTCTTGTTCTTGTTCTGAGCAAGTAAATGCTAAAGTTTCATTTTCCTTGTTATCTACCTTTTGATCGTTTTTTGTTGATATGATCTCTATGCAATCAAAACAAAAAAATTCTTGACAGCAATCACATTGTTGTACTTGCAGCATTTTCATTTCCATTTGTTTGCTGGTTTTGTTGAACAGAGCTTGTATAGTTAACTTCTTGCAATTGTTGCAATTCATCTTTTTGATTTTTGATCCAATTGACGCAAAAATCGCGATTCATACCCGCTGGAGTGGTAAATGGGACAGGAGGCATCGGAATTTGCAAACACTCAAACACATTGCGAAGTCTGAAAATATTCCGATAAGGATCAAAAATTAAATTACATAACCAAGTTTTATCTTTTCCTGACTTGGTTTTCCAATTTAAATGTGGTGGATAATTGGACATGATAGCTTGATAAACCTTTAAAGTTAGTTGAGCATCCTTTTTAACATGCTCTAAAACTATTCTTTGTTTTCCTTCTGACCATAATCTAGGAGCAGCTGTTGATATATTATTTGATTTTTTTCCGAGGTTCATACCTTGAGAAGCGGCATCAAGTCCCATCATCATACCTATATCTGTAGCACTTGAAATAGTAACATCAATATGATTTTTAACCAAATAAATGACATTTAATTGTCTCATTTGATCGCCTTCCAAGGCTGCATGCAAAGCTCTAAAATCAACTGCAGTTCCTCCCCAAGAAATAATTAAAGCTCCTCTCATGGAATGCATGACCAAATCATCAACTAATCTTGCTGCATCCGCTTTGGACATTCGTTTTGCTGGTAAATGAGTAGAATCTCTGGAATAAAATAATTTTGATCCTCCGATGTCGCTATAAGTAGCAGCACAAGTTATATGCGGAGCTGAATCTAAGGACCATGGACTTTGAGGTTCATCTCGGGGAACAAGCTTATCTAATTCTACATCGAAAGCTACTGCATAGGCCATTTTTTTAGTTATAATTAAAACAAAAATTTAAGTTCGAACAAACGAAAAGAGTAATAGCATTTTGAATAAAATGGATTTGAATATAACATGTTGGGATCCGAAAAGTCTAGCATTGGATGCAACAATATTAATAGTAGGAAAACGTAATACAGGAAAAACAACCTTAACAAGAGATTTAATGTATAATATTAAAGACAAGATAGATTTATGCGTTGGTATGAATCCTACAGAAATGGCAAATCATAATTTAGAATTTTTTATTCCCAAATCATTTATTTATCATAACTTTGATGACGAAAAATTAAAACATATATTAGAATGGCAAAAACGATGCGTTGCTAATAATAAAGCAATGAGAGTAGGTTTCATTATGGACGATTGTATGTCTGAACAATCTGAGAGTATTAACGGCAGAAAAAAGAAAGTTATGAGTTCCAATGAAATTAATAAAGTTTTTAAATTAGGACGACATCTTAAATTATTTTACATTAACGCCATGCAATATATTAAAGATGCTCCGCCGGATGTAAGAGGAAATGTTGACCTATTGTTTGCATTTAATACCAGTTCTGGAGCTGAAAGAGAAAAATTATGGAAAGAGTATTTTGCCATGTTTAAAAATTATAAAGACTTTTCAAAGGTGTTCGATGCTTGTGCTCAAGGGTATGATTGCATTGTTTTAGATACAAGGCGAATGTCTTCAAATCCCACAGATTGCGTATTCTATTATAGAGCTACATACAGAAAAGAACCATTTAAAGTAGGAAGAGAGATATTTTGGAAATTAAGTGATCATTATTTTGAAGACAAAACGGATTATTCTATGGATGTAAATAAAGTTATCGGAAAAAATTTTTTAAATAATGAATTAAATATTATAAAAAAACCGTTAGAAAATCCGTTGGAAGAAAAAGAAAAAATAGAAAAAAATAATAATTCGAAACTAAGCATTCTGAAAAGTATTTCGTCATTAAAATGAATGAAGTTTATACATATGGTAAATATCCTTTTGTTGTAGAAGATTATTATGGTGATGCAAGATATGTAGAAAGAGTTCGAAAATTTTTAATTCTTTATTTAAAACGAAAAAACATGCCTCATCCAGGAAATTGTATATTATCATGGCCAGATGATCAAGTAATGGACTTTGTAAATAAAAACTTTGAATTTTTTTTTAGTACAAGCCATCCAAATTTAATTTTAGCATTACCAAGATGCAGTTTTGAAAATGAAATTATTCAATCATTAATGATTCCTTTTTAAACAATAATATGATGCTACTAATGCCCAAATTAAAGTTAATAGAAAAGCTAAATAAAATAAGTAGTTACCAGCTCTAGATTCTCTTGTATTTAATATATGTTCCAATTTATGAATTTTTAGTAATGTTTCTAATGTCTTTTTATAATTTATTTTCTGCGAAGCAAAAAAATTGAGACCAGGAAAATGAACAACAAATGCTTCTTTACCATAAATAATATTTTCTGTCAAAAAACTTTTTTTGTCGTAACCAAAAGCAATAGCAGAGTTAAAAAACAATTTTGCTTCTGTATCAACTTTAATGCTATTAAAACTATTGTCTACATATTCGCTTAGAGCCAGTTGATCATCTTTGTATCCATGTTCATAAAAATAAGTCCACATATTTTTTAAAGCAAAAGCTTTACCACCTAATAAACCTGCATTAACATATTTAAAAGTAGCATTATGAACATTATAACTTTGCAAAGGTCTGCAATTTCCACCACAATTATTTTCTGCAGAGGTAACAATATCAGTTTCAAATTCATAAAATAATTTTGAAAATTCGTCTGCATCTCTTACAGGCAAAGTATCATACGAATCAGAACAAATACATAAAGCATCTGGATCTTTTTCTGATATTTCAGATAGAGCTTCTGCATATGCTTTCATTTTTGTTCTCCATCCTTCCCATTTCCAATCTATACCAGCTACTTTAAATGTATAGTTTAATTTTTTTGATAATAAACCAAGCATCATGCTTTCATATTGGTAAGGATTTGTGGCAACAGTAACTAAATACATCTTTTTATTTAAACTTTAGCCGATCGAATCATTTGATTGTAAAAGTAAAACGCAAAAACTGTTGCTAATATGGCCCATGTAATTAAACAAACGACTAAAAACCATCCTGTTCCAGTTAAAGCTCTAGGACTACGAAAACTGACAATATTCTTCATATTATTTTCAGCAAGTACTTTCGACAATGAATTTTGATAATTAATTTGTTGAGATTCATGAGTATTAAGACCAGGATAATGAACAAAATATTGTTTCAATCCCTTTAAAGAAGCATCTTGTACAATATTTTCATTTGCCGTAGTAACATTATCAATGACCACTGTATTCATAAAAATTTTAGCGTTATTGTCTACGTAAAACCATGTAGGATTTTGATCAATGTAATTACTTAAAGCTAATTGATCATCTGTATATCCGCCTTGAATATAATTTTGAAACATTGTAGACAAATCAGAAACATATCCCATCAATAATCCTCCATTTACATAATTGTAAGTTCCTATTTGATTCATGGTATAGTATTGAACCAATTTTCTGCAATTTGAACCACAATGAGTTTCAGCTCCAACAATTATTTTTTTGTTAAAGGAGTTATAATCTGATAATAAAGTCGAAGAATTACGAACTGGTAAAACATCATAAGCATCAGCAATAACGCATAAAGAAGATTGGTTTAAATTCTTTAAAGCATCGTTAATACTTTTAATTTTGGTGATCCAACCTTCCCACTTCTTATTTGTTCCGCAAAGAACAACATTGTAACCAAATTTTTGACCGAGACTGCAAAGTAAAGTTGATTCAAATTGGTAAGGATTCGTTGAACAAGATAGGAGATAAATAGAACTCATTTATTTAAAATGAAAGTACGAATTTTTAATCATGACGAAAACTTGAACTCTAAAAAAGATGAAATAAATATTTTGAATCTCGAAGATTTATTAATACATATGATATATACAGATGGAGAAGAAGATAAACCTGTAAGAATAGTAGTCGATACAGAAACAAATAAAGCAATTATGGTAAAATACGGAATGAATAGCAGAGAAAATTGCATAAAAGATGAAGCTTCAAATACGGAATATTTATCTTCATTAAATATACCGCATATTATTCGCTTTGAGTTTAAGAGCATTTTAACCGATGCTGTCTTATTCGGAACAGAATACATTCGTCCATGTAAATTACAAAACAATAAAGAATGCATAAATTTTCGACAATTATCAAAAATAAATGATCATCTTAATTTTAAATATGCAATGCTGCAGATAATAATAACTCTTTCTTATTTGCAAGAAACTTACCGAGGGTTCAGACATAATGATTTTAAGGCTGACAATATTTTAATTGAGAATTCTCCGAAATCAAATCTTATATATAAACTAAAATTTCAAAACAAGTATAAATGTTTTCGTTTACGTAACTGCCAAGTCTTTGCAAAAATTATTGATTTTGAATTAGCAAATACAATAGACGAAAAAAATATTTCAAGTCAAACTGTTTTAAATTCAAGAGATAATTATTTAAGCAAGGATTTCGGTCTAAGTCCTCTACAATGCGATGCTTTTGACATACATTTACTGATTATAGATATTCTAAAAAATGTACAAGAGGATAATTTAGCATTCAAAAAATTTGTATACGATTTTTTTCCAATAATCTACTTTTTTTCTCCAAATATAACTATTCAATCTAGACTAACATTACAATCACAAGAAGAAATACAATTCAAAATACGAAACCAAAATTTTTTATATGACATGCTATCGCATCCATATTTCTTTGATTTAAGAGATGACGAAATGGAAAGCTGCGATTACTTTTACAATTTTGATGACAAGGTAGTTACTTAAGATGAAGAAATATTTTCAAGAACGCTTCTGCTTCCTTTTTTTACTAAATGTACTTCATTGTTGTATTTTTTTGTTAGTAAAACAAGCAATTGATCAAAGTAAAAAGATCTAAGTTTTGTAAACATGGATCTATAATAATTTTCGTCAAATTTATGCATGGTAATAAATGTTCGTTTCGGTTGCCAAACAACAAACCAAATATGACGAATTTTTATACCATGATCAATTAAATATCCTGCAATTCCCTGTATTTGACTGTAATAATATGAAGGAGTATTTAAAGGATATTTTGCATATGGATGTTCGTCAGAATCCTTGATTCTTGCAGGACATTTAAATTCAACAAGATCTACTTGGTTGTCCATAGTATCAATTAATCCATCAGGACTTACCGCCATCCAAGGCGTATCTGCGTACTTTATAAGATTGACTTCCCTGAAATTTCCATTGGCATCTACGTATTTGTACCAATCAAGAAAACAATCTCTGGCATTGTTTTCGTTTACCTTTCCGTATTCCGTAAATTCATTTCCTTTAAAGGATTCAAATACTTTCTTTCGTAATAGGACATTAACAGATTCATAAGGATTTTCTCCGTTAACTGTTCCAAAGTCACTTGCCGTAATACAGAACTTGCGAGAATTTATCCATTCTTTTGATCTTTGTGGATATGAAGATATTCTTTGGCATTCTTCTTCTGAGCATTGAACAAAATTATTATAAAATTCAGAAGGTGTTATTTTGTTTTGAATAATTCGTTCTTGATGTTCAATATCTTCTTTTTTTTCCATTTCTTGTTCTATTACTTCATTCTTTTGCAATGAAAGTAAATGATATTTTGGATGATTTGGTATGCAAATTGTTTCTCCAACATTAATTTTTGTATATACCATTTGTTGCTTGAACCATTCATCGCAAAGTTCAAAGTCCATTTCTATTTTAACTGGAAATAAAATAAAAATTGAATTATGTCCACAGAAGACAACGATGAACTAAACTGTCCTATTTGTTGTACAGATTATACAACAAAAGTAAGAAAAATAGTTAATTGCTCAGGATGCAAAAAAAATATATGCCTAATTTGTACTAAAAAATATTTGTTGAGTGTTTCGTTATCTCCGCATTGCATGCATTGCAAACGAGAATTTACTTCCGATTGGATCGATAATATATTTTCAAAATGTTTTCGAGAAAATCAATTAAGAAAGCATAGAATTACATTATTAATGGAACAAGAAAAGTCTATGTTTCCTCATACTCTTGAAGTCATAGAAAATGATGAATTGATGCGATTATGTACCAAGTTAATATTTGAACAAGAAACAATTTTAAAGTCAATAAGTCCAAGACAAGATACCCAAATTAATACAGACTTTCTTGAAAATTTAAACCGAAAAAGAGCAGAATTAAAAACCATTTACGAAAGAATGGAGGAAAGAAATATTCGATTAAAAGAGAAAAAAGAAACCAAAGCAGCTAGAAAATGTCCTGATTGCTCAGGAGGATTTTTAAATTCTTTGTATCAATGTTATCATTGTAAGGTTCAAATCTGTTCAACTTGCTTTTGCAAAAAAGATGCAGCGCATATTTGCAATGAAAATGATGTTGCTAGTTATAAATTACTAATAACGGAAACAAAACCTTGTCCTAAATGTAGTAGTCGTATTCAAAAAGCAGAAGGATGCAATCAAATGTGGTGTACTAGTTGCAATACAGCATTTAATTGGTCAACGCTTGAAATAATTAATGGTCGTATTCATAATCCGCATTATCAAGAATATTTAAATAGAAATCAAATTGAAAATAATACGGATTGGAGAGACCAATGCGAAAACAATGAAATTCCATTTCATTTTCCATATGATAATTCATATTCTGTATCAAATGAAATTAAGAAACATATAAAGCATGTCCATGTAGAGAATTATATTTCGAATATAGCTCATAAAATTGTAAGTATTATATCGTTTATGATTCAAAGATCACATAACGGGGAACTTAAAAATGTTTCTTATTCTGTAAATTTATATGAAAATTTAAGAAAGCAAATTATAAAGAAACAACTAACTGAAAAAAGATGGTTCAGTATTTTATCAACAAAAGAAACAATTAGAGAAAGAGAAAAAAAGTATGCTCAACTTGATGAATTAATTATTTCTATTGCAAGAGATTTATTTCGTTTGGCTTTAAATTCAAAACATGATTCATCAGAGAAACTAGACAAAAATTTATTTTTACCATTGGAAAAAGCAAGATTATATTATAATGAACAATATCTACGATTATGCAAGGAATATGAAATACGTAACTGCAACGAGTTTAGCAGATTTAGCAAACCTGTTCAAATTAATGAAAATTGGTATTTAACTGCAACTTATAATTAAATTTATTGTATTTCAATTAATTTAACATTTTCTTTTTCTTTTAAAAGTTCCGCTTGTTTCTTTTGATATTCTAATTTATTATGTAAATCAGCTACCACCTTTTCTCTATAAGTTTTCTTAATGTCGCCAGACCAAGCATTTTTAAGCTTAACCCATTCATACATTGCGATACATCCAATGTCATAATTACGAAATTCATTGTCTTCTTCAATTAATTTCTTCATTTCTTCTTCAGTATTAGAAACATGTAAAAATGCAACCATTGGCTCAGCTCCTTCTTTTCCATTAGGACAAACATTTTTTTCTGACCATTCGAGATACAGTTCATTTAACGTTTCTTCATTTATGCCTAAATCGTTCCAAATTCTAGCATCGAGTTCTTGTTGGAACATGTTGTACCAACAAATAAAATTCGAATCTTTCAAGTTCTTGTCTTGAAACTCTTTTGCCTCAAGCAAAGACTTTAAATGAGACGTATTTTCGGGAATTTTAGAAAACATCTCCGTTTCTGGATTTGTCATTTTTTGACCGTAAATGTTCGCATTATTAGGAGGTACATTTTTTTTAACCCAATCATGCATTAACGATGAAACGCATAACTTGTACTGCTTTTCATGAACAAGACGATTACGTAATCCTGAATAAAATAATAATCTTTTTCGTTCCCAATCTTCAAATTCTTTGTTTTCTTCTTCAATATGCAAATAATCGGGAATGACTGCTATACCACAAAAATTTTGCATTCGAATCGTCATGGTTACATTTTTAACGGATTCATTTAATTGAGAAAATGAATTGTTTTCCTTTGCAAATACTTCTTCTTCTACTTTAGCTAGATCTTCATCAATTTGAGATTCATCGTTGTTTTTTAATTTTCCTACTTGATGATTTTTGGCGTTGTCATAAGTTTCTTTAAATGCATGCGAACGTTTTTCCTTATGCAAATCTAAAAGCATATAATATTTATTAACTTCTTTTTCTCTCAATAGCATTAACTGATCATTTTTATAATCATACTTCATCATTACCTTGAACTGATTTTGTGGTGATATGCGAATTTCTATGTTATCGTATTCTGCATATTTTTTAGCATACTTTATTGCTTCTTCTTGTTTTGCAAAAAAACCCAAAACTCTTATCCATGCATCACCATCAGATGAACGAATTTTCGTAAATTTATGAGCTAAATTGTAAAGGATCCACATTTTTTAATAAGGCTACTTGAAAATCAGTTTTTGCAATTGAATGCAAGTTTTCTTGTTTATTTATAAAATAGTCCGTTAACGGAGAAAGTGGATTTATTTTTTTCAATATTAATTTAATTTTTTCATTCCTAATATTGAGTTTTTCCATTTCTATTGCAATAGTCACCATTTCTTCAGACATTTTCGTTTTTTCTATAAAATCATCAAGATCCTTCTTGCATTGAAGAATATATTCGTTTACTTTATCAAAATCTTCTTGATCAAAAATAGATAACTTATTTTCATCTTCCATTATTTTTAAAATAGATTTACTTTCTTCATATTTATTTTGTAAAAAACGTATTTGCGAGCATTCATCAGGTAAATTTAAATTTTCTACTTGATTTTGAAACGGAAATAGATATCTATTCCATACATTATCGTCCTTTATAAAAAAAGACATTTTTTTTTGGATACAATGTCAATGGAAATTGATTTTGAGTACAGACTAAAATGGATTGAGTTATTAAAAAAATCGTTAAATAAAAATATTTTTTTTGAAAAAACAAATTTAGACGCAAAAATAATTTCAAGAAGATTAGAAGAATTTGTTCACCGCAATCGACAACAAGTACAATATGTAAATGATATTCCTATATATCAATATGGAGAAAAAAAAATTTTATTTGAGGATGCAGACAGTCATATAGAAGCTGCTCTTCAGCAATATTTATCCAATATTCAAAAGTTTATTCATATTTGTTCCGAAGGAAATATTGAAAATGTTCAATTTGAACCTCCAGAAAAATGGTTAAACAATGAAAAAATATTTGAGGGAACACCACATGATGCTTGGGAAAAATTATATTTTACTAGACAGGAAACGGCAAAGTCGGTATTGGCAAACAAAGAAATGGTTAAAGGTTTATTCAGTTGTCCTAAATGTAAATCATTTGATGTAGATACCGATCAAAAACAAACAAGATCTGCTGACGAACCTATGACAATATTTTGTAATTGTAACGCTTGTGGAAAAAGATTTATAAGATAATTTTTTTTTTTACTTTTTTTTATTCAATTTCATGCGCATTTCTATTATACCTTTTGAATCATATAATTCGTCAATATTGTCTCTTATTTTCTTTTCCATATCTAAAAACATTGTATCAATTTCTTCTAAACTTTTATGTATTTCATCTTTTAGTTTTGGGTAAAAGTTTTTTGTTTTTTCGTCAAAGTCATCGTAAAGTATGTAATGGGCTCTTTCAAGATCTTCTAATTTTTCAAACATTAAATCAAATCCTTTTATGAAAAACAATAATTCTTTTAAATAATCATTAAGAAAACGTTCAACATTACTATTCGAACCAGATGAACTTTCTTGTATACTACGTTTACTGCCACCTTGAATATTTTTTGGTATGTTGTTGTTTGCTGAAGACATTTTTATATATAATAAATATAAATATTTTTTCTATATTAATAAAATGAGTAACTTAGGTAAACGAAAACTAAGATTAGAATCTGACAATGACAGTTCAAATAATAACTCAACTAGTAGCAGAAGAAATGTAAAAAGAAGAAAAACAAATTCTTCTTCAGTATCCTCTGTTTCAAACAAATCCTCTTCTCCTAGAAGACTTGTTTACAAACCTCGTCATACAAATGTTGAAAGTTTATCCAGAAGTTTGACCGATAGATCTTATTTTTCTGCTGATTCAACGCCATTAACTGTTGCTGTAACCCTTCCTGCAACACCAATACCATTAGGTAAAAGACGCAGATTACTATATGGACAAGAAAATACAGTATCAACTCAAGATGGAGCATTTGATTATGAAACAGACTATGATGAATATTATTTAACAGAATCAGATTCAGATTCAAGTTCTGGATCCGAATCTGACGAATCAATAGAGTATGTTCGAACCATTAAACCTGACATTATTGACTTGACTTCTGGTTCGTATACAAAAGCCGCTTATTTATTGTCAAGAGCAGCATCAAAAGTTGGTCCAGTATATACTACAGCATTAACTGCATATAACTCTTTACCAAAAAATGAACAAGATAATGTAAAGTCTGCTGTTTTTGAACAATCGAAATCATTTATAAACCAATCAAAACGATATTTAGAAAAATTACCAAAAAACGAAGAAGATGAAGATAGAATGTTAAAATATTTTTATGAAGTAGAAGGAGGAAAAAAGTTTAAGAAGAGAAAATAAATTTTAAATTTGTTTGTGGATCAATGTCTAAACTGCTTTCGAGTTGCGGTATTTGGGTAAATCCGTTACTTGATAATGTTAATCGCATATTTCTTATTAAATCTTGCAAAGTACCATTTTGATTTAAAATAGTTTGAACATTTGTTAAAAATGACCATGTCATTGCTCCTTGAGCAGACCCGTTTTCAAATGCATCTGAAGATACATCTTGATTTTGACTTCCGCTTATGGTTATAACTAATCCATTGATAGCATAATAAGACGAATCAAGTACTAAATTAAGATTATTGCTTGACGTATCTTTACTTCCTAACACTAAAGGTATAATATTTCTATTTGTAACAGAACTTCCTTTTAATGGAGGAATGATAGTCTTTGTGCTTTTATTTGCTAAACTTCTAAAGTTAGTGGCATTCGGTTCCGCAAAATAATATTGCAAATCGAAAACTGTACCGCTGTGGCAACTATCAGATCCAATAAATAATTTAGCACCAGTAACTAAACCTGAAATGGCTTGATGAAGTTCATAATCTCGAATATAATTACCATTATCTAACGTATCTGGAGGACACCAGCATTCGTTGTATCCTCCTTCAGCGTTTGAATTTGCTATCTGTGATCCATGACCGGAATACCATATGTATGATGAATCGCCAGCTTGAGTTTCCGAAACTAAAGTTTGGATTTTTGTCAACATTAGATTTCTTGTTGGAAAGTTATCTGTTCCATAAGTATTTAAATCTGTATACATCAGAATATTCTGAGATAAATATCCAATAGACAATAAAAAGTTACGAATATTGTTTACATCATCTATGCATCCATTCAATACGCATCCTTCAGAAATACATAAGCTACCAGGAAAATTATAGTTACAACCAAATAATAAAGCTCTTTTTGTACCGTTTGTCGCAGAAACAGTTTTTGTAAAAGGGACGACGCTGCAAGTAGAACATCCATCTACTGAAGTACTTGAAGAAGGAATTGGAGTTTTTGATGCATCTTCGGAAGAAGAACTCAAACTTGTATTAAAATTTCCGTTAATCAAAAAATAAAAAATTGCAACTAATAAAATTATTAAAATAAAAGAAGTAAAAAAAATTGTTGTATTATTACTAGTTGTCGTAGCAACTTGATCGCCTCCCATTTTTTTTATTATCATGTTGGACGAAGTAAGTAATTTTTTGATTCGAAAAATATTTTTTTTTTCTGAATTTATTTGTCTCTACTTCGTTTTTTTTTCTAGTTTTTTTTTCTCAATGATTTGCATTCAGACATTTTTATTTCGGATTTGCCCCAATTGTATAACGTAAAGCATTATTTAAAAGGACATCTTTCAGAAGATTGTTTGTCATTACAAGAAAAAGAAATTCTAAATTTACTTCCTAAAGCTCCTATGAATGCAAATGCTATGGAAATATTAGAACATATGAACATCGTTTCCGAATCATTAAATAATCCTAAAACATTATTCAGAAAGTTGAATATAGTTATTCAAAAACGAAAAGATGAATCTATTTTGTATCCTAAAACGGAACAAATACAAGAACTTTATTCTTTTTTGGATCATGTCGATTCAAAATTTTTTATTGGTTTTATTCAGGACGAATTGCTGGAAAACTCTATGAATGCAATTTGTGATACTATAGAACTTAATAATTATGTTTCTGTTGACGTCGTTTTTGTAAGAAATTCTTTATTGAAAGAAAAGTCAATAGTTAATTATTGCAAATATTCTGTAGCAACAGCAATCATGTCATTTCGAAAAATTCCTTTTTATCATCGAAGAATTGTTTTTTCTTTGATCAAACTAAGATATCCAGATTCCGTCCTACAAAATGAAGTTCCGACAGAAAAAAAGAAGATAAATGTTACGACTACTTTACCGGAAGCACCAGTTGCAAAAAGACCTAGGCCGCAAATAGCAGAACCTGAATCAGAAGACGAGCCTTCCTCCAAAAGAATGAAAAATGATTGGTGCTTGTCGTCTATAGGTCTCGAATATACATATGCCTGGAAACTAGTATTTATTCGTAATTCTCCTGTAAGACTTAGCGAAAGAGGTCAAGAAGTAGCATCAAAAATGAGATCTTTACATGAAGACGATTCTTCTTCTAAAACCAATGGTAAATGCTATGAATCCGATTTTGCTAGAACGATGGAACATTTTCTTCATTTAATAACTAGAATTCAAAAGTTATCTTTTGAGTCAGAATTTATTTTGCCATGGATTTTAAAAATGTATTCGATATTCAAGCTTTATAGAGCCTTTGAATTACAAGTACGCTATTCTAATTCTCCTGAAGAACCGGATATTATGCAGATGGAAAATTCAAGAAAGTCAAAAGAATTTACAGTTTTTAAAGATGAATCTAAAATTAGAAGAACGAATAAGGACAAGGAAGAAGTAGCAACATTTTTTCGTTCCTTCATGGAATTATTCGAAATAAATTTTACTTTGGAAGAGGGAAAAAAAATCGTTTTGCCTAGTCAACATGAAGTTCTCGAAAAATGTTTGTCTATATTGTCTTTGTATTCTGTAGACGAAATAGTAGCTGTATCAAGCTTGAGCTGGGACGATGTTGAAAAAATGTCCACTTTGCAAGCGAAGATATGGAATGACTTTTGCAAAATAAGTAAATTGATATGTATGTTTACTGCTTTAATTCGTAAAGCTCCAAGTTTTGGAATACAAATTAAGCAAGAAATGATTAAAATACCAATGCTTTTGGGAACGAATGAACAAGAATTTAATTCAAGTAAAAAATCAAAAAAAGTTATAGAAGCATGTAACGAAAGTAATAATGTTTTAAAAAAATTGTTTGGTTATAATTAAAAAATGTCTTCTGATGCTAGAAATCCGTTTCAGTTTAATATTAATGTAGCAAAATCTTCTAGTTCAAATGCAGAATTAAGACCACCTCCAACAATTCAATCACCAAAAGCTTCTGAATCTTTAAGATGTACTACAGGAGGATTTTCATTATCTAGTTCTTATTGGAGAACATGGCTTTTCATGTGTTTTAGTACTATTATTATCTTTGTTATACTTACTCCAGGCTTATTATTAAGTTTACCTACCAATAACAGTACTGTTTGTAATTCAAAAGTTCCTCTTCCTGGAGGAGCATTAGGTATTTGCAATAACGGTATTTATGTTCCTGCCAGCGGTGATCCAATTACTCAAAATGAAGGAACACCTATTTGTGCTCAACGAGTTGCTTGTAGTCATATATTTGGAAGTGGATATGTCAATATTTTAACTTCAATTATTCATGGAGTCATATTTGTTATTTTTGTTAATATATTTAGTAATTATGTTGTTAAAGGAAAAAGTTAAAGTCTTTCTACATTTCTAGATCTTAAGTCCCTTGCTGCTTTTTCAGTCCAAAAATATGGTAACTTTACAAATAAATGTATCCATAAACCCAAACTCGTTAAAGCAAGCAATCCCCCTGTTTCTGCATTCCAATAACGAAGTTGATCTGAAATTGTACCAGTTGCCGCTTGATTATTATAAATTGCATATGAATCCATAATAATAACCGCAACTGTAACAATGACTATAGTTGCAGCTACTACATGTACAATTGCATTTTGAAGATTTGAATTCATTTTATAATTATGTAATAATAAAAAACAAAATGCAATTTCATGACATTGATTATATTACTTCTTATGTTATAGCATTAATTATAGTTTTAATTGTTCCTAAACCAAATGTAAATTAATTAAATAAGTTTTCTCTTTTCTTTATGTATTCCTTAACTTCTTCTGATTCATCAGCTACCAATCTCTTTTTTGATTTTGGTATTTCCTCTTGTAAAACAACTTCATGTTCCTTGACTTCGACCACATCTTTCGAAATTGATGGTTTAACATAATCAAGTAAACTATCTGCCACAGCTCTATTTATTTCTTCTTGTTGATGTAAATCATCAGGCCATGCTTCATACAATGGTGTTATGCTAGCAGGAACTGGTAGTTCTCTTACATCAGATTTTAAATTTGTTCTAATTTCAGAATTTGAAAGTATTTTCTTTTCTTCTTTTATTGGTAGTTGTTGAACATTTACAGTTTCTAAGCGAGTCATTCGCATCCATGCAATAATTCCCAAAGTAATTATACCCAATAATAATATAATAATCAAATAATTTATCCATGATGATGAACTACTTGCTTTTGCTTCTACTGGTGCTTGTGGTGGAGCCTGATACATCATATACGGAATTTGTTGAGGAGGCTGAATCACAGCATTTGGATGCAGAGGAGGTAAATTAGTCGTAGTTACCGCATTTGTGTTTGGACTTATGTACCATGGATTTGCTACATTCGTTGCAGCTGCTGGCGTTTGAACTTCATTACCTCTTCTTAAAGCATTTAATAAACCATTGAAATCTTCAGTTGACGACATTCTTATTTTTTATATGCAAACAAATGCATATGTTCAAACTGAACGTCCATTTTAAAAACAGTAAAAAAAATATGATTTATTTATTTGCTTTATGGTTTTTCAGCGTTGTAGGAGTAGGTTTTACCTTACTTAATTATTCTGTTGATGGAGACATGAGTAATGCCCAAGTAAAATCAAAATATTCTACTTTGCAAGTAACTTCCAATGAAGCTATAGAACGATTGAAATTATTAGCAAGGACAACATTGGTTGAAGTTTCTTGGAATACAAGTTTATTTGTAGCGTTATGCAGTAGTTTCGGATTTTTTGCAATAGAGCCTTTAATAAACTCAAACTCAAACCAAAAAATATTAGGCTGGACATTGTCGGTCGTATTGGTATTTTTATTGCAAGACTTGGTTATTCGATGGAAAGCTGCTCATAGAAAAAATAAAATATTTTTTGAAACATTTGAGATTTTAGAAAGACTAAAATTGACTACCTGTGATTCCGATTATATAAATTTTACTTCCAAATACAATAATGAGCAATTATAGGTACATTTGCTCCATGGTACTAACAAGTTCTAATATTAGTCTAGATAACAATCAATATGCAGAAGTCATTGCTACCTTTATCAATACTATCATAGTACGAAGCAGCAATATACGTCTTGTAAAATTAACGGACTTTCTTGGAAATGAATCATTTGCTAAATTAACAGATTTTGGTCATCATGACTTATGGGTTCAATATTACAAAAATGATTTTAATCGAAGAAATTTTATTTTTAGACCTGTTTATTGCATGACGCCAACGATCGCAGATAAACCAATTTTAATTCGCTTGTACATGTACAATTCGAATGAAGTCACCGAAAAATTTTCGACTTATAATTCATTGCATACTGAACAAGCATTGATTGATTTATTAGAAGCATACAAAGGCAACATAATTGTAGAAACTGTTTCGCAAATAAGACTAACCCAAAATTATTTGTCTGACAATGCAAGTCAAAATATCTCCGTTTCTTGTTTAAAGTATCAAATTCCATTGCTAAGAACCATGTCACCGGAACAAAGAAATGATGCTCAAAGATTGTTGGAACTAGTACAATACGGAATTGTTAAATTTGAATATTCTGATTGTATACCTTTAGTAGATAAATTTGCAATTGACTTAAACGTAAATGCAATAAATAAAAAATTTGAGAGACCTTCAAAAAAATCGTATTTACGTTCGTCTGTTGTTCATGGGATTATGGGCTGCGGACGAAAGCGGACTTATACTACAATGTTTGAGCAAATAGCTGCAGGAGTCCTAGAAAAAATTAATATTTGCGACATTAATAAATATTACGCCGAAAAAGTATCTCTGGTTCTCTGTGAAACCTCTTCTATTCCTAAATGGAAGGAAGAATTAGTAAATGTTAAACATTTAGTTTTGCATGATTTCTCTGACTTTGATAATTTGACTTATTCATTTGTCAAGGAAGGAGGAGTTATTTTAATGGACAATATCGGCCTTGGTCATTCATTTGAAAATGCTCAACTTCAATTCAAAATTGTTCAAGATTTATTGCGATATGATTATAATGAAGAACATTTTCATGATTACAAAGCAGATTTAGATCTAAATCAAGTTATTCGGTATCATGTCCAAGATGTTTCAAAACGTCTACCGAATGCAAAAGTTCCTTTGCAATGGTTGCATTTTAGGATGGTTTTAGTGGACGACATCATTGACATGAATGAGTTTGATGTTGATCGAGCTGATTATTATTTTGGAAGACTGCATCGTTTGCCAGAATCAGCAATTATTTCCGACATTGGTTTCTTGTCTTGGGACTGGTCATTCATTCATGTTAAGACCACAGGTTACCTTCCAACTCATTTGCCAAAAGATTGGATCAATGCCTTATATCCAATCATTTCCGATCCTCAAGAAGAAATTTACGAAAAGCCATGTATGTTTTGGAAGAATTTCCATATTTTCAATGGATTGCAAAGCATGCAAACACCAATAAGTATTCTTCGTAAAGTAAATTTAGTGGCAGATCCTGTTGAAATTTCAGAAATTGAAAGTAATATATTTGAAAAAATTAATACTTTATGCAGAGAAATCAACAACAAAAGTTTGATTCGAGATGATGCTTCTTTAGCATTATTAGGAATGGATATTTATAACATCAAAGGATTAAATATTCCTCTGTCATTTACAAAATCAACTGGTATATTTTCATTGGAAGATGCAAAAAATATAGCCAAAGAACATTTTCAAGGAACTAACGGAACTACCGCAGAACGTATCTTTCGATACATGCATTCGGAATCTCCTTTAGCGGATAATTTATTTATTCAGCGATCCCTTGAAACAAAAAGCAATTGTTCTATTTGTTTCGATAATCCTTCAAATTTTATAACTTTATGTGGACATTCCTTTTGTAGTGATTGCGAAATGTTTTTACGAGGGTCTGCTTCATTAATTTCCTGTCCTGTATGTCGATCAAAGTTATGCGAATACGACTGGCTACGACTTGGAGATACAACCTCTATAACCAATTTTTGCCTATCGAAAATAAAAAGATTAAAAATTAAGATTGATCAAATTTCAAGCAGAAAACGACCCAAGAGAAATAGTTCAAGTACAACTCAAAATTCAATCATGATTTTATGTCCCGATAACTCGAAAGAAATATTAAAAAAAGTCGCTGGTGACTACGAATACTTGGAATTTAAAGAGTTTATTAAGAAATACAAAAAAGAAAATATTCCTGCAGAAATTAATGCCTTAATTATGGTAAGTCCAAGTCATAATTCAGAATTATACCAGATGATTGTCAAAAGTACGCATCGAGTATCTCCTTTGCAAGTTTATCTATTATATGCTAATAAAATAGAAAATCCAAAAGTAGCCTTTGAAACATTGGTAAATCCTTTGTCTATAAGTCGTTCAGGGACTCGAAGACAAAGAACTGAATAACAAACAAAAAATAAATGATAAATGTTTATTTTGTAGCTACGCAATGGAACATAATGCTAGAAAATTTTATTCGATCTTTAAGAAAACATGATTTTAATTATATTTGGCTTGGAAAAGGTAAAAAATGGAAAAATTTCAAATTTAAATCTGAATTACTTTATAATCATTTGCCAAATAACGATGACCTGGTAATTATTTCTGATGCGTATGACGTTCTTGTTAATAGAAATAGTTTAGATTTAAAAAATGCTTTCAGTTCTTATAAAAAAGATATTCTTGTAGGTTCAGAATGGTATTGTGGAAATAAAAAGAATTGTAAACCCATTGAAAAGTACTGGAATTTGCAAGATTATACTCCTCCAAAGAAATATTGTAATGCCGGATTTGTAATGGGAATTTCGAAAGAAGTCAAGAAAATGTACAAGTATTTGCTTGAGTATAACGATGACCAGTTAGGTCTAAGCAACTACATAAATGAAAATCCTAAGAAGTTTGCAATTGATCATTCAAATTTTATTATTCAGAATATCCATGTACTAGATACTGTTATAAATCAAGCATACTTTTACCATTTTCCTGGTCCATTGTTAAAATATGGACTTTTTCCTCAATACAATATTATAGTTAAACGAATATTAGGAAACAATAATTTTGCTGTTTATCCGAATGAAATATATTATTTATTTGCGTTTATTGTTTTTTCGTTAATTATTTTAATCTTTTATAAATAAATGAGTAAAAAAAGTGCTTTACTGATAGGTTGTAACTATTTAGGAACTGCTTTGACATCAGATGGAAACATAGATACTATACATACATTTGATCAATTTTTGACGGAACGAATGTTTGTCCTCGATAGTTTAATTTTATGTGATGCAGGTACCGGACCTAAACCCACCAAACAAAATATTATGGAATACTATGAAAACATGCTGAACTCTGCAAATAAAGGTGATGTATTATTTTTAGTTTATGCTGGAGCAAGTCAAATTTTATCGAAAGATGCAGTAATCGTACCGTCTGATTATATTCAAAACGGTTACATTAATGGAAATGACTTTAGAAGCATGTTAGACATGGTTCCAGAGGGAGTTACGTTGTTTTGCGTTTCCGATTCAGTATATGCAACTGCTCCTGTTTCTTTGAGATATGAAGTAACGGACATTAGTACTGGTAATTTAAGTCTAAAGCAGAAAGTGGCAAACAATCGCAAAATACCAAACTTTTCAAACTACAACTCGAAGCAAACGGTTATTGAAAATATACCTGTCCATGAAACGGATTCATCTGTTCTTTTTTTGTTTGGACTTGGCGATCATCAACTTCAGAGTGGTTACATATTATGGTCTTTAATACAAACTATGGACAAGATGCATTTGCATGGACTACAATTAAATCATTTATTGACAAGAATGCAAGCTACAATAAGATTTAATGACAAAGACATAAACTTAAAATTGTTTTGTGGACAATTTATGGAAATGAATGTAACTTTCGGACGTTTTGTTGCAGGAAATATTTAATACTTGTATAAAAAATAAATGCAATCTCAACATAAAGTCGTAGAAAGTTTACATAAATGGAATGTAGTACTATGTGCTTTGCATGGTCTTAGCGCAATTGCAGTAGGATATATTTTTAGTTATAATACAAATGCAAGAATCATCGACTCTTATAGAGGAAGCATTCCAAGCGATTTAATTCATCCGACCATTGATTGTAACGGTACAGGAGCCGTCAGTTGTCCTCAAAAATATTCTGTAACTCCTATCGACAGATGCAAGAGTATTGACTTTCCTTTGGTTTGCAAAAAAATGGCATCATTCGATCCTTCTACTTTATTGATTTCCTTTTTCTTGATTACTTGTCTAGCTCATTTTTTCTATGCTCTAAATATCGGTAACTTTTATACAAATGCAGTTTTAAAACAAGGATGGAATCCTTACCGTTGGGTCGAATATTCTATAAGCGCTGCAATTATGATATTTTTAATCAGTTTAATTGATGGAGAACGAAATCTAAATGCTGCTACCTTGCTAGCCGTAATGACGGCAGTAACTCAATATCAAGGATTTATAGTAGAAAATAATTTTCTTTTCAAGAATCTTGATTCTTTGTCTCCTGATCATAGTAAAATTATATGGAGAAATGTTCATACTGCTACATTCAGTGGATGGTTATTGTTTGCAGGGGTTTGGGTAATTCTTTTCAAAAACTTTTTCGGAGTACTTAGCGATGCAAACAATATTATATTACAACCTTCTGATCCAAAAGTTAAAATTCCAATTTGGGTTTATGGAGTTGTACTTACGCAAGCATTGAACTTTGCCTTCTTCGGTTTTGTTCAACAAAGACAAATCAAAAATTTTACAATGAAAGACAAGACGCAAATCAAACCATATTATCATTTTGAGAAGCAGTACATGACATTAAGTTTTTCTGCCAAGTTTATACTTGGGGCATTCGTTACATATGGTATAATACAAAGAGCTAAAGGAGCAGGTTGTTCTAGCTAAGAATGAAATATATTATAGCAGGAGTAACGTTTGGCGTTCTATTATTTATTGTTATTCTATTAAGTTTTTTAAATAAACCAACAAACACAAAATCATTTCAAGTAAAAAGTTTGATTTTAGCATCAACGCAATGGTTAGAATCTTCTAAAAAAGATACGAATAGAATCGCCGCATTAATGCATGTTAATTATGCAATGGCATTTTTACATTCAGCCAGAAGTTTATTATCTGATGACGAAATAGAAACAATTTTAAACATTAGCATTGAACAGTTTTTGCAAAGTATTGAGCAGCAACAGCAAAAGTGCTTGGAAGAAATGAAGCCAATTGAAGAAAAAGCAGCTTCAAAAAGATTTGTTTTTAGACCTAGAGAAAAGTAAAAAATTTTATTATATAAACAAAATAAAAATGCCTACTGCAAATAACATTCAAAAAAAATATTGAAGGTGGAAAAAAAACTCGTAAAGTTGTTCCTTCGAAAAATAAACTTCCAAAAATATTAGAAGAAAATGTAAGAAATATTCATATGCATGCTGAATTTAATTTGAAATATTTAAGGAGTTTGTCTAAAATGGCATTAGATAATCTCGTACAAGCAGAACAAATGGAATTAAAGCAAAATGTAACAAGATATTTTAAAGAAGCTAGGGACGAAATTAATAATGGTATTCGTCAAATAGAAGACGGTGTTAAAATATATGAACGTATTTTAAACTTAAACTTTAATCAAAAATAAACTAAAATAAAAATTTAATATTTAATCATTCTTTAAAAATCTTCAGTCAATGAAAAGATTTGTTCAGATTCTCCAACATTTGCCAAGGCGTATGCGCTAACTCTTTTTTCGAAAAAGTTGGTCTTGTCTTGCAAAGATATCAACTCCATAAAATCAAATGGATTATTAACATTATAAAATTTTTCGTATTTAAGAGCGACCAACATATGATCTGCTATAAATTGAACATACTGCATCATTAAATTTTCATTCATGCCTATTAAATTAACTGGCAATGATTCTTTTACAAATATAGCTTCAATGTCTACTGCCTCCTGTACCATTTTCAAAACAATTTTTTTATCAGGTCGTTCATCTAAATAATTATTAAATAAATGGACGCCAAATTGAGCATGCAAACCTTCATCTCTACTTATTAATTCATTTGAAAAACATAATCCATTCATCAAATTTCTTTTTCGAAAATAGAAAATAGCAGCAAAGGATGCAGAAAAAAATAAATATTCCATGACCACAAATGCTAATAAACGAATTGGAAAATCAGCATTTTTTCGATCCATATAAGTTAAAGCCCAATCATTTTTCATTTTAAGTCCAGGAAACATTGATACAGCTTCATAAATGCGTTTCTTCTTTTCATTGTCAGAAATAATAGTTTCGATCATTAAAGAGTAAGTTTCGTTATGAATACCTTCAATTGCTTTTTGAAACCCATAAAATGTTTTTGCTTCTCTTATTTGTATCTCTTCTCCGAAATTAGAATCAATATTGTCGAAAACTAAAGCGTCTGCAGTAGCAAAAAATGCAAGAACATGACTTATGAAATGTTGTTCTCCTGACTTTAAAGTATCAAAATCTTGTTTATCTTTCGAAAGATCGATTTCTTCGGCTGTCCAAAAAGCGGATTCTGCTTTTTTATAATAGTCCCATAAATCTGGATACTTTATAGGAAAAAGTTGGAGTCTGTCGGGTTTCAATAAAGTAGACATATCTGGTTTTTATATATAAAGAGGAAATGAGTTTCCAAAACAAAGAACTTATTTATTATTGGGCTCAACAAAACATTGAATTAGATGTAGAAAAAATTAAATTGCAATACGACGTCAAAGGTTTTTCTTTACCTGATTGTTCTGAAGACCAACTTCAAAGCGTTCATCAAGAATACATACATAAAAAACCAATTGATTTTTTTACTGTTCAAAGTTTTATAAAACAATTAAATTGTAGTCCATTACAACTGCTTGCATTTTTAATTGCTATTGATGAAGAGAAAGTCGATGACTTTTATTACAAAGTTCCAGAAAAATATGTTTCTTTAATTCAAGGACCTACTTTCAAATTTGATGCCGAAAAAATAAAGGACCTCAAAAGAATTCATGCCAATGTTTCTTGTATTGTTTGTACTGACGAAGATACTACTTACTTGATAAATTCTTATGGTAAATTTACGTTAGAAGGATCAGGAATATTGACCACTATACCTGTACAAAAAGTTAGTTTAGAAAATGTTTTGTTCAGAGTTTATAAAGATAAGATGGACATAATTGTCGCTGGAAGAAGATCTATGATGATTTATCAAACCTATGATTTAAATGGTTTTGAACCAACATTTGTTCAAGTCATTTTTATGGAAAATAAGCATGTTCTGTTATATGGAAAAATTAATCAATCTACAGGAGAAGAAGAAGATTGCTTTTGTTCAGAATTTGATTTGGATTCGTTAAACGAAAATTTTATGAGACCCGTAGATGAAAACAAGGTAAACGATTTTGTGGTTCATTGTTGTCATTCCAATTACAGATGTCAATCAAGCAAACTGACATTATGGAATAAAAGAATAGATAAATTAACAACAGAAAGCAAAGTATACGAATATGATCACCTGTTATTAGAAGACAAGAACATTTCCGCAGTATTCGGTCATGAAAATACAATTGTCAAGGCTTATAATGATGGCCAATTATTTATAAACGATAAAAAAATTATGGACGTTCCAAAAAATATTGTCTCTTTAATATGCTTAAATTTAAAATGAGTTCAAAATGTCCAGGCAAAGATAAATTTAATAATCCTTGCAATGTTTATTTAAGACCAAACGAAAAATATTGTTGGAAGCATGTTTTAACTACTACGAATGCAAACGAAGAAGAAACTCCTTCTGCAAATATTGAAGCAAAATCAACATCAACTGTAAATTTTAAATATGATGAAAAAAGATTACAAAAATTAGCCAATGATGAACAAAATATTCATACTCCGGAAATTCAAATTCCATTAATGAATGCTATAAAGAAAATACAAGCATGGGGTCAAGGAATGAAAATTAATACTTCTATTGATTTACCAAATTTAATTTTAAGCATGCTTGACGATAACGAATTTAATTTTAAAACTGAATTGGCATTGGAACATTTAAGAAATATTTTTGAATCGAATGACAATACGGAAATGTTTGACATTACATATATGCAATTAAGCGTCCTTGTATGGGCTAGAATTCATTATTGTTTTTCTGGAGACGAAGAAAAGTTTAAATTACTAAAAACAAGATTTTTTGAAGAAATTACGGAAAGTATAGGTCAATGTTTTAATGGAAACATCGCTAGACTTATTAATGTATTTAGCGGAATCGACAGCGAAATGTCTATTCAATTAGCTAGTATTACCAGAGAACAATTTGTTGAGTTGTTGTTGGATAAAATAGACCTTTTAACGCCAGAAATGGCCTTACAAAGGACGTATCAATTATTTTTAAAAGCTCAAATACCTGACGAAGAACAAGGACCTTGGATACAAGCAGTTCGAGACAGAAAAGGTGTTCCATTAATTCCTTATAAAGAAATAGATACAGAAAAAAATGCAGATGATGACATCAACGTTGAACATAATTAGCGTGGATTTAGGTTGGAAAAATTTAGCTTATATTCATATGAATATTTCAAATGAAAAAGTCCAAATAAAAAAATGGGAAGTCAAAGATGTTTTAACGGAAAAGTTTGGAAATATTAACAAGGCAACAATCGAAGAGTTGGTAAATGCAGCAACGCCAAAAATATTTGAACTTGTTCGCCAATGGACTGAAGAAAAACCAGACATTGTATATTTAGAACAGCAACCTCTGGGAGTCATGTCGAAAAATATAAAGACAAAAATCCTAAGTCATATTTTTCAGTCGTTGCTTGTAAGTCAATCATTTCCAGTAAAATTTATAAGTCCAAAACGAAAATTGGAAGGTTTATCAAATGAAGACAGGACTTATTCAGAAAACAAGAAATTTGCTGTCTCTTCAGCAGAAACAGTATTACTAAAGCATGAACTAAAAGAAGAATTAGAAATGTTCCAAAATCATAAAGGAAAAAAAGACGACTTGGCTGATTGTTTTTTACAAGGGTACTATGCAGGATTGAATGATTTAAATAAACCAGAGAAAAAGAAAAGAAAGAAAATATTAGATTCTTCAAAAAAGAAAAAAGTTAAAAATAATAACATAAAAATGGAATTTTAAAAAATAATTATGAATAAATTCTATGTAGCATAGTTGGAAAAATGCTATAAAAATGACTTGTAATCTCATAGATTTATTCATAAGAGATGGACAAAAACTCTTCTTCGGTTACTTGCTTGTACCAAGTAACCACTTGGAGCATTGATGTAGTGGAATCATGTTTCCCTTCTAAGGAAACTGTCCCCAGTTCGATCCTGGGATGCTCCTGTATTTTTTTTTTTTTTAATAATAATTTTTTCTTTTTCCAAGTATCATCCATAATAAATTAATGGTTGCAATTGCATTTTTTATATTATTTTGTCTTTTTCGAATTCGAATTTAAAACGAGAAACGACGACTGATCCATCTTTGAAATTATTACTATTAATAGCAACCCTAAAAATGCTCCAATAAAAACCACAAAGTAGTTTAAGTTACATTGACCATTTACAAAACTATAAAATATTGTACCACAGTTTGGCGTTTCAGAAATTCTTGATACAGTTTTCTTTAAACAAGTTATTCCTGTTTCTTGGAATGAAGGAGAACAATCAACATAACATGTTGAAGGAGTCCATAACGAATATCCACTGGGACATGCTCCGGCTGTTGGAGCAACCGCTACTTTATTGCAAACATTATCAAAAACCGGATCTTGCGTTGTTCCTGAAGGACAATTTATAACGGATACGCAACTGAATGGATCACTTACCATAGACGTAGTATTATTTATGCAATTACTCAAACAACTTTGAGTAGATGTACTGTAAAATTTATTGTTGTTGCATTGAATATTCCCCATTGTTTTTATTCTTAAAAAAATATTATTCTTATAATATAAAAAATGGTCAATGTTCAATATGTTCAAACATCTACTTCTATTTGGGTTAATTTAATTTCAATTGTTGCAATAGTTGGGTTAGTTCTTGCTTCGGTGGCATTGTATAAAGCATACAACTCTAATATTTTAACTTATTCTGGTATAGCAAATAATTTAACTTGGACTCAAATCGGATCCACAGGTTTTTATACTGCTTCTATTCCAGTTCGTGGAATTTCTGCAAATACTTTGATTCAATCAACGTTGTCAGTACCTCCTTCAAATACAGCAGACGGAAGTAATTGCTGGATTGTAAGTAGTTATAGTATTCCAAATAATGTAGTATTTATTGCTGCTGCAAATCCAACCACTCCTTCTCAATTTCCTATTGCTTGGACAGTTTTTAAGTATTAAAAAAAATTATATTTTTCAACTCTACTTTATATATAAATGGTTTTGAATCATTTTCTGAGCAGCTAAAATATATAAAATCATCTTCTATAAAAATACCTAAACAGTATTCTATATATTCATCTGATAATTTAAAAGGTAATGATAATTTTGGTTTCAAATCATTTTCTTCTATTTTGCAAAGAACATTGTAATAGATTCTTTTATCTTTTTTTACTATAACGTTATGAAACAATATATATTTACAATTTTTATATTTAATAGAAACTGTTGATCCTCTTAAGCATCTAAAAAATAAATCTGATTGTGGCAATTTCCAAGGTCCTTCAATCAATGCATCATGATTTTCTGGCCATGGAAACCAATTTTTTTCAAGTTTATTTGTATTGATAACTCGTTCAATTTTTATGTTTCTTATATCATAAACTCCTTGAACTACGGTTACATGATCTATAAAATCGAATGAATTTGCATAAAAATATAATTTATTTTTGTCTGTTTCTTTCTGATATATTCGTATGTCTTCTAATCCTTCTATATGATTTATTTTTTCTATTTTATGTAATTGAACTTTTTCTTTTAAAATTATCTCAAAATTATTATTAAGCACAATAAAGTAATTTTCTGTTTTTACTTTTTCTTCCAGTAAAGTATAATTCGTTGATCCATTCATTACATAATTTACATAACGGACATTTCCTAACAGTACTCCATTTTTTCGTATTATACTTGGAGTTGAAGGATAATAGTTTCCTTCTTGTTTCAATTCAAGAATATATTTTTGTCCTTCGATTTTTTCTAAATAAAATTCCATGTTTGAATGAACATTGTAAATACAATTTGATAAATAATATTTTTGTAAATAACTCCAGCATTCAATCAAACCAAGTATTTTTTTGTCTGGATATACATAATAATACAAAATACTTTTTTCATATTGTATACATTTATCTTCATAACAAGAAAAATCAGAGAAAAGTACATCTTTTGGTTCTTTTTCTATTGTTTCCATCAATGTTAAATAATATAATGCTTTCTTATGCTGACATATTTCTCTGAATTTTTGAGTCAAAAAGTATAAACTTTCTCGTCTATTTTTATTTTGAAAATGAGCTTTTAAACCGTAGACTTCAAAGTCATCATACTTTTTTTCATGAAACGCTATTTTACATAACATGTAATAACTATAATATATCTCCTCTTTCCATCCTCCAAAAGATATTCTTTCAAGATATTTTTGTTTTGCTTTTTCGAAATCTTTCTTGTCCAAGTAAGATTGAGCTAAATAAAAAGTATTACGATCATTTTTTTCCGCATTTTCTAATAACCTTATGTCTCTATCGGTTTTGTCAGTTTTGCATCCGCCATCATTAATGTCCTCGATGTAACATATTTCGGGATCTGCAGTAGCTCCTTTAAAATTTGAACAAGTCCAGTATTCATGAGTTGGACCTATGCATATCCAATCGCAATCACATCTTAAAAATCGGATGTTGTTATATTTTAAATAATGATTTTTTTGTTGTATTGATATTCCTTTAAATTCTTTACAGTCATATAAATAGTTTAAAAAATATTGACTAGGTCTAAATATCATATCTGCATCTAAGACTAATATAAATGTTTCATTTAATTTCCATTCATTCTCTAAACAAACTTTTTTTGCGTATTGAAATGATTTAGATCTTGATTTTCCAAAATCTTCAAATAAATCTTCAAATAAATGAAATTTAAATTTACTGTCTTTCAATAATTTAACTGTTTCATCTGTTGATCCTGTATCCATTATTACAATATCATCAGCAAATGTATAAACTGATTCTAATGCTCTCAATATAATGGATTGTTCATTTTTTATCATAAATAAAGCTATTGTTCTCATTTTTTTTAATATATAAAAATTAATTTTAAATTTTAAAGAATAACGCATTTAATAATAATTCCATGTATTTGCAATTCTGTATGCATATGTAAAACCACTTCCTGTATCTGAATATCCTACATACAAAATCATTGTTTGAACATTTGCTACAGAAGGAGTATTTACGTTTGCAGTTAATTGATTATTTCCAACATATGATAATGTTACTCCGTTAGGAGTAGCAGGTAATAATTTTGCAGTACAATTGGGTACAGTAGAACTACCTGTAATATATGATCCTGGAGATTCAGCATCTTGATTCTTATTGTATCCTACAAAAGTTATTGAAAACCAATTTTCATTTCCGTTTTGTGCTTTTGTTACTAACATGTACGTACCGTTTTGTTTTGCTGTATTTGGATACGTATTGTTAAAATCAAAAACTAATTGAGCACCATAATTTGTTGAAAATGGATAATAGAAAAAGTTATTGAAAGTCATGTCTGTTGCATTTAATGAAGTACATGTAATCAAAGATGTACAATTTATATTTGGTACTTGTAATGTTCCTGCATTATTTATACTAACTATTGTATTACTGCTATTTGCAGAAGTAAAATTGTAAGTTCCATTTCCTGAACCAAATATTGTAGGTCCAGTACTACTTATTTGCATTCTTGAATATCCATTAAAATTTTCAGAAAACGTTGTTCCTGTAATTCCGAACATTACCTGATTTGTTGTATCGAATGATGTTGTAATAATTTGATCAACTGGAACTAAAATTATAAACGAACCATCACCACCATTACCACCGTTAAATGTACTTTTATTGGAATAATAAGCAGAATTGTTGTAGTTACTAGTTGTTTCAAAAATAAATAAATTATAGTATCCTGAATTACCACCGTTTGCTATAAAAAATGCTCCACCTCCTCCACCTCCGGTTCCTATTAACCCATTTTTTGCTGTAGCGCTTATACTTCCACCACTTGAATATCTAATATTGTTATATGTAATTCCAGAGCCTTCAGAACTGTATCCACCTCCTCCACCACCTGCTCCATAATATTTATTTGTTCCTTCGTAAAATAAAGTACTTCCTCCGTTTCCACCTGAAAAATTTAAAATTGAACCATCAAAGTATCCACTTGAACCATTTCCTCCTAAACCACCTCCACCTCCTCCTATAAATAAACTATTTGGATTATAACTAAGAAATCGACTTGTTGGACCAAATGAATTAACAGATGCAAATGTATTTACATATGTAAATCCACCTCCGTTTCCTCCTTGATTACCGTTTGAACCACTTGCAATTATTGTCGTTGCAGTTAAATCAATGGAATTATTATAAACTCCTCCTTCTCCACCACCGCAACCGCCAGTGGCGGAAAGATTTCCTAATAATTGGTATGTAGATGTCCAAGTAATTCTGTTTGCAAAATATGCTACTGAACCTCCTCCGCAACCTCCACCTTTAGCTCTTACAATATCTTGATTATTTAAACTTAAAACAGTATCTAAACCATTCGTAGGCGTTGAAATTGTACCTTGTCTATAAGGTGGAGGATCTGCAATACTCCCTCCTGGTTCGGTAAATATTGCTCCTTGTCCACCTCCACCTACAATTACGTTATAAGTTACATTTTTCTGTAATGTAAAAGTTCCTAAATTGACATATTGGGATTGCTTTAATGAAGATGAACTGTTTTGAAAATTAGGATCATTTGTTTGTAATCCTCCAGCTCCACCACCTCCATCGCAAGATCCTCCACCTCCTCCTCCTACTGCAAAAATTATAACATTTGTAACATCTGCATTTGGAGTCATGGTAAAATTTGCAGCTCCAGAAAATTCAACATATGCATGATTATAAGGAAACTGAGTTGAATTGTTGTAGGAAGTTCCTGTTGATGTAGGAGAAGACGAAAATGTAAATAAATTTGATATATTGGCATTTGAATTCTCAAATCGAATATTTGAAAATAAACTATTTGATGATGTATTCGAACTACCAGCTGGTCCAGTAGGTCCAGTAATTGATAAACCGTCTCTACCAGAAGGACCAGTATATGAAATACCATCTCTTCCGTCTTTTCCGCTACTACCAGTGGGTCCAGTAATTGATAAACCATCTATACCGTTTGCGCCGGTAGCTCCTGTCAATCCTCCTAGAACATAATTTATGTAATATTTATTTCCGTCTTGAAATTGAGTAATTAAAACTGAAGTTAATGAAGTACAATTAAATGTAGCATAATAATTAGAATCAACGTCGACATTATAACTTGAACTATTAATTACATAACTGTTAACTAATTGATTTGTTGTAAAATCAAAAAATGATATAATTGAATTTTGATTTATTAATTGTAACCAAATAGTTTTGTCCATATTATAATAATCGTAAGCACTTATCCCTAAAAATGTATTACCTCTACCATCAGAAGTAAAATTAAATGTATTTCTTGTTTTTAAATTTGAATTATAAGTATACAGCAAAGTATTAGGGCCATTAACTCCATCTTTTCCTGAAGGTCCAGTATCACCAGTAAATGAAATACCATCATTTCCGGGTGGTCCAGTAAATGAAAAACCGTTTCTTCCGTCATTTCCGGGAGCACCCTGAGGCCCAGTATCTCCTTTTTCTCCTGTAAAAGACATTCCATCATTACCAGGAATTCCCTGAGGGCCAGTATCTCCTTTTTCTCCAGTAAAAGATATGCCATCTCTTCCAGAGGTTCCCGTAGGACCGGTAGTTCCTGTAAAAGACATGCCATCTCTTCCAGAGGCTCCGGTAGGACCGGTACTTCCTGTAAAACAGATGCCATCATTACCAGGAATTCCCTGAGGCCCAGTATCACCTGTATCACCTTTTTCTCCAGTATAAGATATGCCATCATTACCATGAATTCCCTGAGGC
>Ga0214206_1000039_pt1 | contig 34608 bp, 47 predicted proteins | sample TroBogEpilimnion_26_FD_153044 | JGI IMG/M metagenome (GOLD analysis project Ga0214206, IMG submission 153044) | Freshwater microbial communities from Trout Bog Lake, WI - 07JUL2009 epilimnion | ecosystem: Environmental > Aquatic > Freshwater > Lake > Epilimnion/Euphotic zone | place: Trout Bog...
TACCTCTGACAAGCGGCTAACTCCCCCTGAAGTGTGCCTGTGGCAGTTTGGAAGGCGGTAGCGATTGAACCTGCTTCTAGTTGCCAGCCCCAAGAATCAATAGTTTGCGTTGTATTGAGTGGAAACCTCAAAGCAACTTCAACATAAGAACCTGCTCCAATAGTTTTGCCCGATACGGATGGCATAGAAAATGTCCATGTGTATCTTGCCCATGAAGTAGTTACATTTATGGTTGCATCGGTTACAACTGAATAATCCATTCCTGAACCACCTGAACCGTAATTACGGTTAATGGAAAAATTTACAGTTCTAGCCGTATCGGCTTTTAGCCACATTGAGAGGGTTGCGGTTTGACCTGCAAAGGTACGAACATCCTCTACTCGCTGGACAATAGTATTATATCCAGCACCTGAACCAGCAGTTGCTTGGTTGTATCTAAAGAAATAGTTTGCTTCATAGCCCGCAACAGGAGCAGTTCCAGGGGTAAAGGATTGTTGCGAAATGGTGCGAGTGTTGGAACCATTGCTGTAATAAGTAAAACGGTCTACGGTGTAAGTATTGTCTGTTGGATTGGAAAACGAAGTACCCCGTTGCCATACGCCAAAATCACCGTTAATGATTTTATTCTTACCCGCTAGGAAGGCTGGCCCTGCCCAAGCAACGCCTGTGCTTGAGGAAGAGTTTGCCACGAGTGTTGTACCGTCAGCTCCGACCCCAAGCGTACCAACCGTACTGGCACCAGTACCTACTGCAAGGTCACCCTTGGCTGTATAGGTAGATAGTGGCACAGCATTGGCAACACTGAAAGCCGTGAAAGCTAATACAACTAGAACGTCGTTAGCAACTAGGGCAGTAAGTCCTGTAATGCTTGATCCAGTTGAAGCAGTGTAGTCAACACCGCGTACAAGAAGTACGCCATTAACGTATACTTGCTCAAAACCTACTGCGTAAGCAAGAGTTGCGCTGTTGTCATCAGCACCGGACTTAGAAGTTTCACCCCCACTCGCTGTGTAGCGGTACATAGTGATGTTAGCCGTAGCAGTTGCTGCTGCCCAAGCCGAACCATTCCACACGTACATGGTGTTGTTAGATGAGTTCCAGTACTCGGCTCCGGTTGTAAGGGCACCACCCTGATTGTTCAAGGTAGGCGGTGAAGCTTTAGCTCCTAAATATCTTTGATCCATGCTAGTAAAGGAAGCAGCCGATGACGTTGCTGATGTGGCAGCCGCTGTTGCTGATGCCGCTGCTGATGTAGCAGAAGTAGCAGCTGCGGTAGCAGATGCTGCTGCACTGGTTGCAGAGGTAGCAGCATTGGTAGCCTGAGTAGTAGCAGTTGTTGCACTGTTAGAGGCTGTAGTAGCTGATGCAGCTGCGCTAGTGGCGCTTGTGGCAGCAGCAGTAGCAGAAGCAGCAGCAGATGTTGCAGATGTAGAAGCAGCAGTTGCACTAACGGAAGCATTTCCTGCTTGTGTTGTAGCAGTAGTAGCAGAATTTGAAGCTGTAGTAGCTGAAGCAGCAGCAGCTGTAGCACTGGCTGCAGCAGAAGTAGCTGATGTAGCAGCAGCAGTTTGTGATGCAGCAGCTGCAGTTTGTGAAGCAGAAGCAGAAGTAGCTGATGTAGCAGCAGCAGATGCAGAAGCAGAAGCATTGCTTGCATAAGTAGCAATAGCAGCTACCGAGTTAGCAGCAGTTGTTGCGCTAGCAGCAGCAGAGGTAGCACTAGTTGCTGCAGCAGTTGCGCTAGCGGCTGCACTAGTAGCAGAAGTAGCAGCTGCAGTTGCCGAAGCGGCAGCACTTGTTGCTGAAGTTGCAGCAGCAGCCACACTACCTGTTATTGAAGCAGCAGAAGCAGCGGCACTAGATGCACTAGTCGCAGCAGAAGCAGCAGAAGTAGCAGCAGCAGATGTGTAAGCAGCAGCAGAAGCAGCAGATGTAGCAGCGGATGCAGCTGATGTGGCAGCACTTGCAGCAGAAGTAGTGATAGTTGCTACAGATGCAGCAGCAGTAGTCGCACTAGCAGCCGCTGATGTAGCGGATGTAGCAGCAGAAGCAGCGCTTGTCTGTACGGAAGTAAGGTAACTTGCTGCGCTGGTTGCTGAAGTAGCAGCGCTAGAAGCACTTGTAGCAGCCGCAGTTTGGCTTGTAAGGGCAGATGAAGCTGAGGTTGCAGCCGAACTAGCAGAAGTAGCTGCTGAGGCTGCAGAGGTGGCAGCAGAGGCTGCTGAGGTAGATGCTGCTGTGGCTGAACCAAGGATTGAGTCTACGTAAATCTTAGGAGCAGCAGAGCTGTTAACCATACCAGCAGATGAAAGACCAGTGATGACCGGGGTTCCATTGATCGTTGGGCTAGTAAGGGTCTTGTTGGTAAGAGTAGTTACAGAATCTGTAAGGTCTACAGTACCTGATGTGTTAGGTAGGGTAATGGTGCGGTTGGCTGTTGGATCCACCACGCTGAGGGTAGTTGTATAAGCATCAACCGTTGAACCTTGGAATGAAATTCCAGCATCATTCTCTGTTGTTGATGTAAGCAGTGGTGCAATAAGAGTCTTGTTGTACAGGGTCTGACTATCTTGGGTACCGACAACAGCAGAGCTTGCTGCTATCCCATGTACTCCGTTAGTAGCTTCAATGTGGGTGTTAGCCTCACGAAGGTCACGACCGATAATCATGTGACGTACAACTGCACCGGCTGAGTGGTCCTGTGCGGAGGTAGTATCTACACCACGAGTAACTGTCAGGTTGTTAGAACTTATGGCGGTAATATCTACAATTTCTTCAAGCGATGTATCTGGATCAATGACAACCGTAAAGGTCTGACCTGTTGAAACAGTTGCACCACCAAGCAAGGTGGTAGCAGACACAACAGGGAACGTGAGTGCACCTGATGTAACTGATGATGTGAGAGTAGTTTGCTGGGACTTGGACGTATACTTACGAGTTGTCATCTATCTACCTATCGGCTGTAGTGGACGCGGGCTGGGAACTGGAGCTTTTGCTTTAATGATTCTTCTTCAAGGCGTTGCATGTACAAAGCCTGAAGTTGTTTTGTTACATTGATACCTGTGCCATATGGACGCTTAGTTTCATATTCGTCCGCTGCTGCAGAGGTGATAGAGATACGGGCTGGATCTACGAAAGAGGACAAACGGTACATAGCACCGTAAATGACTACGTCTCTCATAGACGAAGGCAAGCCTGTAGTTGCTTCGAAGTTATCTGATTCATTCACCATCTGAACAGGCATCTTGGCATAGACACAGTGAACAGTACGTCCCGGTAGAATGTTGTCGTAAAGTGATACGGTCTTGGCTAAACCAGAGTTAGGTCCATCTGGAGTTTGTACTCCCCAGTACGCAGTATCTGCGATTGGATCCCAACGCCATTGGCGGATAGGCAACCACTCACGTGTTGGTCCTACTGTCTGCCATGCCATTGATAGAATCTGAATTGCTTCTGATGGGATCTGGTAGGTAGTACGAGAAGCCAAGAAGCTGAAGTCTGTTGATGCTGTTGCGAATACCTTTGGGTATACCGCATTGAGTGTGTCATTCAAAGCACGGGCTACAGCTACACGTGGGTAGGTAGGGGTGATGATGACCTTAGTGTTAATAGCATGTGAGGTAGCGGTGGTGCTGTTATAGCCACGACCAAAGGGAGCAATAGTAATCGTGTTAGCCTGACGGTCATAGCTGTCAACCCACATCATTTCACTGTCAATCTCAATAATACCTTTACCAATGTTGTCGGTAGAACCGACAGACAAAATCAAGTCACCAGAGGTGCAGGCAGCAGTCAGGTAGGTAGCACGGTCTTGACGGTAGGTAAAGCCTTGGATGTCAAGTTGTACATCGTTAATTAAATCTGCAAGAGTAGTTGTCATTAGGCTGGTATCAATCTGAGTACGGTGACGGCTTCAAGGAAATTTCGTGGTTGCATTTCTGGTCCAGTTGCATCAACCTCTGACCCTTCATCCATTGTTTCTAAGTAATAATTAAGAACAGAATTAAATTCTCTAAATTGTGATGGGTCGGTAATACCAACTGAACGATTAAGTGTACCGATGATATCTGAACCAGCAGGATATCCAAGCCACTTATTGATAGCAGCTGGTATATCTAAATAATTATCGTAGCTAGGGTAAGATGACCCACCATTAGCAAGGCGATTAAATTCATCGCGCAATGAAGAACCGGGACGTCCATACAATGTATAGTTTTCATATGAAGTACCCGTACCTGTATCAATAACACGAACATATGTACCGTAAGTAGCCATTACCATTTCACCTTATCTGCCCAGTATGCGGCACTCATCTTGCCTTTGGCAATGTTCTTAGCATGACGGGCTTTGAATGAAGCCTGACGTGCTGTTGGCTTATGGTCACCGACCACGCCTTGTTGTCCAAAGCGAATTGTCTTTACCTTATCGCCATCCTTAGCCACAACAACGTGGGACTTAGTAGGATGGTTAGGTGTGCGCTTAGGCTTATTGAAGCCTGATACTCCAGCTTTAGCTAGACGTGGATCGGTTGCCATAATATTACTTGCCGCCTTTTTTCTGTGGCATAGCCACTTTCTTTAGGTTAGGATTTTTTGCTTTAGCAGCAGCTGATGCTGTGCGTGTAGATTCAGCAAGGATTGCCCCAGCGTTCTTCATTGGGATACCTTGCCTTTTTGCGATCTTTGCTTGTACGGCTTTGAAGCCTTCGCCCTTAGCCATTACTTAACAACTTTGTTAAAGTTCTTAGGACCAGTAGCTTTCACTGTGCCCTTTACTTTACCGCCAACAGTGCCGTGTTGTTTGACGTTCACTGCTGCATTATCTGTAGCAGCTGAACGAACACCAACTGGGGCAATGCCCGGTGTTGGGATTCTGTTAGGCATTACTTAGCACGACCTGCTTCAGGTTGTACGTAGATACCTTCTACAACTTCTGATGGACCCATAGCGGTTCCAACTCCGTCGAATGGTTGAGCGACGTTGGCTGCAGCAGGTGCTACTCCACCAAAGAAGTCAGCCTTGTTTACTGATGAGACATCGGTAGCTGCGCTACGTGTCTTAGGTGACATCATGTCTGACATGTTATTCGTTTCCTTTTCCATATGGGGGTGGTACATCGAAGCCTTTGATGACTGAAGCATCTTGACCCGGTGCAACTCTTACTGGTGCCTTAATCGTTACCGCTGTATCAGCGCATCCGCATTGTGTGCACATGTTTACTTACCTTTCTTCATAACTCTTTTAGCCAATGCCTTATCCATTTTCATATCAGCTTTAGCAGATGGCTTCTTAGCATCCATCTTCTTATCAGCTTTTTTGAAGGCAGCCTTTTGCGCAGGCTTCATGCCCTTCATGAGTTTGGCATCTTGTGCTTTATCGTTGTGCATTGCCATTAGACTGCTCCTACTTCCTTTAAGACCTCAACGGTCTTCTCGTTTATATGATTGGCTTTCGGCATCTTCCCGCCGTCATAAGGTTTGTTAAGAACCTCAGAGGCTTCAAGTGCTTTCTGTACGGCTGCCCTTGTTGTGCCTTCAGGCTGTACGCCTTGGGCACGAGCTTCCTTATAGAAAGCCAATTCTTTATCCCACTTCTTCTGAGTGGTACCAGATGCAACCACTGAGTGCTTGGCATCTCCTGCGTTCATTTGTAGGTTCTTAGCTTTGCAACCAAAGCAATCATCCCCACACTTTGTGTGGTCCACAAATATGTCTTCATACTTAAAAGGTTCTGGTGATGTGATATCACACTGTGTACATCCGTACAGGGATGGCTTGTATGCCATCTTGTTATCAAGACCCCATTCAAGGATCTTGCTTATATGCTCATGGTTGGTAAGTGATGTAGCTTCCGTATCCTGCATTGATTAGTTCCGTCCTCTGTTCATCATTAAGCACATGGTTGTATCCGCCTCTGAATACAAAGCCGGGATCAGCTGCACCAGTCTGGTCTTCAGTTGGGTAGCGGATCTCTTGCCATACTCCTCCGACCCGCATGACAGTTATGCCACGGTTTAAGCGGAAGCGAATGAACAAGCGACCGCCACCAGCAGGACCTTCTGAGGTAGTTGGTGTTGTAAAGATGTATGGCATATGTCTCCTTAGTGGGCTTACCATAAGGCTGGGAAAGACCCAGCCCTACAGTCAGTCAACTATTAGTAGTCGATTGAAGAAGAAGTCTCTACACGGTAGAGTGCTTCGTCACGGTAGATTGAGAAGCCGAGTACGCCGTACCAGCCGAGTGGGCGGTGACGCATCAACTTATCAACAACCGGTCCGATAACGACATGTGGTTCTTCAGCCACTGCTTCAGCAAGAGCTTGTTGTCCTGCGAAGTAGGTGTTGAATACCTTTGTCTCTGGAGTGATTGTGATTGTTGCACCAGATGTAACACCAGCTGAAAGAACAGGTGTGTCAATTGTTACGTTCAATCCTGAGATTGCTGTAACTTGTACACCTGAAGTAGCAAGACCTGTACCTGATAGGCGGTCTCCAACTTGGAAAGCAACAGCTGCTAGAGCAAGAGTTGTAGCTCCTGAGTTAGCTGCTGCAGTTGTTGTTGTTGAAGATGTTGTTTGGTCAGCACCCTTCTTGTCTGAGAATAGACGTGGTGATTCTACATAGAACGCACCTTCGTAAGTTCCGATTTCACCAGCCCAGATCTCATCATTTGCTTGGTACTCGTGTGGCTGGCGCCATGATCCTACGCCTGTTTCAGCGCGGAGATCGTGAGCAACCTCAGGGTGAATACCTGCCCAGTACAAAGATCCCTTACGTGGGATAGCCTTGTTTGTGCGTAGCTTAGCAACTGTCTTACGAGCAAGTGCTGAAGTGAAAGTATCTGATGAAGTGACTGTTACAGAAGATGTACGAGCGCCTGCGCGAAGTACGTTTGCACCTGTAGCAAGAGTGGTCTGAGCGACTGTATCGATAGAGTCTGCAAGGTTGAACGCGATGATGTTAGCAACAGCTGGATCTACATCAGCAAGGCTGAAGAGTTCCAAAGCACGTGTAACAAGCACTGCGTTACCATACTCAGCAAGAGTAATGGTTGTGTATGTTGGGGTAGCCAGTGCTACTGCATCTGGATCGACTTGCTCAGTCAGAGTTGTGGTCTGTTGAGTTAGGTCGACGTAGCGTTGCAATACAACTGAGGAACCCGGGATGCTCTGACGAGCAGGGGTCTTATCTGCAACATTGCGGATAAGTGGCTGTGCACGGAGTGCGAACTCGATTAGACGGTCATATGCCTTCTGTACGAGACCTGCACTACCAACTGTACCGCCTAGAGAAGCGGAACCGGTGGTTGTGTATGCGTTTGCCATGTGTTGCACCTCCTTATGAGGATGTTAGTTCGGTTGATTAAAAGTTTCCGGACTGGATCATTGCAATAATTTCTTCAGGCGTAGCTGCGTCATTAATGCGTTGCATCGCGTCCATTTGTTTGTCGGGTGTTAAACCGTTCTGTGTGACTATGTCCTGTTGGCGTAGTGCCGCTAGGTCTAGTTCACGCTGAGGGTCCACTTCCTGAGCCTGCTTGGTAAACCCGAAGAGATCTCCGTTATCTTCAAGCCAGTGATTAACTGACTCTTCGCTAACATCATCAAGATCTTTCAAGATCAACCGTGCTGCCTTAGGATTTACACCCTTTTGATCAAGGACTTCTTTAACGACTCGCTCACGCTGCACCTTGGATAATCCCTCAAGTTGCTCAGTGAGTTCTTTGATTCGCTTTTCATCTGCACGTTTAGCTTTGCGTAACTTCTTTACTAAGTCGTCACCTGTAGCTGGTGTATTCTGATCTTCGATATCATCGAAGTCGTCGTCGTCCCAATCGTTTGTTGCCATAGCAACCGTTCTCCCATTCTGTTTATATGTATCGCAAGCCGCAACCAAACCCGGGGAAGGTTAAGTTGGATCTCACTACCAGTTTTGTACACTGCGTGGACTGGTATCCCCACGTCAGGAATCTATTTAGAACTGTCCTTGGATGGACTTGCCTAATGAACCGCTGTATCCAGCAGCTGCGCTGGCTCCTACGACACCTGATCGTCCAGAGAATTGTTGCTTCTCTAGATCAGCAAGCTTCTGTTGTTCAAGGGCAGCAGCACCAGAGTTCATGAGGTACTGATTCTCTGCTGTAGTCTGGTCATAATTAATACCAGTTTGGTTGCCATAAATTCCACTGAGCTTTTGGCTAGCAGGTAGGTTTTCGGCAATCTTGCCGTAACCTGCTTGTGCCTGATCGTATGTAACTCCATAGGCTGCAAGTTGACCAGCACGAGCAAGGGTGTCAGATAGTCCTTGTTGTGCAGCAGCAGCACCAATGTCAGCAGTTTGTACCTGACGTTGCAACGCAGGCAAAGCCTGTGAAGGTGCCAAGAAATAACCAACTAAATCGCTATTAGATATTGTTGGGTAATATTGCTTAAGGGTATTTAAAACTGTAGGATCTGCTTGCTGTACTTGATTGACTGCTAGGTCAAGACGGCTGTTAAGTTCTGTTGGTGAAATATCATTACCTATAAGAGTAGCAAATTGCGATTGAGTAGAAAGATTGGTAGCACTACTTGTACCTACGCCATAGCTTTCAAACAAAGTAGAGTATTTGTTTTCAAGAGATATATAATCTGCTTCTGTTAAAACATTTAAACCATTAGCAGCACGTGCAGTATTGCCAGAAAATCTAGCTTTATAAAAATCCTGTTGACGGAAATCATAAAGGATTGTATCCGCTCCGTTATTGCCAGCAATTTCTTTATTAAGAAAATCAGTAGCTGCTGCTACCCATGCTGGGTTACCACCAAACCACTGTGCTACGGTAGATTTAACCATAGAGTAAGCATCTTGTTGTGTGCTAGTTAAAGCAGATGAAGCAGATGCTGTATAAACAGGAGGATTGGCAGAGCCATCCCAGTTGTAAGTAATTGTATTTGTTCCAATTACATTTCCACTAGCATCATACACGGGAGTACTTGTTGACGATGGCGTTGGGACATATGTTGGGTTACTTAATGGCGTACCACTAGCAGTAGGACCAGCTAAATTTGCTCCATATGCTGGTACTGTTGAACCAAGAATGGTTTGCCTACCAGTTGCATTTGATGTTGTTAAATCTGTAAATGTTCCAGCAGGAACTGGTGTTTCAGAAACTGCAGCAGCAGATGTTGCTATTGCTCGCTCTACTTGACGGTCTGTTATTGCTGCCATTATGCCATGAATCCCATCTTCTCACCTAAAGAGGTTAAGGTTTGTGCTGCATCACTACGGGCATTTTGTGTAAACTTCCAACCCGCTTGACTTTTGATAAGAGGAATAAGTTGATTGTCTGGCATCATTCCACCACCGGGACCGCCGGTTAATCCTTGTATAAGAATAGGATTAGTAAGATCAGCAGGCCCGTTGATTTCTAACAATTGATTAATTTTATCTTGCACTGGTTTAGCAAGTTCTGCTACTGTATAACCAGCTGTAATAGATGGGGCCAATGCTTTCCACCGAGGGTCAGCTTTGGCCAAGTTATCAACTTTGGTTAATTCATTGTCAACCTTTGCGCCCGGTTCAATAGCAGCAACGGCTTGTTGAAAAGCTTTTGTTGGGGTAATAATATCTGATACGCCTTGCTGTTGCGCACGTTCCATAATTTGCTTTATATAACTACCAAGGGTGCCGCCAATTTGTGAGATAGCAGAAGGATCTTTACCAGCCTTCTCAAGGCTAGGCATAGCCGAAGCTACCATTAGTGCTTGCAAATCAGATTGAGAAGGACCGCTAGTCTGTACTCGGTTTCTTTCTACACCCAGAGCATCTGTAGCAACTGTTGCTTTGGATGGATGTGTTTGCTCGTATGCATGAAGGTTACTATAGTAAGTTTGTTGTTCAGCAAAAGTTGCATTACGACCTAGATAAGTTTGAAAGAATTGATCAACATCAGCAGTTGCTGTTGATATATTTGTAAAAGATGTTGTCATTGAGTTGCGAACGCCAGCGTAGTTAGGGCGTCCATCAACGAATGTTGCTACATCTGTTACTTGAGTACCATTAGTATCATAAGCATTAAGAGAGTTCTGCCTGATAATAGCAGCAACTGCTTTATCAAAGGCATCGTCTTCATTGTTGCCAAAGCTAATAGAAGCTTTTGTCTTAAAACCAGCAGCACCGTAAATGCCTTTTTCCCATAGCGCTTCTTTGGCTGCTTTAATACTTCCATACTTAGCCTTAAGCCCAGCAATAGATGACTGCTGTACGGCATTTAAATTTGCATAGATCTGAATCTTGCCATTAGCATCTGGCAATACTGCTACTGGTACAGCTGCTCCGTTGGCATCATAATAACCAAGCTGAAATGTACCCGGAGATGCACCCGGAATACGACCTACTTGTTGAAGGGTAATAGGTAATGGTTGTGCACCAGTAGTATTAATGCTACCAACCGTGTTGGTATTAGGAATGGTTGAACCACCCACACCAGCCCCGCTGCCTGCTACATTGACCACAGGTCCAGTACCGGGCTTAACTGAAACAGGTGGAGTTACTGTAGGCTTAGGCAGGTTAAGGCCATTAGGTATAACAGTAGGGTTTGTTCCTACTCCGGGAATAACAACGTTACCGCTTGGATCTTGTGATGCCATTATCTAGTCACCCCTTACGGTTTCAATGTTGTCTTAGCCAAGTTATCTAACAGTGGCTTAAAGATTGATTTGATTGCTTCTGCAATTTGAGGATCTGTAGCTGCATCACCGGGCTTTGCAGCACCGCCTACCTCAGCAACAGCATTAAGAATGGTTGTCTTGTATTGTGCTTTCCATGCCGACACATCGGTATAGCCGTTTTGTGCTGTGTCGTTTTGCATAGCATGGATACCGTTTTGAACTAGATTCAAAGCTATTGTCATCTTCTTGCGAACACTTTCGTTCATTGGGAAGTTTGACTTTGGATCCAGAAGAGAACCAAGGGAAGCCATAATCTTTGTGTACTTAGTAATCTGTGTTTGGCTATCGCCAATAGTCAGGGCAAGTTCTGGATTAGCAGACAATAGTGCTTGCTGTTCAGCTTTAGCATCAGCAATAATCTGTGCTCTATTGCCAAACTGTGCAGGATCCATGTTTCGAGTTGATAGTTCTTCACGCATCTTAGCGTTTTGATATGCAGCATTATCCTGTGCTGTAAGCACATCTTGCATATATTGATCTAAAGACTTCTGCTTAATCTTACCTGTTGATTGCATCCATAGGTAAGTTTCAGGATCAAATTGTCCTATATGTGGAGCAAAGATCAAAGCAGCATTAGCTGTATTTTGATCTGCATTAGGACCAACCCAGCGTTTGTTTTGCTGCATCCAGCCTTGCATATCTGATGTATATGATTGAAGCAAAGACAATGCCTTGTCGTTTCTGCTTGTAGTAAATACAGTACGACCCGGATAGTCCTTGGTAAATGCACCAAGTGCTACTTCATATGGGTCTGCAAGACCAGTGCTATTACGCAATACGCCTTGCAAGACATCATTAAACTCTTGACTTAAACTGTTGATTCCAGCATTTCTTACCGCAGTAGGAACACCCTTACTAGCTTCTGCCATGGTAGGAGAAATAGGAGTTAACATACCTAAGATAGCACGAAGGAATAAAACGTTATTAGCGGTTACGACTGCATTGTTTTTAGCAGTACGAGCAGCAGTTACATACTGTTCTTGAGTCATGTTATGCACGTCTAGTGGCGTCAATGAGCCAACACCATTAGCTGCATTGTGAGCAATACTCATAGCAGCAGCAGATGCAACCTGTTGATCTTGTTCATCTTTAGGTAACATTTCAAGTAAGCGTTGTACAAATACAGGAAGAAGTTTGCTTCCAGTAAGGTTAGCGCTTCTGGATCCAAGCAAAGCTTTATCAATAGTAGTTGAAGCTTCTTGGCTCCAACCCCAAGGTAAATCTTTAAATATAGACTTAAGCCCTAAGATAGGGATGGACATAACAGGACCAGATAGTGCTGGTACGCCAGCATCTGGTGTTAAAGATGGGTTAGACATCATGAGGTTCATGTTAAAATCTGCAGGTAAAATGCCACTTACTGTATCGGCAGGACGCATCATGATGAAGTTTAAGAAACCATTGACACCATGGTAAAGGATGTTATCAGCTGGCATACTAAAGTATGGATCGCCTTTATTATCCTTATGCAAGAAACCCATGTTATCTATACCTAGATTCAATAGACGCTCACGCCACAAAGCACGTGGTAAAAAGTCTTTTCCTATACGTAAAGTACGGCGTAAGAACTGTTCTTGAGCACGGTAGAAACGACCAGATGTACGCATTGTATATGACAATGTAGACTGCTTATCTGCTGTATCTACGAATCTATTAACCATGGCAGCAGCATTCTTTTCTGCCCTGTTTACGTAATGTTCTTCAGCAATAGCCCTTGCTTGTTCTAGGGTATAAGGATTCTCTTCACGGTTATGAAGGTCATTAACCATGTCTTCTACAAAAGGCTTGTACTTCTGCCATAAACGCAGTTTTGCCACGTCAAAAGCAGGCTGGTTAAACATTTGATTAATCTGCATATCCATATAGTGCAGACCTTTACCAGTAATACCGCCTTCACCCCAGCGCTTCATTGCTTGAACTAGAGCTTTGTACTGCTCTTTAGGGTTCATAGCCCAGACATCTTTGTTAGCAAAGTCTAGGTCAGACTTGTAAGGAACAGACATACGGTGTGCTGATGTTAGTTCTTGAAAATTATCAGGTTGAATATTATTCAAACCTTTACGTATAGCACGTTCACGTGTTAAGTTAAACCCTGCTTTAACTGCCTTATCAAGCCTTAAAGCAGCATCTGTAATTTCATTTATGTCACCTGTTTTATTAGCTGCTATTAGTTCTTCTTTGTATCTTGTACTAGCTTTGCTAACTGCTTCTTCTTCAAAAGTCTTTATAGCATTAAAAAGGCGATCATTGAATTGAATAGGGCTACCATGAAACAGGGTGTACATATCTTGAAGTCCTACTTGAATGCGTTCAATAACGCTTTGGACTTCAGTCATGTTCTTGTCTAGAACATCTCGGCCTGTTTGCATAGAGAAGTTGCGGTATTTATTAAATGCTTCTCGATTGACAATCTTTTTTGTTTCAGGATCTACACCAAAACGCTTAAGAATTGCATCTCTAGCATTAGCAAAGTCTTTACCCGTACGTAGGGCATTGTGCTTAATAAAGTTGGCACCAAAGTGGAACCCATCTAGGACGTTAAAGTCCTGAAACATAGGTGCCCAGTTACGGTAATGAGTAGCAGAAGCTTGAATATCGTTGACAAATGCAGCAGGGTCTACTATATCCCGTGTGCCCTTTGTGCTAATACCTAGCTCATCTAGAAGTCTAGCAACACCGTCTTTGGTAAGCAGAGAACGCTCTAGTTCTCCAGCAGTAATGCCCTGATGTAGGATACTTCTTGACATAACAGAGTTAACTGCTGCGCTATGAGACGCGCTGCTAGGGTATTTAAGAAATACTTTAAGGTCGTCTGGATTTGCGCCTGTAATAGAAGCAACTTTGTTAATACGGTGGTTTAAAGCTGATACAACGTCCTGCATATTAGCAGCAGTCCATACTTCTTCGCCGTTAATGATGCCTTTATCCATGCGTCCTTGGATAATCTTCTTTTCTTCTTCACCCATTTGCTCATATACGCTCTTAGTTGGTATATATTTTTTTGGGTCAATACCAAAAATCTTCATTCTTAAACGAGCGCCATAAGGGATCCGGCTAACATCACCAGTTAAATCTGCTCCAAGCTTATTAAGCCCACGACCTTGTGACCATTTAATGATATTAATGGAAGGTGCAGTTAAATAGTGAAACAAACCTTGTTCAATGGTACCGCGCATACCCATGCGTGGGATAACAGAACCAGCAGCCCATAGGTTAGTTAGTTTGCGCAAAAATGCAGAACGAAGTACACCGCCTGCAGTCTCATTAAGCAAGTATGTACTTGATTTAGGAGAGCTAAAGTTTATTCCATAAGGAGCAAGTTCTGGTCCAGTAAAATCAAGCCCACCAATCTGAGGCTTTCCTTGGAAAGCATGCAGTGGACCGTTGGTTGTTACTGAATATAGCGCATCATTAGCTTCTTCTGGCGCATGTGTAAGCGGACTTGTTTGTATCCACTCTTCAAGATGCTGTGGAGCAATCTTGGTATCAACTGCATTAGCAAAAGTAGTAGTATCAGCAAACTTGTGCTCTAATACCGCACGGCGTGCAGGTTCATCTAAGCCCATTTTAAGCATTATCTGGTCATACATACCACGTACAAACGTGGTTCTATCTACGGGATTAGCATATTTAAAGCGTTCCGCCATAGCATCAGCTGCATAGCGTGGGTATGCCAAGCGTAGATAACGTTTAACTGTAGGAATAGACATATCTACGTTATGATCCATAACGCCAATGTTTTCACGACCCGGATGTGTCTGTGCCATACGTGCAATACGACGACGAATGTTCATCTGATCAAAGAGTTCGTTAAGCAATGGACTCTCAGCGCTGCCCGGTGTACCCTTAATTGGATCTGTAGCGCGACCAACCTTAAGCATTTCTTCAAATGCCTTGGTTCCTACACCTAATCCGTCAACGGTATCAAAAGATGTTCCACCATTAAAGAAATCTCTTAGCACTCTGTTTACACCAGAAGTTAATTGACGTTCTCTGCGTGCTACAGGAATACCCATTCGCATACCTATAGGTCCATCAATAAGACCCATATGTATTTCTTCTGCGCCTTGACGAGTTTTAACAAACTCTTTCATTCCATTAGCATCAAAAGCTTTGGCTTTAACAAGAAGATTAAGAAAGTCACGGTTGTTAATATCTGGTGCATCTCTTTCGATGTCACGCATAACGCTTGCTTTAGCTTCAGCGTCTTTAGTCGTATCAGCAATAGCAATTTTTTTAACTAGAGGACCATAAAGGTTGTCCCAAGAAGTTGCAATTTTTGTTCCGGGTGCAAAAATCTTTTCTGCATTTGCCGCACGAATGTCAGCATTACCAAGAAGAGTCTCTGCAGCACGGGCTCCAATGGTAGTAGCTTCTGCTCCTTTAACACCTTTAATAAGATTACCAAAACCTCCACCAACATAGGTAAGAGGATCGTGACCAAGCTCGTAAAAAGCATTAATCCAGCCTGAAGTTCTTTCAACTTTAGTGCTAGCAGTAAAATCAAGCCCCTTCATAGGGGTGTTGTACATTACACGGGCTGCATCATTACCCGGATTAACTTGTGCAAACTTGTATTCTTCATACATCTTGGTAAATTCCGGATTACCACTGTACATATTTGCCAAAGCTTTGTACATGTCTTGGTCAACTTTGCCATAACTGTCAAGAATTTTACCCGGGGTTTGTCCCTTAAGTAAGCCTTCCATCAAAACAGTATTAGCTTGACCGTACTTTTCTGTTAAAGACTTAAGGGCACCCGTATCAAATACGTTTCTACCATCCCAAGCTTTTGAATAAGTGCTGGTATCCCATACACTGGCACCTTGAGTAAGCTCTCGACCAAACATATAGGGTGCATTAATAATCTGACCCTCAGTTTTTGCCATTTTGTATAAAGCAATAAGTGGATTACCAACACCAGTAGCTGCTGTTTTGACTATATTCCAAGGCAACTTGACAGCTTGCATGACAAAGTTGTCTTCATTTGTAAATCCTTGTGGACCGTACATGTCAATAAGCATGCGCTTAGCATCAGGGTGCAATGTTTTATATTGCTCTTTAGCTTGTTGTATAGGCAAAGCGCTAAACTTTTTGTAATTTTGTATAGTTCCAGAGATTTGGTTAATCATTTGAATCTGTGCTGCGTTAAGATTAGACACTGAAGCAGCAGCAAAAAGTGAAGGAGTAGCATTCATAACGCCCGGATCTAGTCCGGGTACAGGTGAATTGATAGGACTAAATTGACTTGGAGCAACAGCAGGTGCTGGAGTTGGAGTTGGCGTTACAGGCTCTGGTGTCGGTGCCTGCATTTGCGCATTGGTGAATGATGCCATTAAAGACCTTTCGCCATCAGCGCTCTATATAGAAGTTCCGCATCTCCAGTAGGATCATTTTGAGCAAGTGTACGAATAGTGTGTGAAGGCGACTGTGCCATGTTAGGAATCTGAATTGCTTCTGACCCTGGTCCCGGTCCGCGATCAATACCAGAAGTAATGGGTTCTTCGGGACGTTGTGTTGGCACATCTAAAGGAACTGCCTGCATTGCAGGTGCAGATGTAACTGGTGTAGGGTTACCAGCTAAAGGTGCAGCTTGTTGGTTAGCCATGTTCTCTCCACCTTTACCATAGCCTAATCCCGGCATATACTTAGGAGATTGTGTCTGTGCTGGTTGCATGCCGTCTACGGCGCCACCATCGGTACGTTGTGAAAGAGCACCCGGTCCTGATACAGGAGCTGGATTAGCTGGCTGACGGTAACCGCCTTGTTGTCCTGCCATTAGTCTTCGTCCTCATCTAATAAATTCTGAATGTCTTTTTCAGTAGGAGCTTTATAGCTCACCCAATCAGGGAAAGATTCTTTTGTGGCTACAAGCCATAGTGCATCGTCATTAGTAAAACCTGCTTTACGCAAAGCTTTCTTGTATTCATGTAACCAAATGCAATACATCTCAAGTGGGCTATAGGATTCATCGGCAACCGTTCTTGGCTTTACTGTTCTTTTTCTTGGGGTTGCCATGATTACTCCTATCCGACTGTTCGACGTGCGATAGTTCTTACGCTACCGCTTGCTTTTCCTGACGCATTAAGACTTGCTAAAATACTTTGTAGCTCTGGCCTTGGGGTTACTTCACCCGGTCCGCGGAATGGTGGACCTTCTGGATTACCACTTCCTATTTCACCCATAGGTGAACCGGAAGGAGCGCCTCCTACTGGAGCTCCGGGAGCAGAGGGGACGGGTTGCTCAACCTGTTGTTGAGCCCCAGCAGGAGGATTCTTAGGTGTGAATACTTCCTCGATAATATCTTCGAGTACTTTTCCACGTTGACGCTCTTTAATAACTTGAGCGACTCTTTGAATAATCTCTGATGGATCTTGTCCCTGTGCTGCCATTTGTGGAATGGCTTGTGTGTAAGCCTGAAGAGCACCCATCAATGATGAGCGTAGGTCTTCAGTCTCAATCTTTTCTTGTTCTAATGTTACGTTGACATTGAAAGGCATTTCTCTCATTGCCATATCCTTGGAGATCAGTTTGCCACCAAGGGCTTGAAGCATGAAGATTAATCCCTGCGCCGGGTTGAGACCAGCCAACATGCCGTACCGCACGTCCGCTGAGTAATCGCCTTTAATATCCTTCGATGGAGTATAGGTGATGGCATAAGGAGAACCTGCATCGGTACCACGAATAGTTTTCTCGACATTGAATATCTTCTCATCTACTTCGAAGCAAAGCGATATAACGTCCCGTAACGCTGTTGTGAAGATCGCTTGTGCAGATTTGATCTGGCTGTCAAAGGCGCCCATTAGGGCTTCAACTCCGGCACCAGTTACGATAGAAGCCTTCATGTTTCCTGTACGTGATTCTGGGTAACGAGCACCTACACGTAATTCATCATTTAGGATTTGTTGTTCATTGAATGCACCTTGTGGGATTTCCAAAGCCACGCGGCGTACACCTTGTGGGTTGGCTGTGCGGATAACCGCATCTCCACCAAGTTGCAATTCTTGTACATCGTTAGGTAGAACGATTGGTGCTTGAACGGATTTCTCTGCAGCTTCCATAGCCATCAGAGCAAATCGGTTGCGCAGTAACTGAATACCTAGCACGTCATCGAACTGCCCACGTAGCTCACCATCTGGGCTTGGACGCTTTGCAATGACAACCATCATCTTACCCAGTGGGTTAGGTGCTTGGCTGAGTACAAAGTTCGTACGAGATGGTAAGTAAATAACGCTTTGATCTTTGTCGTAATAGCGGATCATTTCGATCATGCCATTAAGGTCTTGCTTGTACCCCTCAGGTCCAAGGATCTGGCGTTCATAATCAGGGAACTGTGCGACCAGTTCTCCTAGCGTCATTGAGTAACGCTTGACAAAGGCTATGCAACGTCCGTAGCGATCAAATTCCGGATAAGCTCCGACTGGATTTTCTAGGCGTATGCGTGGCAGCTTTGCTTCCTCGTCCAGTTCAATAATGAAAGGGAGGAATCCATATGTAACAAACATGTCCGCACCATTGAACATGTTAACTTCCATCTCTGAATGACGGAAGTAGTTGGCAGCAATGCGGGTACGCTTATCTGCAAACGTACGGGCACGGTCTGAAGTTTGGTTAACAGCCGAGCAGTTAATAGCTGGCAGTGGTGCAATCATTTCCGCAAGGTCGCGTGCGACAACGTCAATGAAGTTGGCGACTACGTTCTGGTCAATTCCATCTGGGAAGAAGTTAGGGTAGACCTGTGAGATCTTACCCTGACGTACCATCTGGACGTCACCATTACGCATATCACGGGAGGTATTGCGATAACGCAACGCCTGTACGCGTGAGACAACTTGTGGAATAGTTAACACTTGGTGTCCTTAAAGTTAGTTTGTATAGCCGTTAGCGTAGCCACCGGTCTTCTTAAAAATCATTTGACGTTCAGCGTCTAGATCTTTAACTTTGCCAGCTGCCATATCTCTCTTTAGCATTTGCTCAGCTGCTGCGTTTTTAGCAACGTCTGAATTTCCACCAGCATGACCGCCTCCTAGAATTCCACCCTTAGCAAGTGGAGCAGCAGTCTTAACTGGTGCACTAGAAGTAGTGTGAGTAGCAGGGGTTTGCATTGTCTTGCGAGGTGTTGAATCTGGGGTAACAGGCTTGGTTGCCATAATGTTTCCTATCCGAATTGATCTGACCACTGCTCTGCAAAAGCATCGTCAAGATTGATTGAGTATCTAGCTTCCATCTGCGACTTGGTAGCCCACCTATTTGTGAGGTACGGAGACACATTGGTATTCTTTTGAATCATTTCACGGGCACGAATGACCGCAAACCACATAGCCATGACGCAGTCCGTAGGACCTTTAGTGTCTGGCTTCCATGTGATCAGTTGTTGTACTAAAGCTTTGATTCCTTCTGAGCCATCTGACGAAGGAAGTTCCACAAGGTTGTTATCCTGATGGACCCCATCCCTAAGCGATCCGAACAATGCTGACATACTAGCGACACCGAATCCTGTGTCCCATTTGTTCTTGCCTGTGAAGTGGGAGTTGAATCTAACTCCTCGCCCTGCAAGCCAATTCCGTAAGTCTTCATCGAGTTCAAATGCTTTCTGGAAGGCGTTAATTTCAATACGCACTTCTTGTGGTCGGTAACGTTCTGTATAGGCTTCAATAGCAGCACGGATCTTTTGGTAGTTACCTTCTGCCATGTTAAGGCAATCAAGGATATAGATCTTACCATCTGCCTTGTTGTAGGTCAGTGCGACTAGCGCAGTCTTACCAGCAATAGCTGGGTCCATACCTACGACGGTATAGCCATCTACAGCTTTAGGGTGTCCCATTGCTCCGGGCTTTAGAGGTCCGACTCTTCGAGCCCCGTTAACTGATCCCTGTACCAAGCTTGGTGGGAATACTGAGTCTTCTTGGATGTCTTCTTGTTGGTAGACAAGAGCCCACGTAGAAGGAGTAACTTCTGAACGGCGCTTGTATAACGCTGATCCGTCCCACTTTGGGTAGTATCCACGTTCATTGGGCGGGATGTCGTCATCTCCGTCCCAAGGGCTATCAGATTCTTTCCAGAGTGTGATCCAGTCTTCTGGCTTTTCGGCGAATTCAAGTACAGCCGGCATACCCATATAAGTGAAAGGAGACCTGCCACCAGACCAATGCTTAGGATTACGAAGTTCTTTATAAAGGTCATTAGCCGCAATTCGCGTCCCTACTACGAGTAGCTTACCGTTCTTACCTAGACGAGTGATAACTTCTTTCTGAAGCCAGTTGATCTGCTTCTCCCACTCATGGGCATTGGCTGTAGTAATACAGTCATCGAGGATGATCAGATCCGCACGTGCTCCATAGATCTGACCACCCATACCGAGTGCTTGGATCGTAGGATCCTTTTCACTGGAGTTACGCGCATCGCCCCCAAGATATACCGTGTCAGTTCGCCAAGTATCTGCGTCTTGTTTCCAGCCACCCTCAGGTCCGTATGCGTTCTGCATCTTGAGCCATCTAGGGTGTGACAAGCGTTGCTTGATTGCGTACACGAATTCTCGTGCTTTGACTAAGGTCTTCGAAACTACGATGATTCGAATGTTGGGATCAAGGGCGATACGGTAGGTCGAGTAGTTAACGGTAATGACCGTCGACTTGGCATGCTCAGGAGGAACGTTTACCAATAGACGGTGACGTTCGGCTGGCTCGTAGATCATAGAGGGGTGTAACCAAGAAGGCTCCCTAGCCTCTAGCAAATCTACCCAGTCCTGATGATGAGGGAATACTTGCTGCCCTAAAAAAATTTTGGAGAATTCTGAGAACTGTAGTTCAGACTTGTCTTTACCGATACTCGCCAACGAAGTTGACTCGCCTCGCTCCTTTGCTTCAGCTAAAGCTTCCGCAAAGTCGGAGTCACGCAGTATCCATTGTCTGAGGGTATCGGGTTTCTTATTGACGGCTGTCATGGCTTGGTGGGTAGTTGCCCCCTGCTCCACAAGGGAGATCACCTTTGCCTTAGCCTCGGCTAGAGCCTTGACCTTAAAGTGGTCAGCTCCCGTACCAAATCCTTTTCCTGCCATTGTGCCCCTTTTAGGTAGACTATCCCCATCTACACTGTCTGTACAGTTACTGTTCTGTAACAGTATGAGCAGGCTATATAAAAGCCTGCGAATAGCAGTAGCAGTATTTACTGCTCTATATAGTATTAACCCGTTCAAACAGCCGAAACGAACGTTTCGTGTGGGAAATATATTTTCCCTTACTACTGTGTTTCATATCAAAATAGGACAAAGTGGTACATAGTTGTCACTATGACCACAGAAAATTCTAGGTAGAGATACGTATTTAAATCAGAGGCTGGTTTAATAACCACCGGGTCAGCCTGTCGGCTGACTGTTCTGGCTGTATAGCAGAGTGTCTCTGTGATGTGACAGTCCCCATCGCTACCGCTCGGGGCCCTGTTAACTTAACTGTTTTCCTCTGCCAGCCAGAACAACAAGTTTTTTCGGCTGACTGTCAGCGCCAGCTACGCTGGCGTCTGTCACAGTCCTCCGACAAACCTTGTCCTGTTCCAACCGTCCTCGGTTGACACGGCGCCACTTCGTGGCTTCTGTCACCCTCGTCTTAGCGGGGGCAACGCTTGACAGCCGCCGTCACTGGACGTTACTTGCTCGCTGTACTCTGTCACCGCTTGCCCTTGCCAGCCGTTGCTGAGGCTACCTCCGTGAAGCCGTGTGACATTCTCCTCACGTCGCCCCAGTCGGGGTAGAACGACCCTGACAGACAGAGCAGAACCTGTCAAGCCGTCGGCCTACGGCCTCAGGCCAGGCTCCCTCGCTCGCTGCGCTCACACGGCGCTGCGCGCCTCGGTCGTTGACTGAACCTGCTCTGTCTGTCAAAACGTGGGTCTAACCCCGACTAGATCGGGACAACTAAGGAGAGAAACATGTCACACAAGATCAGCTTCACAAGCACAGAGGTAAGCAGCCTCAAGATCGCAACCGCTAAAAGCGGCAAGGAATACGCAAGCGGCTTCATCGTAGATCACAGCGAAGACGGCAAGTACACAACGTCCAAGTCGTTCCGGATCTTCGATCTGGCTGTCATCGCAAAGTTGCCTGTCGAACTCGTAGAGTTCGCCGCTAAGCCAGCGGATGAACAGAAGGCTAGCAAAGCTAGCCGTCCCCGTGTCACCCTCGTAGGTTGGCTTCAGAACAAGGCAGACACCAAAGGTGTCTGGTCGGAGTCACTCATCGTGACAGACATCCAGTAGTTCGCAAGCGAACTAGGCTGGCTGCTTCGGCAGTCAGCCTTTTGCTTGTGAACATGTTGTTCTGTGCTATGGCGACATAGCGCATAAACTAACCAGATAGGAGTAAGAAAATGTCAGATGAAGTACACGTTCCAGAACAGTTATCTATTATGAACACCTGCTTTGCCTGCCTAAAGGCAGACGAAAAGTGTACAGATTGTCAGGAAGATTTTGATAATTCCCAGACAATCCTAGCCCATACTATTGTAGATGAGGGCAATGAAGTGTATCGTAGGCAATGGCTGCGGGATACGCAGCCTGTTAGTGGGCATGATTGGACTGATAGAGATGATGAGTTTCTACCTCCAATTGTCCACATGTCCGATCGCATCTTCGATGAAAATGATGATCTAGATGTGCCAGATAAGCAGGTGGTATGTGCGTGGTGTCACCTTCAATGTAATGCCCTCGTCAAGTGTCCTAATTGTGAGGAGGTAAATGTATGATAGCGATACGATCTCAAGAAGTTCTTGTGAATAGAGAGCTTCATCAACAAGAGCCAGACCTATACAGGCTGGCTCTGACAGACTATGTATGGTGTGATTGTACATGCTTGTGTGATCATGCAATAGAAGTCTTTGCTAAACATGTGAGCTATACCACATGGACATGTGTCCGTTGTTTGAATCAACATGAACCAGTCGCGACTGCCCCTGTCCAAGTGACAGTGGGCAGATCGCTCAACAAAAGGAGAGTATATGATGTTCTATAATGGATTCAACCTGATGATTGACGTAATACTAGGGCTGACTGTATGGTTTATTACCTACAGGATGGCATGGTGGGACGGCTATGAGGCAGGTGTAGTAGACGAAATCACAGCCCAAGATATGTATGATAACAAATGCAACCATGTATATGAATCACACTGCCCCAAGTGTGGAATAGAAGGAGAGAACAATGGATAACGTAGTACCTATCAACAACAACATGCCACGTGAGGTAGTCCTTTACCGCATGTGGAACGTAGACTATAAGTACATAGTGGTTGATCCGTTCCCGGAAGGGTGGAACAACTACAGTACTGCTGATAAAGAACATTGGCTACGTATCAATGGTGCGTTGGCTGATCATAAATTTCAAGAGCATGTCTCTATAGAGGATGGCACTTGGGATATAGACTGGCGCATGGTTGAAGAGTCAGATGTATCTAGTTGATGTAGCTGAACAGATACGTGAATACAAAGTAGTCATGTATCTGGATCACTTCCCTGACCCAAGAGATGTCAGATACTTTGATGATCTTGAGACTGCTACTAAGTACTATAAGTCTAGGCTTCATGACATAAGTGAAGCTAAGTATACAATGTCAGCAGCATTGGTTCAAGTAAAGACAGGTGAACCTTTGTTAAGATATACATGGAGAGTACAAGGATAGGAATAAATATGCTAAAGAAAGTAATGACGTATCTATCTGTAACTTACCTAGCGTTTTGGTCTGTATTCTTCCCTGATACAGCACATGCCGTGGTAAATAAGATCAAGTGTGAACAGATGCCTAACAAGTTCTGGCATCCAGCAGTAGCTAAGTCATACGCTCGTGGCATAATGCAAATGCACTACAACTGGGGGCGTTCAGAATGGAAAGCCCTTAATAAATTGTGGACTGTCGAGTCGCATTGGAATCATGGTGCCTTCAATACTGAAGCAACAGATGATGGTTCACATGCTGGTGGCATACCACAAATACTAGGGTTAGATCCTAGAACGCCAGCCCCTGTCCAAATTGACAGAGGGCTGGCTTATATCGCTAAGCGATACGGCAAACCGTCAGTTGCTTGGAGCCATGAACGAAATCATGGTTGGTACTAACAACTACTAAGTAAGGAGAGAACAATGCCTGATAACAATACAATTACAGATGTACTTAATCAGTACGTTGAAGAAAGTATTGCACACCCAGTGCCACCAACACTAGGTGAATGTCCAAGGTGTAACAGAACTATCTATCCTGTTGGATTAGATTGGCAAAACACCTATCGTCACTACTACTTGACTAACAATGTAAATGCTAGTCAAACAGACAATCATCAATGGGCACCGTACACATTGTATGACGGTACTCTAATGCACTACGCATGTACTCTACACTGTGATACTTGCAATAGACGCAAGTCATGGAGTGGGTTTGAAAGCGTTGAGAACCACGACATGTGTAAAGATTGCTATGCTGTTTGGTCAGATGGAAACTTTGACGCTGAAGTGTGTTACTCATGTGAAACATATGTAGCTTCTGCAAATGATCTTGAATACAGCAGTTGGCTAGGTGAATCTATCTGCCTTCATTGTCATGACAATAGATACTATGAGTGTAATGATTGTGGTTATGAAGACTACCATTTCAATATGGAAGATCATACATGTGAGAGTAACAGTGATGATCCAGAAAGCAACAGCAACATCCATAACTACAGTTACAAACCACGACCTAAGTTTCATGGCGACGCTAAGTATTACCTTGGTGTTGAGCTTGAGGTTGAGTGTCGTGATAGTAGTTACTTTGATGACGCTGCTAACTATGTAGCTGACAAGACAGGCTTTGGCTATCGTGCTTATCTTAAGTCAGATGGTTCATTGTCCTATGGTTTTGAAATAGTTACCCATCCACATTCTCTGAAAGAAATGCAAGAGAGTTTCCCATGGGCTGACATACTATCCAAGCTTAAGTCTTATAGGTTCAGGTCATGGAACACTAGTACTTGTGGCTTGCATGTACACGTATCACGCTCAGCATTTGGCGGTGGTACCATTACATTACGTGAGTCTCATCAAATTAGATTCATGAAACTTATCTATGACAACGAACGGCAGATCACTAGACTTGCTGGTCGTTCATCTAACTATGCCACCTTCAGTGACAAAGGTAAGATTATACCTAAGGTTAAGAACGGTGAGCAATCTAATGGCAGGTATGCTGCCATCAACATAGAGAATGACGAGACACTAGAAGTCAGAGTGTTCCGTGGTTCACTGCGCTACGAGCGTGTGCTATCAGCAATGGAACTTGTTCATGCTGCTGTTGAATACACTCGTGATCTCAAGATGTCGGTCAAACATAAACCGTTATCTTGGGCTAGGTTTGTAGCCTATGTGTCAGAGCATAGCGATACATATCCTAATCTGTTCATCATCATGAACGAACTGTTCGACAGAGCAGAACTAAATACAGACGATCAAGGAGAGAACTAATGTGTATGTTATGCGTAGTACCACCCGGAGTTATACCTGATAGAGATAAGCTGGTTAACTCTGCACTCAACAACCCACATGGGTATGGATTCTCTATCGTAATACCAGATGAGAAACGTATCCTGCGTGAACGTACAATGGACGCTGATGAATCTGTTAACAGGTTCTTAGAAATGCGTAGCTATTACATGGAAGGCTATGCTATGTGGCATGCTCGTTATGCTACACATGGCTCACGTACTGTAGCTAACTGCCATCCGTTTATACTAGGCGATGATGAGCGTACTCACATTGCACACAATGGTATCTTGCCTGTCACTCCACATAATAAAGATGATAGGTCAGACACACGTATCTTTGCTGAAGATATTCTACCTACCATTGGTGGAGTAGCAGCACTAGATAATGACTACACATGGGAGATGTTAGAAGAGTACACCGCTGGTTCCAAGGTGGCTGTGCTTACTGTTGACCCACGTGCTAAGCACGAATGCTATCTCCTTAACCAAGACCTTGGTAAGGAAGATAAGTCAGGCGTGTGGTGGTCTAATGATTCATGCTATCTAGACTATGGCTATGCTGATCCTCGCAAAGGTAAAGGTGTTAGTACATGGATTAGCAAGACTGATTACGATTACTTTGACACAACTACTGAGACATGGCAATGTCCATCGTGCGATCAGTTCATGGATGAGGCAACGTTAGATAGCAATGATTCAACATGCTTCTATTGTGCCTTCTGCTTTGACTGTTCATCTGATTACACCGAGTGTATGTGTAGGTATAGCAGCGTAGGTAAAGACAAGTATGTTGCAGCTACTGGTGTAACCAAAGGTTGGTCTGATGTTAGTTGGGACTACTGATGAGTGAGCCTATGTGGATGAGTGAAGGACGAGCCAACATCTGTGATAGGTGTGGCTATGATTGCAATGATGATTGCACAATAGCAGATGCTGATATACTGCATGATGAACTAGGAGAAGAGCAATGATATACGTACTAATAGAAGCTGCATGGACAGAGAAGGTACCTGTTACAGTACATGGTCCCTTCGATACTCCAGAAGCAGCACGTTTATACTCTGAAGAAAACAACGTGTCAGGTGTGGTTGATCTATTGATCAAGCCATACCCTCAAGCATAGCATAGACCTATCTGTCACGACACGGTGTTTTCTTAGTAGTTTCCATCGTGTCGTGGTGTATGCTATGACACGCTACGCAAGCAGGACTGGCTCTCTCCGGTCTTGCTTGCTAGCCCAACCAAAGGAGAGAAGCATGGTCACAATTGACGACCACGAATTACCTGAACATATATCTTATTCAAGTCTGACTACATGGTTGTCATGTGGTTGGTCGTATTATCTCAACCGAGTAAAGAAGATCCAAGAGCTACCAGCGTGGTGGTTCTATGGTGGTAGTGCTGTGCACCGAGCCACAGAAGAATGGGATAGGAAACATCTATGAAAGAAATACGTATAGGCAAAAGCTGGATCAGCTTTGGGTACTACCTAAGAAGCATAGGTCTTGGCTTTCACATTGATAGACATACACTTGACATTGAGTTCTTGTTCTTATGGATAGCAGTTCAATTCTAATGACATTACTAGATCAATGGAAAATATGGTGGGCTGAGACTGCTAACGAACGCCCTGAATACCAAGGCGACAAGTCTAGTTGGCGAGTAGCTTCACCTCGTCGCAACCCAGAGGATGAAGACTGGTGGTTTACTAATGGCTACAAGTTCTTTGATCGTTGGGTTCAGTGGCGAGATGACAACCCGCACATGGTAATCGCTACCTTCAGTGATGGTGAACCGGCTATTGAAATAGAAGCTTCACCTACAGTTGAGGGTGTAGAAGTAAAGATGTTTATTGATCGTGTGTTTTACGATACTGAAAAGTCTGAGTACTGTATCGTGGATCTAAAGACAGGCAAGACTACGCCTGACTCAGCACTACAACTAGCGTTCTATTCTTACGGGCTACGTAAAGTCTACGGTCTAGAGGTAACCAAAGGTTACTACTGGATGGCACGTAAGGGTGAACTATCACCATCGTTCGATCTCGCTGACTATACTGACAGCAAGATCGAAGCGCTGGTCACTATGTTCGACAGGGCACGTAAAGATAATATCTTTGTGCCTAACTTCCAACACTGTAAGATGTGTGGGTTGACCGAGCATTGTGATTGGTACACACAACCAAAGGAGAATGATGAGTAGCACAGAAGCACCTATCAGTATCACAGTTAAGACACCAGCAGGTAGTCTTGTAACTGTACGTGCTGAGACAGGCACGGGATTAGATCAAGTAGTATCTGAATCTCTTGCCGCTATTAGCTCTGCTGTATCAGAGCTAGAGGCTAGTGTACGTGGGCAACAAGCACCACTTACTCCAGCTTCAAACCTAATCGCACAAACACTAGGTGGCACAGTCGTACAAGACATACCACCTTTTAGTCAAGCCCCTATTGGGGGCGGACGTTCATGTCCACATGGAAAGATGACAGCCATTCAAGGTACATCTAAGCAAGGTGGTATCTACAAAGGATACTTCTGTCCATCAGCACAAGGTGATCCAACCAAGTGCAAGACTATCTACGTGGATAAGTCCAGCCCAGAATGGAACACATACGTACCAGATCGGATGAAGTAATGGCTACCTTAAGTCCTACTACACTAGGCGCAATGCTTAAGCAGACTCTAGAGAATGATGACATCGATAAGATTGATACTCTCTGGTGGATAGTAGATGAGTTAGAAGGGAAACATGATGAGGTTGCGTGAAGTAGATTGTGAAGATTGTCAACACGTACAAAAGATCCTACAAAAAGGTTGGGATGATTCACAAGGTAAAGGTGTAATCACTGATGATGATCTACTCAACGAAGTCTATGAGGTGTACTTAGAATATGAAAACGCTACGGCGTAGCATACATAAGTCAGAGGTAGGTGGGGAGCCATTACCTGCTCCCTTCCAAGCCTTCGAACGTGCAGGTATTGTTATTCGTAGAGCAGAGGTAACAGTTATTGCTGGTACTCCGGGTGCAGGTAAGTCTTCACTTGGATTACACATAGCTGCAAGGCTAAAGCAACCAACACTTTACTTCTCAGCGGATACTAATGCTCACACTATGGCTATGAGATTGTTAGCAATGACAGGTAAGATGACGCAGTCACAGGCAGAGACACTTATGAAAACTAATCCTGATACTGCAGAGTCTATCTTGTCAGAGCAAAGCCATCTCTATTGGTCATTCGAATCTAGCCCAACACTTAAGGATCTAGATGAAGAAGTCTCCGCTTTTGAAACTATGTGGGGTAGGAGTCCAACACTAATCGTGGTGGATAACCTCATGGATGTAGCAATGGATGGAGCTGAAGAGTTCGCAGCAATGCGACAGATCATGAAGGAACTTAAGTACTTAGCTAGAGATACTAATGCTGCAGTACTAGTGCTACACCATACGCAAGAAGGAGCACAAGGCTACCCGTGCCAACCACGCTCTGCCTTGCAAGGTAAAGTGGCACAGATCCCAGCGATGGTGCTAACAGTAGGACAGATGCCTTTACCTACAGGGTTAGATTACTACATGTGTATAGCACCAGTTAAGAATAGATACGGCAAGGCAGATCAAACAGGTGGCACGTATGTGTCACTGTCATTTGATCCTGCTTCTATGTATCTTGAAGATATAGTAAGAGATTACAATCAAGAGGTAATGCCAGTATGAGTGGACGTGCAAGCAAAGCTAAAGGCTCACAAGCTGAACGTGATGTAGTTGCATGGCTTAAGAAGTGGTATCCGTATGTAGATCGTAGGCTAGCAGGTGCCACCCTAGATAAGGGTGACATCTCTGGCATACCGGGAGTTACGATAGAGATTAAAAACCACGCCAAGATGGACTTGGCGGGGTGGGTAGAAGAGTTGAAGGTAGAGATGGCAAACGATAATGCTTGGACAGGAGTAGTCTTGCACAAGCGTAAGGGCAAAGGTAACCCTGATGATTGGTATGCCACTATGCCCGGCTCAGTATGGATTGAATTACTGAGGAGAGTAACAGATGGAAAAGCACAGCATTGAAGATTACTTAAATAGTATTGGTGCTACAGTACCCGCACGTACAGGTGGATGGCGTAAGATGCGTTGTCCATTCCATGAAGATGGAACTGCTAGTGCTACTGTTAACCTAGAAACAAATAGATTCAAATGTTTTGGTTGTGGTGTATCAGGTGATACATACGATTTGATTATGCATAGACAAGGAGGGACGTTAGGTGAGGCTATCGAATTCGCACAGACAATTTCTCCTCAAAGCAACGGAGCATTACAAAGCACACATCAACCACGCCGAGGCATATCTCGCCACGCGACAGTTGTCGGTAGAAGAAGCTCGCATGTTTCATTTGGGAGTGGTCGTAGATCCTCTGCCGGGGCATGAGCAGTTTGTTGGTAGGCTTGCTATACCTTACGTTACTCCGAGTGGTGTGGTTGATATCAGGTTCAGGTCAATAGGCGGACAAGAACCAAAGTACATGGGCATGAGTGGTGCTAAGACCACCATGTTTAATACTCAAGCTTGCTTCGTAGCACAGAAATATATCTGCGTTACTGAAGGTGAGTTTGATTCCATCATGATGTCAGTAAAGACTACTCATCCAACAGTAGGTATACCGGGGGCTAACAACTGGAAGTCTCACTACACTAGGATCTTAGATGACTTCGATATGGTTATCATCCTTACTGATGGTGACAATGCAGGAGCAGAGTTTGGCAAGAAGATACAGCGAGAGCTACCTAATGCCAATGTAGTACCAATGCCCGAAGGCGAGGACGTAAATAGCGTCATCGTTAAACTAGGAAAGGACTGGATTAATGAGCGAATCAGAGATTGTATTACCTCTTGACGAAACTATATGGACACACATCGAGCACATGGAAGGAAGCATTGGTGTACAAGTTACGGAAGACAAGACCTTGGATCTTCTTGGTGCTCTCTATGATATCTATCATGTTAGTACTGAAGATATCAAGGAAGCGCAAGAACTAATCATCGGACTAGCAGCACTGCTAGTAGCAGCACCACTTGGTCAAGCAGACAAAGTGTGGCAGGAACTACAAGTGCGTGAGTCAATGAAGAACTTTGAACTACAAGTGAAGGAAGTACTAAGCGATGAGACCAAGTGATGTCGACAATATCCTTGTTGAACTCAAGTCAATCCTCCTTAAGAAGCAGGAAGATTACGGTCCACTTAACATCTCACTTGCTCCCGGCGGACCACTCAATGGTCTTAGAGTTAGAATGTTTGATAAACTCCAACGGTTTAGTCACTTGGTCGAGACTGAGAACGACACGCCGAATTACGAATCACTACACGATACCTTCGTTGACCTCGCAAACTATGCCATAATAGGCATACTAGTCCAAAACGGACAGTGGGAAGGTTTACCTGATGCGAAGAGTAGTAGTACTCAGTGACTTACAGATCCCTTATCACGACCCAGTAGCTCTTAAGAAGGTACTTGCTTTCATCAAATGGTACCGACCTAATGAGCTCTGGTGCGTGGGGGATGAACTAGATGCACCAGAACCAAGCAGGTGGAACAAAGGTATGGCAGGCGAATACGCACCTACCTTGCAAGACTCAATAGATCAGACCTACAACATCATGGCTGACTTCCGAGATGCACTCGGTAAAAACAAACCCTTTATTATTCAGCGATCAAACCATACGGATCGCATTCAAACTTACATCCGTAAGTATGCCCCAGCGTTCGGCTCTCTTGAATCACTCAAGATAGAAGAATTGCTGGGGTATTCTTCATTAGGTATCCAGTACTTGCATAGGTTCAAGGAGTTACTACCCGGCTGGGTAATGGCTCACGGGGACGAGGGACGCTCTGTGCAAGTACCGGGTTCTACTGCTATGAGTCTAGCCAAGAAGCTGGGCAAGAGCGTTGTCTGTGGTCACACCCACAAGTTAGGAATACAACACGAGACAACGGGTCTCTACGGCAAGAATAGAACCGTTTACGGGCTAGAGGTGGGACACCTCATGGACATGCGACAAGCTTCTTATCTCACATCAGGCATTGCTAACTGGCAACAGGGCATAGGTATCTTGGTAGAGAAGAACCGCAAGGTTATTCCTTATGCAGTACCGCTAACGGATGGAGACATCCTGCTCCCATGAAGCATGAGATAGATGAGTGGTTGCCGTACAAAGAGATGATGATACGGATTGCTTCTGACTTCAGGAAGCGGTACCCAATGGTAGAGGTAGACGATCTCCAGCAGGAGATGTATCTTTGGTTCGTCAGCCACCCCAAGAAATTCAAGGAGTGGATGTCCTTAGAGGAAAAGGATAAAGACAAGCTGATCGCCAAGTCATTGCGCAATCACTGCATCACGTACTGCGAGAAGGAGAAGGCTCGCATTGTGGGATATGACTTGGCAGATCTGTATTACTACGACGTATCTGTTGTCGAAGCATTCCTACCTACCATCATTGCTGAGTCATACGAAATGCCTAGCAAGATCAAAGACCTCAACCTTAAGTTTGGTAATGGTGAGATCAGTGATGGCATGAACTGGCTAGCACTGCGCTCTGACATAGCCAAGAGTTACTACAAACTATCTGAATCCAAGCAGAAGATACTCAAGCTGCGCTTTGCTAGTGAGCACGCAGACTGGGCAAAGCTTGGTGAAGAGATGGGCACATCAGCCGATGGTGCTCGCATGAAAGTCCAGCGTGTGCTGGCATCAATCGTACAAAACCTAGGTGGATGGAGACCCTACCGTGACCAAGACACAACGCTCGAAGAAGCCAATGCAAGTACAACAGAAGCCGAAGATTGATCCTGACTCCATCATAGTTTGCTGGTGTGACAACGGGACTACTGATGGCAAATTTACTGAGGGGTTAGTCTATTCAATCGTAGGCGGTGGCATCCCTATCAAGTCTGCCATGCGTGTGCAGGGTAACCAGATCGGACGCCAACGTCAGAATGCTTTTGATTACTGGCTAGACCACACAGATTTCCCATGGGTACTATGGGTAGATAGCGACATTGTACTTACATCTGATGTACTTAGATTGCTATGGAATGAATGCGACCCTACTACTAAGCCAGTAGTAAGCGGCGTCTACTTCATCTCCAAGGAAAATGAGCAGCCACTCATGACTCCATTCCCTGCATTGTTTCAATTTACTGATGACCCATACCAAATACAGTACGTACACCCACTGCCAGCTAATGCGCTAGTCAAGGTAGGCGCTGCTGGGTTTGGCTTCCTGTTTATGCACCGCAGTGCTGCTCTCAAGATGAGGGAAGTACATGGCAACGTACCGTTCTTCAATGAGACTGGGGTAGGGGACAAGTTTGTATCTGAGGATATTAACTTCTTCCGCAGAATGAATGAGGCAGGTGTGCCACTCTATGCCCACACTGGTGCAACAGTCCAACACATCAAGCGATTCTCTTACGACCTAGAGTATTACAAAATGTTTTGGAGTAGTCAGAACCAAGGCGTAGATGAGCTTAAACCTTAAAGGGATACCTTCTATGGCTTGCATCTGCGGGTGCAAGATCTTTAACCTGCGTGTTATGTGGGATGAAGAGACCAGAGAGGTAGGATGGTATGACTTGGAGCAGTCATGCTTTGACTGTGGTGCACTACTAACTGCACCCACACCTATTGACGACGAAGGGATGGACTGTGCCTAGATATGATTTCAAGTGCGGGGTCTGTGGAAATATCATAGAGATCCATAAAGAATTTGGTGATGACTCACTGCCTGTCTGTTGCCAACAGTCCATGTCTAGAGTATGGTCGGCTACGCCGGTTCACTTTAAGGCTGGTGGCTTCTACTCAACTGGAGGATAAATGGAACATGTAGATTACGAGGTCACACTTAGGTGTGTCAGGTGTGCCTCGCTCTTTAAGATTAACAAGTCAGAGATGAGAACCCCTTACTACTGCATGGCATGCCGATGAAGCTAGAATACTTAACGTTGTTACAAGGAGCAATAGCTGATTTGTTGTCAGCTTTACTACACCTCTACGGCTGGTAGTCCATGGCTAACTGGAGGGAAAGCGCCAACTGTATTGGCATAGATACTGATCTGTTCTTCCCTGACCGAGGGGAACCTACTCGTGTTATCCAAGGGATCTGTGCTAGGTGTACTGTCAAGACTGAATGCTTAGAGTTTGCCGTCTCAGATCCTGAGATAGTCGGATACTTTGGCGGTATGTCTGCTCGGAACAGACAGAGACTGAGAGTTAAGAACAGTCTGAAGATCACCCGCTGACGAGGGTGATCTTACTGTACAGACAGTACTGTACAGGGAAGACACGCCGTAAAATGGCATAAAAAAAGAACCCCCGATCAGACAGTAAGTCTGAAAGGGGGTATATCTTTGTACCAAACTAGGTTAAAAGTGGCTTAAAACCAATCCTCGAACCGTTTAGGACTATGCTGTAGGAGCTGCTGGATCTGCAACAGGAGCTACAGGAACAGCAGGAGCAGCCACAGGGGCAGCCACAGGGGCAGGAGTAGTGTCTACAGTAGCAACAACTGCTGCTGCTGCCTTGACTGATGGTTGAGCAGCGGGGAACTGATCGCCCGGGTTAGCCCAACGTAGGATGACAGGGATTACTGAAGCAGCACCAGCTGCGAAGAGAGACTTCACGCTTGTGTTACCTAGTGTGTATTGAGTTACAATTGCTGCAATGAAGGCACGAGAGTATGTGCCTAGGATTGTCCAGACTTTTGGTGATATGTTCATTCTTCCTCCTTAAGGACGTCTTGATGACATGGTGGGCAATAGAAGACCCACCCTTTATAGTTTACCGCACCTACCGTACCGCAGCGAAAGCACGTCGCGTGTTGATAGATTTTATATTCAGGTAGATCTTCGAGTTCTTCGTCCACTATGCCGTCCACTTAGGGCGGGCTACTGCTACTACAAATTGGTAGAGACGGCGCTTCTCGTAGCAGCCATCACCGTTGGACTGGTTCAGTCCCGGTGCCCCAGTGTTGCCTTCATAGGTATCTAGGATCCCATGGGTTGAATCATTGTAGACAACAAGACCGACATGCTCTGCCTCTTTGCCACCGTTCCAGTTGAAGAAGACTATGTCCCCGGGCTGTGCCTGCTTGACAGGTACTAGTTGGTGGGTGGAGGTGAAGTGATTGACCGCTGCTGGGCAGTAAGCAAATCCCTTAGGGGATTGGATGCCAGCTAGTAGGTTGCCTACCTTGGCTTGGTCAAAGCAATAGGAGACAAACATGGCACACCAAGACTGGTGGTTCTCCCCATACCAAGCACCAAAGATGCTGTCATTGTTAGGCTTTTCTTTGTAGCCAGCAGCCACATACTTGTGGGCTACGGCTAGTACGTCTTGAGCTTGGCTCA
>Ga0214206_1000040_pt1 | contig 34413 bp, 39 predicted proteins | sample TroBogEpilimnion_26_FD_153044 | JGI IMG/M metagenome (GOLD analysis project Ga0214206, IMG submission 153044) | Freshwater microbial communities from Trout Bog Lake, WI - 07JUL2009 epilimnion | ecosystem: Environmental > Aquatic > Freshwater > Lake > Epilimnion/Euphotic zone | place: Trout Bog...
AAAAAACTTTAAAAGTTTTTTACTTTATTTTAGGTCTATCAACATTTATTACTAATCAGTCTTTATCACAAGAATTTAAAAATCCTCCTTTCAAAAATATAATTATTAACCAAAAAACAATCGATAGAACTGACGAAGAATTCATAGATTTTAACGGCAATAAATTAAAATTAGCTAATTTTGATCATAAAATTAATTTAGTAAATTTTTGGGCAACATGGTGTTTACCATGCAAAGAAGAAATGCCCTCATTAGATAAGTTAGTAGAAATTTTTGGTAAGAGTAATATCAAAATCTATTCAATTAATGTTGAAAAAATTAATAAAAAAAATACTGATATTTTTTTTAATGAGCTGAAGATTAAAAATTTTACGACTTACTATGATCCAGAATTTACTTTAGCTAATAAAATAGCACTTAGAGGCCTACCTACTACTTTAATATTAGATAAAGATGGTAAAGAAATAGCCAGAATTATAGGTGCAATTAATTTTTCGGATCAAGAATTTGTAAATTGGTTAAGAAATTTTTAAATTATTTTCCGTAAACCCAAGCTAAAATCATTAAAATAATTATTGCACAAAATTGAACAAATATTCTTAATTGCATAAGTTTGTTGCTTTGTCTTTTGGCTTCAATATTTCCGCCAATAAGAAAAGATTTAATCCCTTTAAAAAGGACTATAGCCACAATGGCCAAAGCTATAAGTGCAATCATACTCATTGATTTTTGAGACATTAAAAATCATTATCACAAATTAATAAAAATTATATAAATAAAAAATTATGCCATTAATAGAAGAAACACTTAATTTAAAAACATCTTCTTTAACACAGCTAAGCGAGAAGGCTAAAAATCTTATAGTATTTTGTCACGGGTATGGATCAGATGGAAAAGATTTAATTAGTATAGGTAGTTATTGGCAGAGATTTTTACCAGAATTTTATTTTACTTCTCCTAATGCACCAAATAATTGTTCTATAAATTCCTTAGGATTTGAATGGTTTGATTTAATGAATAACAATGAAAAAGATATTGCTCGCCAATTAAATAGTTCGATTTTAAAATTAAAAGATTTTATAGATAAAAAACTTGAACAGTTAAGTTTGGATTATTCAAAATTATTTCTTGTAGGTTTCAGTCAAGGTACAATGATGTCATTGCATTATGCTTTGACAAACTCTAATCAAATTAAAGGTGTAGTTGGTTATTCAGGTAAAATATATGATAAGAAACTTATTGAAGATAATTTAAAATCTCGTCCTTTTATTTTTTTAATGCATGGTAATGAAGATAATATAGTGCCAGTCGAAGATATGCTCGAGGCAAAAGATTTTTTAAATAGATTAAAAATTAACGTAAAAACAAAAATTTTTAAAAATTGTGCTCATTCAATACCGACTCAGGGGTTAAGTTTAGGTTTAGAATTTATTAACAGTCTTAAATAATTAATAATTAAATATTACCATTTCAGCCAAATTTCATATATCAATTGTATAACAAATGATTATTAGCGAAGCACATTTAGTACCTTTAGAAAAATGTCCTGCTTTAGTATTAAACGCAGATTATCGTCCTTTAAGTTATTACCCTTTATCTTTATGGTGTTGGCAAGATGCTGTTAGAGACGTTTTTTTAGACAGAGTTACAATTGTTTCTGAGTACGATAGGGAGATTAGAAGCCCTTCTTTTTCAATGAAATTACCAAGTGTAATTTCTTTAAAAAAATACATTAAGCCTTCAGAGTTTCCTAATTTTACTAGATTTAACGTTTTCTTAAGAGATAAGTTTTCCTGTCAATACTGTGGAAACAATAAAAACTTAACTTTTGATCATGTAATACCGAGATCAAGAGGAGGCATTACTTGTTGGGAAAATGTTGTTTCTGCTTGTTGTACATGTAATGTAAAAAAAGGTGGAAAATTACCTCATGTTAGTGGAATGATTCCCAAAATAAAGCCAATAAGACCTAGCGTTGAAGAATTACATGATAATGGAAAATTTTTTCCACCAAATTTTTTACATCAAAGTTGGTTAGATTATTTATATTGGGATGTTAAACTTGAAAGTTAGTATTTCTTAGAAATATTAATAGCAATTTTAGAGCAATTTTTTATTATAGAATCTAAAATAAAATAAACACCATCATTGTTTGCTCCTAAATTTTCTGCAGTATTTTTGTGTTCCAATTCATCATTTCTAAATTTGACAAATTTTTCTTTTAAGACTTTTTCTTCTTTTATTTCTTTAGATAAAATATCGATTTGTTGACCGTAATGTTCTCCAATAACTTCTTCCACGGCAGAAGTGCAGAGTGTTGTAGCTTTTTTTCCAAGCAAGACAGTGCCAAAACCAAGTGCCGTACCCAACACATCCCATAATGGTAAAAAAGCTGTTGGTCTAATTTTTCGTTCAACAATTTCGTTTTCAAAAAAATTTAAATGTTCAAATTCATGATCTCGCATGTCTTTAATAGTATTTTGAAGTTCAATGTCTTTATTAAATAACTGTAATGCTTTTAATTGTCCTTCATATATTTTTATAGCTCCACGTTCACCTGCGTGGTTTACTCTGATCATCTCAGCTATCTTTTTTTTTTTATCCATAAAAATACTTTACAATATAATATCAAAAAACTCAAAGAGCTTAATATATTGTAAGAAGCCAAAGATAATCCAACAAATTTAAAACTAACATTTTTGCAAGAAGGTAACGTATTATTTTCTAAATTTTTTAAAATAGTATCTTTGTTAAGATAGTCAGCGGTACTTGCTTTGCATAAAGTTGAATCTTTTATGAACCCAAGTTCTAATCCAGAATGATAAAGCGCAAGTAAAAAACTAATACATGAAATTAGAATTAGTGAAAATAATAAATATTTTTCAAATTTTTTATTTATAAAATAAATTAAAATAATGACGATAGATAAATAATATGGATATCTTTCTAAAAAACATACAGAACAAGGTTTAATATTTAAAAAATATTGAATATATAAAACCGCAGTAATAATTAGGACGTTAATAGTTAATGCAATTTTAAAGTATGTATTAATTGTTGTTTTCAAAATTGTGATATTTAATTTATTAAATAGTATTTAAAATTAATAAATATTGTTATTATGATGTTTAATAATTTAAACTAAAAAAATGAAATTAAAAATAAATTTTATCGAACTAATAGCCTCTTTATTTTTATCGCCTGTTATTTTCTATATCACAATTGGATTAGCAAAGATATGTGGTGCTTCATATCATTTTAGTAATGGTGAAGCATTTATTATATGGTTGCTTTTAGCAATTTTAATAAAGTTAAGTTTCATTAAAAAATAAATTTTAATTGCGGAAGTGATGGAACGGTAGACATGATGGCCTCAAAAGCCATTGCACGCAAGTGTGTGAGGGTTCAAATCCCTCCTTCCGCACCAAATTTAAAATAGAAATTTAATCAAAAGATAGCTTACAACTATAAATATAGTAATTAAAAATATTATAATATTAAAGTATTTATCCAAGAAATTCTTAATTTTATTTCCGAATTTCCAAATCAAGACACTTATTGTAAGAAATCTTATGCCTCTAGAAATAAGACTGGAAATAATAAATACCCAGAAATTAAATTTAACAAATCCGCTTCCGATAGTTAAAAGTTTATAGGGAAAGGGTGTAAAGGCGTAAAAGAATACAATCCAAAATTCTATATTCTTAGATAGTTTGCTTGTGAGGTTTGCAAATTGATCTTGATAGCCAAAAAAGCTTATTATTTTTATTCCGATTAAATCATAAAAAAAATATCCCAACGAGTAGCCCAGTATTCCTCCAAGCACCGAAGATATAGTTACCCAAAAACCAATTCTTATAGCCTTATGTTGTTTTGCTAATTGTACCGGAATCATTAGAAAAATAATTGGGATTGGAAATATACTGCTTTCAACAAAACTAATTAGATATAAAATTCTTTCAGATTTTTCTTTGGTACATATTGATAAAATTTTATTATAAAATAATTTCATTAAGATAATTTATATACATTATTTTATATATATTAACTAAATAAGATTACTTAGACAGGCAAAGATTCATATATGCAAATTTCTTTATTAAAAAATTTGAATGAATTATTGTTAATTAAAATTAATCAAAATTTATCAAAAGATCATCTTTTTTTTAATAACGAGAATATAAAAAAATTTCAGAAATATTCCTGGCAAGATACTAAAAATCATATTTCTAAAATTGCTAATTTTCTTAAAAATAAGAATCTTAAAAAAGGAGAAAGAGTATTATTAGTTTCAGAAAACAGACCAGAATGGCTAATCTCTGATTATGCTATTATGTTAAATGGAGGTATTACTGTACCGAATTACACAACTTACTCTATTAATGATTACGTCTTTACAATAAATGACTGTAAGCCAAAAGGAGTTATAGTTTCAAATACAGTTCTATTAAAAAAAATTTTAGCAGCTATTGAAAAAATTAATTATAAATTTGATTTTATTATTTTCCTTAATAAGGAAAAAGATAGTTTCAATAACTATACTAATTATGAAAGTATAATTAATTCTTGTGAAAAAGAAGAGCCAATAGAAAAAATTAATTTCAATAATAATATTATTAGATCTGATCCGGCTTGCATTATTTATACTTCAGGAACGCAGGGAAATCCAAAAGGTGTAGTATTGTCACATGGCGGAATATTAAAAAATTGCGAAGGCTCTTTAGATTTTTTAAAATTTTTAGAAAATAAACAAAATACTTTTTTAACTTGGCTACCTTTATCGCATGCCTATGAGCATACAGTTCAATTTGTTCAGATAGTTATATCAGCTAAAATATATTATTCCGAAAGTTTAGAAAAACTATTTACAAATTTTAAAATTGCAAAACCAACTATTATGACGGCTGTACCTAGATTTTACATAAATATAGTTAATAAAATTAAAATTAGTGTTGCTAATCAAAATAAGTTTAATAAAAAAATTTTTGAAAAAACATTAGACATAGGAAAAAAAATATTTTTAGGAGAAAGAATTAGTTTATATGAAAAAATAATTAATTTTTTTTTAGAAGCAGTTGTTAGAAATAAAATTAAAAAACAATTTGGGGGTAAAATATTAGCTTTTATCTCCGGCGGCGGTCCGCTTGATTATAATGTAGGAGTTTTTATGAATTCTATAGGACTTAAAACTTTGCAAGGTTATGGATTAACAGAATGTTCACCAATAGTTAGCTGTAATCCCATTAACAAAATAAAATTAGAAACAGTCGGAAAGATTTTTAAAGATATAGAAGTTAAAATTTCAAATGATGGAGAAATTTTAGTAAAAGGCGAGAATCTAATGTTAGGTTATTGGAATAATAAAGAAGATACTAATAAAGTTTTAAAAGATAATTGGTTAAGCACAGGAGACATTGGCGAAATCGATCAAGAAGGATATTTAAAAATAACTGATAGAAAAAAAGATATAATCGTAAATTCGGGGGGGGATAACATTTCTCCAAGTAAGATTGAAAATTTATTAAATAATTACCCAGAAATTTTACAAAGCTACATATATGGAGATAACAAAAACTACCTTGTTGCTTTAATTGTAGTTGAGAAAAATACTAATAATGTAAAAAATAAAATTCAAAACATAATTGATACAATTAATAAAAATTTAATGATTTCAGAAAGAATAAAAAAATTCGAAATTATAGATAAAGTTTTTTCAGTAGATAATGGAATGCTAACACCAACAATGAAAATTAGACGTCATCAAATAAAAAAAATATACGGTAACAAATTAGAACAATTATATTTATAAATATAATTTTGGTGCACTCGAGAAGATTCGAACTTCTGACACCAAGTTTAGGAAACTTGTACTCTATCCAACTGAGCTACGAGTGCATCTAGAATTGAGATTATACTCAACTAAAAATATTAAAAAAATGCAGTTAATCCAATTAAATTTTAATCAGGTTAAAAATTAAAATTATTTTTTGAAAAAGTTATTAACAAATTACAATTTGACATAGTTATCGAATGTTTTTAAGTATTTACTAACTGCGAATCACTTAAATTATTTAAGAGATCGCTAACTCAAAATGGGAGAAAAAAATGGCTAAAAAAAGAAAAAAAGCTAAAAAAACTGCAAAGAAAAGTAAAAGCAGAAGAAGAAAACCAGCAAAAAAAACTAAAAAAAGAAGAAGATAATTTAGTATTTTTGAAAAAACGCTCTTTAATTAAAAAACTTGAGGAGCGTTTTTTATATAGGCTCAGCAGTAACAGTTTCTTTTTTTCCTAACGCTTTATCTAATTTTTTCTTAGCATCTTCGTTTTCAATATTTAAACCAATCGCTACCTCTCCTAATAAACGATCATAAGCTTTTTCAAATAATTGTCTTTCGCTGTAAGATTGATCAACTGGAATTTCAGTATTTTTATTTAGATCTCTAACAACTTCTGCAATTTGGTATATTTCTCCAGAATTAATTTTTTGATCATATTCTTGAGCTCTTCTACTCCACATTGTTCTTCTAATTTTAGGTTTTCCTTTAAGAATAGAAATGGCTTTTGTAATTTGATTTACACTTGAGATAGGCCTTAAATTCCCTTGTTGATTTACAGGAATAGTTAAAACCAGTTTATCTTTAGTAATTTGAATTTTGTAGTAGGTCATTTCAATTTCTGCAATGACGCTATTTTCGATGGATACAATTTGACCAACCCCGTGCTTTGGATAGATAACGTGATCTTTTACTTTATATATTTTTTTATCGGATTCTTGCTTGGTAACTTTTTTAATTTCGATAACTTCGTTTACAGGTGTTGAAATAGTTTTTTCCTTTAAAGGAGTAGACGTTATAGCTTTTTGAGATTCTGGATTTCTAGGTCTGCCACGTTTGGCTTTTGGTTTAATTTCTACAACAGCTTTTTGTATTTTTTCTTTTTTAATATTTTCCTTTAAAGCTATTTTTGGTTTTTTAATTTCTTTAATTGATTTAGTTTCTTTAATTGGTTTTTGAATTTTTTTTGTTTCTTTTTTTTTAATTTTAGATTTTTTAGTCATAAGTTTCTTAAGAAATTCCATGGCTTAATATATGATTAAATGATGCAATACAAGTTTGTTAAATTATTTATCTCCTGAGCCAGGTTTATCACTAAAATATTTATTAAGTTTATCTGGAATATTTTTAAATTCATCTGCTTCTGGCAAAGGATCTTTTTTTTTCGTAATGTTTGGCCATTTTGCAGAAAGTTGCTTATTTAGCAATACTAGTTTTTCAGTATTATTATTAGTATCTGGTTCAATAGCATTTATTGGACACTCAGGTTCACAAACACCACAATCAATGCATTCATCAGGATTAATCACAAGCATGTTTTCACCTTCGTAAAAGCAATCTACCGGACATACTTCTACACAGTCAGTTAATTTGCATTTAATACATTTTTCGTTAACTACATAAGTCATTAAATAATTCCTAAATCTCTTTTTACTTTTATTTTTATTTCTCCCGTTTCCTCATCCTCAACATAAATTAAACCAGAAATTCTTCTCATTAGATTTGAGCCTAAATCATGTAAATTTTTATCAGAATAAACTAATTTCCATAATAATTCGATAATTTTTAAACGATCTTCATAATCAAGTTTTTTAATTTCTTGGGTATAGTACAAAATTTGATTAGAATTTTGTTCAAGTTCCTCACAATAATTTACAAGTTTATTTAAATACTCAATTTCAAGATTCTTATAATTTTTTATTAAATTAATAATTAATTCTTTTTTAATAGAATTATAATTTTCATCAATTTTTGCTGCGTAAATTAATAGTGTAGCAATTGCTATTTCATCATTTAAAAAAATTACTTCTTTTTTTTTATTATAATTAAATAAATTAAGGATTTTTTTTAACATTTATTTATTAATGGTTAGCTCTTTTAAAAATGAAAATGGGTTATTTACAATTTTTTTTGAATTTTTTTTAATAAATTTATTTTTGCGAGTTTCAAAATTATATTTATAAATTTGTTTATCTTGGTCTATATTTATGTAATTCATTAATTTTAATAATTTTTGAAAATCTTCTTTAGTACAACCCAGTAAATTTAACATATTAGATGATATAGAAAATTGACCTTCTTTTGTTGAACTTAAAATTTTTATAAATAATTTTTCAAGTATATCGACTCTTATAATTAAATTATCAAATTTTTCAAATCCACAAATAAGTAAAAAATATTTATCCTTGATTTCAAAATTTTTACAAAAATTTAGACCAAAAGATGGAGGATTTATCATTTTGTTTTTTTGGAAAAAACAACTCCATAAAATAATTTTTAATTGAACAGCTTTCGGTTTAATTATATTTGGTTGATATACGTGATATCTTCCAATTTTTATTCCAAATTTCTTAAAAATATTTCTATCTTGTTTTTTAATGTTTTTTAATAATTCTTCAATTTCTGTTCTTTTTAGAACTCCATTATTTTCAAATAATCTAAAAAATAACGCTCTTATATAACCGTTGTCTAATTTTACATTAGATATTTTTAATAAATCTTCTAAATATTGATTTTTTTTATATTCGATAAATTTTTCTAAATAATTTTTAAGATCTGTTTGTTCTGATACTTCTAAAGTATCATCTATTAATAGTTTAATTTTTGGATTTAAATAATTAATACCAGGAATTAGTATTGCTATTGGATTTTTCTTCCAAGAAATTTTAAAGTCATTTTCTAACGTAAGATTGCTAGAGTCGAATTGTTCTTTAGTAATTTCTTCAATTCTTCTTCTAAATTCATTTAAAACACCATGTCTTGCAGCCTTTTTTATAGATCTAATATCGCTTTGAAGAGCAGTATTTGAAAAGTCTAGATTTAATTTAAGACCACTAATTGTACCTACAAACTGTTTATCTATAGTTACTTCGTTTTTTTCGGATATTTTCGTTTCTAATTTTGCATCTTGTTTAAGATTTTTTGATAATATGCTAATTCGTTTATCTACAAAACTTTTAGTTAACTCCTCATGAAGTTTAGCTGAAAGTTTATCTTCTATATCTTTTGTTTTTGCTATCCAATAATCGCTATTTTCAACCCAATTTTTTTTATAGGAAACATAAGCCCAAGTTCTGACATGAGAAATTCTATTTGCTATTGAGTCAATATTTCCAGAGTAGTTGTCCAAGCTACTTACCTGAAGTTTCATCCAATCATTAGGTATTTTATTTTTTTCAGATATTAAAAATTTATAAACTGTTTTAACAATTTCTATATGCTCATTGTATGAGCTTTTAGTAAAATCTGGAATTTGACAACATTCCCATAAAATAGGAATATTTATTGGCATATTACTATTTTTACTTACAAAACTTTTTAGCACATTTTCATCGAGCAAATCTTTGTTTCTTAGCAAAATAGGGTCAAAAGGTTTCTTATCAAGACTATTTAAAAAATTATTAGTACTACTAAAATCTAAATTAGAATTTCTCCAATAAATATTAATAACACTATCAAACTTATGATTTTCTAATCTATCTATTTGCTCAGGATTAAGATCCTCACATTTTCCTGTAATGCCAAAACTTCCATTTTTTAAATAACGTCCTGCTCTCCCAGCAATTTGACCTATTTCAGTTAGACGTAAGTTTCTATTTCTTTTTCCATCAAATTTATTCATGTTGTTAAAACTAACATGATCAATATCCATATTAATTCCCATTCCGATTGCATCAGTTGCCACTAAAAAATCTACGTCTCCAGATTGAAATAATTCAACTTGAGCATTTCTAGTTTTTGGACTTAAAGACCCCATAACAATGGCAGCACCACCTCTTTGTCGTCTTACAAATTCTGCAAGAGAATAAACCTCATCTACTGAGAATCCAATAATAGCTGTTCTGCCAGGTAATCTAGAAATTTTTTTGTAGCCAGAATAAATAAGTTTGGAAAATCTTTCTTTAAAAATAATTTCAATATCTGGTATGAATTTTTTAATAATGTTTTCCATGATATTCGATCCTAAAAACATTGTTAATTTTTCCCCTCTCATATTTAGCAGTCGATCAGTAAAAATATGACCTCTTTCAGGATCAGCACACATTTGTATTTCATCTACTGCTATAAATTCTGCATTGATATCAAGAGGCATAGATTCAACAGTGCATAAAAAATAATCTGCATATGGAGGTATAATTTTTTCCTCGCCAGTGATTAGCGCAACTCTATTTGGATCAATTGTTTTTATACATTTTTCATAAACTTCTCTTGCAAGAAGTCGAAGAGGAAAGCCGATAATTCCAGAGCCAAATTGCAACATTCTTTCAATTGCAAAATGTGTTTTGCCAGTATTTGTTGGTCCAAGTACCGCAATAATTTTTTTTTCTTCTAGTGACATTTTTTAGTATTAAACTTTTTTAGATCTACTACATGTTGTTGTTGGCTAAGAACAAAGTAGGCATAAAATAAGACCGAATCAGTTAAATAAATGTTCTTATTTTTGAATTCTTTTTTTTTAAACATTATTTTTTTTAATTTTTTACTCGTTTAATTGAAATTAAATCTAACTTAGATTTATTATAAATTTCCCTAATCGTTTTGGTAATTGGCATTTTAATAACTTTTTTTTTTGGGCCAAATGCATGAATTAAATATTTCTTATTTAATGCAATAGCAACATGACCTTTCCAAAATAATAAATCTCCTTTCTTAATTGATTTTAGTTTTATTTCTTTTGTAAAAAATTTTATTTGGTCTTTCGTGTCTCTTGGACAGTAAATATTATTAAATTTTAATAATTCTTGCACAAGAGCTGAGCAATCAATACCTACTGGACTGTTACCACCCCATAGGTATTTTGTATTAAGATAAATTAAATAATTATCTATAAAATTTTTATTTCTAAATTCTATTTTCTTTACGTCTTTAGATTTAATCCAATAGTTATTGATTTTAATAAATTCATTATTTTTTTCTAGGATTGATATTTTGGAATTAAAATAAATTTGTTTTTTTGTTTTAAAATTTAAATTAGGTTTTTTATATAAAAAAGTTTTTTTTGAAGTAACTTTGTGAGTTTTCTTATGTTTATCTTTAGCAAGATCATCAACCTTAATAAAACCGGGATAATTATCATAAACTTTATATCCTTTATAAAAAAGACCAATTCTTTTTTTTACTTTAAACTTTTCACCAAAAATAATTTGTGTAACTAATTCAGATTTTAAATTGTTTTTTTTATATATGTTTGCAAAAGGACTAATGACGCTGAGTTGCATAATTTATTTTAAAAAATAAATTTAAGTAAATCTCTTAGTTTAGATTTATAACTTTTTAATTAGATATTAAAGTAAAGAAATTATTATTTGTTAGCAGAAGTCTGCGCTTTTCTCATTTTAGCAGCGTAAGCTTTATCTTCAGCTTCGGTTACCATTCCATCATGGTTTGTATCTTCGTCATCAAATTTTTTTCCCTCTAATTTTACGACCGCATTAACGTAGTCTGTTTTACTTAAAGTATCTTTATTGCTTGAAAGACCTTGAAATTCTTTTTTTGTTTTTTCATCAAAAGTAGACATATACTTTTTATATGCCTCTTCTTCTTGTTTCAAAGCTTGTTCAAATCTCTCTTTTTGCTCTTTTATAGAATTTTTATATCTATCTTCTTGTAATTCTTTTAATTTTTTTGTGTACTCATCAACAGTAATTGAGTCTTTACTGAATGCCCAACTTGCTTCTACTTGCTTTTTAATACTTGCTAAATAATCAGATTTTTTAATTGGAAAAATTGATTTTTGATTTTGAGAACCAGAATCTTGTTGAGGACCAGTACTTTGAGCATTAGCAAAGCTAGAAGAAATAATTGCAAAAACAATAACTAAGAATATTTTTTTCATTGAGAGTTCTTATGCTTTATTATTAATAAAGTAAATTAATTTTTAAAAACGAGATCTAATCTTAGTTATTTTGCCAACCAAAATTATTAATAAAAGCACAGGTATTCCAAGGCTTGCTGTGAATATAAAAAATAACGGGTACCCAAAAAAAGTAGATATTGTTCCTGAGTATCCAGCAATTAATTTAGGTATAAAAAGCATAATAGAACTAAATAGGGCATATTGTGTTGCTGTAAATTTTATAGAAGTTAAAGAGGATAAATAAACCACAAAAGTTGCTCCGGCAAATCCACTTGCAATATTGTCAATTGTAATTACGAAAGCTAAAATATTTGTATTGGCTTGAGAAATAGCTAGCCAAGAGAATAATAAGTTTCCAATTAAAGATAGTAAAGCACCAATAAATAGGGAGCGTATAGTTCCAACATTAACAGCAAAAAGACCTCCAATAATACCTCCAATAATTGTTGCAATGGTGCCAAAAAATTTGGAGTAAGTGGCTATTTGTGAAACAGAAAATCCTTTTTCAAGATAAAATATATTTGCCATAACTCCTAGCACAACATCTGAAATTCTATAAAGAGCAATTAATAGTAAAATAGCTATAGCAGATGATCCGTATCTGTTTGTAAATTCTAATATAGGTTTTGCGTAGGCATTTTTTGCAGCTTGAGAGTTAATAAAATTAATTTTAATTAAAATAAATATAATGACTGCAAATGTTGTTAGGCAAGAAATTATTTTAAGAAATTCATTAAAAAAAATTATAATAGGTTCTTTATTCGCAAATATATTTTTAAAATAAATATGACAAAGAATAAATCCACTTAATCCAAATAAAAAACTAATAAAAAATCTTATTTTCTCATTATTATTTTTTGTAATATTTCTTTTTATTTTTGGTTCTTCAGTAAAAAAAATTGTAATTATTCCACTTAGCATAAACAATGACATGATCTGATAAACTGTTTGCCAAACATGTTGATTGTATGTGTCCGCTCCTAAAAATGATGCAATCCACAAACTTCCAGCACCTGATACGATCATTGCAATTCGATATCCAGCTAAATACATTGAAGATAAAGCACCTTGGAGTTTTTTAGGAGCAGACTCAATTCTGAAAGCATCAACAGTAATATCTTGAGTAGCGCTAGAAAATGCAATGCAAACAGCTCCAATCACAGTATAAATCAACGTTATTTTTGGGTCTGTAAATGAAATAAAAATTAAAGAAGCAATGATCATTAATTGAGATAACAAAAGCCAACTGCGACGATGACCTAATTTATGAATGAATGGTAATTTGATATTATCTACTAATGGTGTCCAAATAAATTTAAATGAATATGCAAATCCTACCCAGCTAAATAATGTTATAGTTGATCTTTCGACCCCAGATTTTAACAACCAAACAGAAAGTGTTGAGAATATTAAAAGCAAAGGAAGTCCTGCTGTAAAACCAAACAAAAACATACGCAGCGCTTTTGGATGTAAAAGTGGAATAGTATATAATTTAAATTTTTCTAATATCGATAAATTCATTCGATAAACTTATATAATTAAAGTAAAAAATAATAATATTTCTTTATTGTCTTAAAAAATTGATGAGCTACTAAGATTATTTAAGGCTATTTAGATAAGCAATAACGTTTGCTCTGTCCTCATCTTTTGAAATACCAGCAAAAGACATTTTTGTTCCAGAAGCATATTCGCTTGGTTTATATAACCATGCGTCTAGCTCTTCAACAGTCCAGCTTTTCCCAATCTTTGAAAGTGCTGATGAGTAACTGTATCCAGGATATGATGCTTGTTTTTTACCAACAATTGCCCATAAAGGAGGACCAATTTTAACCGCACCCCCGCTAACATTAGTATGACATGCAGCGCATTTTTTAAATACGTTTTCTCCAGCCGTAACATTTGCTGTAGCTAATAAAATTTTGATGTCTGCTTTTTTAACTTCTTTTTTTAAATCTTCTTTGTCGTTACTTTTATCTTGAGCAACTCCTTCAACTATATAACCTGGTTTTGCAGGTTTTTCTGGTTCATAAATATAATCGGCAATTTTATCCATTCCTATAAAAAATAGTGCAGCGATAAGAAGAGCTGCTGCTATTTTGTTAAATTCAAAGCTGTCCATATTTAGTGATTTTTATTATCTAAATTGTATAACATTATAGTCTTTTAAATTAAAAAAAAAAATTTGAAACTATTTTTATGCTTTTTTTACAAGCATAAATATTGTTATGAATGATAATGTTATTTTAATACCCAGTCATCTCCGCGCAACTCGTTTGCCAAATAAGCCATTATTATTGATAAATAATAAACCAATGATTGTACATTGTTGGAACAGAGCTGTGGAAAGTAATGTTGGAGAAGTATTTGTAGTCACGGCTGATAAAGAAATTTCTGATGCTATCATAAAGTATAATGGTAAAACAATTTTAACGAGCAAAAACCACAAAACAGGCACAGATAGAATTTTTGAAGCTATAGAAAAAAATTTTAAACAAAAACCAAAAAATATAATTAATCTACAAGGTGATATGCCAAACATTGATCCTTCAGCTATAAAACTATTAAGTAATTTTATAAATAACAATTCTTATCAAATTGCAACATTAGCTTCTATTCTTAAAAAAAAAGATATGAGTAATGAAAATATTGTTAAGGTAGAAACTTCAAAAAATTTAAGTAAAGAAAATTTTGTAAAAGCAAAAGATTTTTTTAGAAAAAAAGACATTAATAAAGATAGTTTTTATTATCATCATATAGGTATTTATGCATATACGTATGAAAGCTTAAATAAATTTATTAATTTTAAAAGAACTCAAAATGAAATTGACAGAAGTTTAGAACAAATGAGAGCTATGGATAATGGCATTGCTATTAGCGTGGGTTTGACAGATGCCTATCCTTTAGGCGTGGACACTATTGAAGATTTAGAAAAAATAAGAAATATTATGAATAATGCCAAATAAAATTATTATTCAAGGAGAACCAGGTGCTTATTCTCACTTAGCTGCTATTGCACTTTTTAAAAAACCTCAAATGATCTGTTGCAAAACTTTTGAAGATGCTTTTTTAAATGCAAAAAAAATAAAAAATAGCAAATTATTAATTCCAATAGAGAACTCTATAGCAGGCCGTGTAGCTGATGTTCATTATTTGCTTTCAAGTTTTAATTTGAAAATAGAGGGTGAGCATTTTCAAAAAATTGAGCATTGTTTGCTTTCTCTTAAAAACTCTTCTATTAAAAAAATTAAAACAGTTAGAAGCCATACGCAGGCGATAGGGCAATGTAAAAAAAATATAAATAAACTAAAATTACAAGTAATCGTCGCTGCTGACACCGCTGGATCTGCAAAATTTATTTCAAATAATTATGATGATTCAGAATCTGCAATTGCATCTTCTTTAGCTGCTAAAATCTATGGCCTTAAAATTTTGAAAAAAAATTTTGAAGATTTAAAAGGCAATATTACTCGATTTTTAATAATGTCTCATTCAGACAGGCACGTTAACTTTAATAGTAAAAAAAAATATATAACTTCTTGTATTTTTAGATTGAAGAGTGTGCCTTCTGCTTTGCATAAAGCTTTAGGCGGATTTGCATATAATGAAGTGAATCTTACAAAATTGGAGAGTTTTTCCACTGGAAATTCTTTTGAGCAAGTAAGTTTTTATTTAGATATTGAAGGACATATTAAAAATATGTCAGTTAAAAATTCTTTAGATATTTTAAAAGAACACACAGAAAAATTAGATATTCTAGGGGTTTATCTGGCAGATTCATTTAGATATTAAAATTATTATAGCTGTCGTTTTTTTTTAATTATCTTGTTATAATAATTCGGGAGATTGGCGACAGGTGGAGGTTTCGCTAATCCGGTCAGGTCTGAAAAGAAGCAGCCGTAACGATAATTTTTCAGGTTGTTGTTCAGTCTCCCGTTTTTTATGGAAAATAATCGAAAAGTATTATCGTTAAAGTATCGACCACAAAATTTTGACCAGCTTATTGGTCAAGATGTAATGGTTCAGATTATTAAAAATGCAATTAAGTTAGACCGCATACCTAATGCATATTTATTAACTGGCATTAGAGGTGTTGGAAAAACAACAACTGCAAGAATTATTGCAAAAGCGATTAACTGCAAAGATTTTTCGAAAGGCTCAAACAAATGCGAAGACTTTTGTCATTGTGAAGCAATTACCAATTCTAATCATATGGATGTTTTAGAAATGGATGCTGCTTCTAAAACTGGAATTGATGATATTAGAGAGTTAATTGACTCAGCAAAATATTTTCCAGTAAGTGCAAAGTATAAAGTTTTTATTATCGATGAAGTTCACATGTTATCAAAGCAAGCATTTAATGGTTTACTGAAAACTCTTGAAGAGCCGCCTCCACATCTTAAATTTATTTTGGCTACAACCGAAGTTAAAAAAATACCCTTAACAATTATATCACGATGTCAAAGATTTGATCTTCGCAGAATAAAAATTGAAGAAATGGTTAATTTTTTAAAAGATATTGCGACTAAAGAAAAAGCAAAAGTAAATGAAAAAGCTTTAATGCTAATTGCAAAAGCATCAGAGGGATCTGTTAGAGATGGTTTATCTATTTTAGATCAGGCTATTTCTACATTTAATGTTTTAGGTGAAGAAATTACTGAAAAATCTATAAGGAATATGATTGGTATTGCTGATCGATCTAGAATTATTGATTTAATTAAATTTATTATTCAAGGGAACAAAGAAAAGGCGCTTAAAGATTCAGAAGAAATATTCGATTTAGGAGCAGATCCAAAATTAGTTCTTCAAGATATGCTTGAAATTATTTATTTAATTTCAAGATCTAAGAGTTTTGGAAAAATTGAGAACGATTTGACCGTCTCTGAATTAGAGTCATCAGTAATTTTCGAATTATCGCAAAATTTAGATTTTTCTTACATTTCTATGATTTGGCAATTTATTCTTAAGGGAATAGAGGAGCTTTCGTTTGTACCAAGTCATTTTCTTTCTTTTCAGATGTTAATCATGCGATTAGTACATCTAAAAGATTTGCCAAGTCCAGAACAAGTATTGGAAGATGTAATGAACTCTAACGTTGAAGTAATTTCAGAATCTTCTATTAAACCTGAAAAATCTATTCATGAGGAAAAAAAGCCTGGAACAATAATCAATCAAAGTTTAGCAAAACAACAGATTAAAAGTACTGTTCAAGAAAATATTGAAATTGAGCCAAAGAATGTAAAAAAAGAAAATCAGAATTTAGAGATTATTAGCTCATTTGAATCTTTAATAGAAATTGCAAATAAAAAAAAAGAAATAGAACTAAAATTTGATCTTGAAAGAAATGTTCGATTGGTAAAATTTGAAAAAGGTAAAATAGATATAAGTTTTAATGAAAAGTTATCTAAAAATTTTGTAAGAACATTGACAGAGAAGTTAAAATTATGGACAGGAGATCGTTGGGTAATTTCCTTATCACAAGATATTGGACAAAAAACTATCTTTGAGAATAAAGAAATGCATAAAAAGAAACTTTTTCAAGAAGCTTTAAATAGTGAAGTTTATAAAACAATAAAAGAAAGTTTTCCAAATGCTGAACTTACAGACATAGAGGAGATTAAATAATGGATTTTGGAGGCATGTTAAAAAAAGCTCAGGAAATGCAAAAAAAGATGTCTGATATGAAAGAATCTTTAAAAAACTTTCAAGTGGAAGGGATTGCGGGCGCTGGTTCAGTGAAAGTAATTCTAAATGGCAGTAATGAGATGATTAAGATTCATATAGATCCAAAATTATTATCTGAAGACAAAGAAATTCTAGAAGATCTCATTGTTGTTGCAACGAATAATGCTAAAGAAAAAGTAGAATTAAAAGCAAAAGAAGAAATGTCAAAAATTACAGGTGGGTTACCATTGCCACCTGGATTTAAACTTCCATTCTAAGAATGAAAAAAAATTCTCACCCTGACCTTGAGAACTTAATGTATCTCATTGCAAAATTGCCTGGTCTTGGACCAAAATCTGCAAGAAGAATTGCGTTATATCTTCTTAAAAATCGAGATAACATTATGAAACCATTGTCAGAATCTTTAGATAAAGTTCATCAAAATGTTGCGCGTTGTAATATTTGTGGAAATTTTAAAACAAACAAAATTGATTGCGAATGCAGTATAAAAAATAATTATGATCAGATATGTGTGGTAGAAAATGTTGCTGATATGTGGGCTCTTGAAAGCACCAATGTATATAGTGGGCAATATCATATTTTAGGAGGTACACTGTCAGCTTTTAATGGTGTAAATCCAGAAGATCTTTTAATTAGTTCTTTAGTTAATCGAATTAAAAAAAATTCCGTTAAAGAAGTTATTTTGGCAACAAGCGCTACGATTGAAGGACAAACGACAGCACATTACATAAAAGACAGTATAAAAAATTTAAATATTAAAGTTACAAAACTTGCTCATGGCCTGCCTGTAGGTGGTGAAATTGAATATTTAGATGATGGTACTTTATTCTCTGCCTTTAAATATCGTAGTTCAATAGGCAGCGATTCATAAAGCGTAGCTTGATTAATTAGCTAGATCTAGTATTTTTTTAAAATGGCTATAAGAAAAATCATAACTGAACCTGATCCAATACTTAGAATTAAATCTGAGCTAGTAAAAAAAGTTGATGGCGAAATTAAATCATTAATGAAAGATATGCTAGAAACAATGTATGCCGCACCTGGAATTGGACTGGCAGCTGTTCAAATAGGAGTTCATAAAAGAGTAGTAGTCATGGATCTTGCAAAAGATGATAGCCCTAAAAATCCAATGTATTTTGTAAATCCAGAAGTTATTTGGAAATCAGAAAAAAAATCAATTTATGAAGAAGGATGTTTGTCTTTACCAAAACAATTCGCAGAAATTGAAAGACCTGAAGAATGTCACATTAAATATTTAGATTTCGAGGGTAAAGAAAGAATTTTAAAAGCAGAAGGTTTAGTCGCAACATGTATTCAACATGAAATTGATCATTTAAATGGAGTATTATTTATTGATTATTTATCTAAATTAAAAAAATCTTTTATAATAAAGAAACTTAAAAAAGCTAAAAAAGAAAACGAAGAAGTACATACAATTTTTTAAAGGTACCCATGACATTAAAAATAATTTTCATGGGAACTCCAAATTTTGCTGTTCCTACATTAGAAAAAATTTTAAAAAACAATTTTAATGTTATTGCAGTTTATACTCAGCCCCCTAGTCCTTCTAATCGAGGTTTAAAAATTGAAAAAAGCCCAGTTCATTTAGTCGCTGAACAACATAATTTAAAAGTATATTCACCGAAGTCTTTAAAAACTGAGGAAGAATTTAAAATTTTTAAAGAATTAAAAGCAGATATAGCTGTTGTGGTTGCTTATGGACAAATTATTCCAGAAAATTATCTTAATTTATCTAAATATGGATTCATTAATATACATGCTTCTTTGCTTCCAAAATGGAGAGGGGCTGCTCCTATACAGAGAGCAATTATGAATAATGATCAAGATACAGGCGTATCTATTATGAAGATCGAAAAAGGTTTAGATACAGGACCAGTTTTGCTGCAATCAAAAATTAAAATAGATAATGAAATAAATACAGGACAATTAACAGAAAAATTATCAACTTTGGGAGCTGAGCAGCTTCTTAAAGCTTTAGATTTAATTAAAAATGAAAAAGCAGTTTTTACAAAGCAAAACGACAGCATTGCAACATTAGCAAAAAAAATAACAAAATTAGATGAAGAAATTGATTGGAAAAAAGACGCAAATGAAATTGTAAGAAAAATAAATGGTTTAAGCCCTAAACCTGGAGCAAATTTTAATCTTAATAATGAGAAAATTAAAATATTAAAAGCCAAAGAAGTTAAAATTCAAGGAAAGGCAGGTATGACACTCGATGATAATTTATTAATAGGTTGTAAAAATAACGCTATTCAAGTTGAAGAAATTCAAAGACCAGGTAAAAAAGTTCAGCAAGTAAAAGAATTTTTACTAGGGTTTAAAATCCAAAAAAATACCAAGCTATTTTAATGACAAGATTTAAATGTATCGTTGAATATGATGGAACTAATTTTGTTGGTTGGCAAAGACAAATTAACGGAAAATCAGTTCAAGAAACAATAGAGCAAGCAATTGCAAAAATAGCTGAAAAGAAAATCACTATTCATGGCGCGGGCAGGACTGATGCAGGTGTACATGCAGTGCATCAAGTTTTTCATTTTGATTTTGATAAACAAATGTCAGAAAGTAAAATTACAGATGCTCTTAACGCTCATTTAAAACAATACTCTATAAGCATTATTAAAACTCAATTAGTAAGTGACAATTTTAATGCAAGACATGATGCAAAACTTAGAATTTATAAGTATGTCATTATTAATCGATCTTCGCCCTTATCCATTGAAAAACACAGAGCGTGGCAATTAAAAAATTTATTAGATGAAAAAAAAATGTATGAAGCTGCACAAGTTTTAGTTGGAACTCACGATTTTACAGCTTTTAGATCTGCAGCCTGCGGTGCAGACTCACCAATTCGAACTATGAAAAATATTAATATTTATCGTGAAAATGATTATATTTTTAGTTTTTTTGAGTCACAATCATTTTTGCAACATCAAGTACGTTCCATAATGGGTTGCTTAAAATCAATAGGTGAGAATAAAATTTCAAAAACAGAATTAAAAAATATTTTAAATTCTAAAGATAGATCGCTTTGTGCAGTTCCTGCGCCAGCAGAGGGATTGTATTTAGAAAATATTATTTACTAGTTATTATTTAAAATAATTTAGTAAAATATTTAAATAAGTATTTTTAAGTTTTTTTAGATCTGAAATTTTTGCCATTTCATCAACTTGATGAATAGTTTTAGCAATTAAACCAAATTCAATGCATGGAGCTATATTATTTATAAATCTCGCATCTGAAGTTCCGCCTGATGTAGATAAAATTGGATTAATTTTTGTATTTTGTTTAATGATATTTTTTATCATAAAAACTGTTTTATTTGGCTTAGTCAAAAAAGACTCTCCCGAAACCTGATAATTAATTTTGTAAGTTGCTTTATATTGTTTTGTAATTTTAGTAAAAATAGAATTCAGTTTCTTTTTCAATGACTTTGAACTGTGAATATTATTAAATCTAATATTAAAAGAGGCTTTTGCCTCTGCGGGAATTATATTGTCTGCTGTATTTTCAATATTCATTCGCACAATTTCAAGATTTGAAGGTTCAAAACTTTTATTGCCACGATCAAGTTTTAACTCTTTTATTGTATTTAAAATCTTAACAAGAATACCAGAGGGATTATTTGACTGATGAGGATAAGCAACATGACCTTGAATGCCATAAACTGTTAAATGACCAGTCATGCTGCCACGTCTTCCAATTTTGATCATTTCTCCAAGACGATCTTCGTTGGTAGGTTCGCCTACAATACAAAAATCAATTTTCTCTTTTCTATTTTTTAATTTTTTTACAACTTGTTGAGTGCCGTTAATGGCTATTGTCTCTTCATCCCCAGTAATTAACAAACTAATTGAACCTTTAATATTTTTATTCTTTTTTACAAATTCGCTAACAGCGGCTATAAAACAAGCAATAGCACCCTTCATATCGCTAATCCCTCTACCAAAAAGTTTACCGTCTTTTATGACTGCCCCGAATGGATTAACACTCCAAGATTTTAAATCACCAACGGGAACAACATCTGTGTGACCTGCAAAACAAATATTAGGAGAACTTTTTCCAAGTCTTGCATATAAATTTTTAATTTTAGCAGTTCCTTTTTGTTGGAATTCCATAACTTCGCATTTAAACCCAAGCTTTTTTAAATTTTTTGCGACAACTTCGATTGCGCCATCATTTTTTGGAGTTATACTTTTACAACGAACAAGATCTTTTGCTAAAGCAACTTCGTTTATTATCTTTAGCATTTTATTCTCTTAGTAAATCGTTAACAGATGTTTTGCTTCTAGTTTTTTCATCGACAGTTTTGACTATCACTGCACAATATAAACTTGGTTTAGTTTTGTCTTCATTTGGAAGAGACCCAGAAACTACAACAGAGTAAGCAGGAACTTTTCCATAAAGAACTGTATTTGTTTTGCGATCAATAATTTTTGTAGAAGCTCCAATGTATACACCCATAGAAATAACAGAGCCTTCCTCAACAATAACGCCTTCTGCAATCTCTGATCGAGCTCCAATAAAGCAATTATCTTCTATAATAACTGGGTTTGCTTGTAGAGGCTCTAATACTCCTCCTAATCCAACGCCTCCTGAAATATGACAATTTTTTCCAACTTGTGCACAAGAACCAACTGTTGTCCAAGTATCAATCATTGTTCCTTCATCCACGTAAGCGCCAACATTTATGAATGAAGGCATAATTACCGCATTTTTTCCAATATAAGCAGATTTTCTAATCACTCCATTTGGAACCATTCTAAATCCAGCTTCTAAATATTTTTTTTCATCCCATTTAGGAGTTTTATGTTCAACCATATCGAACCACGCGGCATATGGTCCATTAAGAATTTTTTTTGAACTAACTTTAAAACTTAAAAGAATTGCTTTTTTTATCCATTGATGTGTATGCCAAGAGCCATTTTTTTTTTCTGCAACACGTATTTTACCTGCATCTAAATTTTCTAGAGTATCAAAAATAGCTTTAATAATTGTTGGGTCAGATTTTTGATTAATCTCAGCTCTGTCTTCCCAGGCTTTTAAAATAATACTTTCTGTATTCATGATTTAATTAATTAACAAATTACACTGCACAAGAAAATCATCTAATTTTTTTATTTTATGATGTACGTGATCACCTTCATGTCCTTCTTTTGCCCAATTATCATCATTTATTATCCATGCAGTTTGTATTCCTAGTTCGTGTGCTGGCATTAAGTTTTTTGCAATATCGTCAATAAATATGGATTGTTGCGGAATAATACCAAATTTTTGAATAAATTTTTCGTAAGGTTGTTTTTCAGGTTTTGGCCTAAAATCCGAATCTATAATATCAAATATAGAAAAAATATTTTCATCTAAGCATAGATTTTTAATAACATTTTTTGCGTGTTTTTTTGAACCGTTAGTAAAAATAAATTTTTTCCCAGGTAGTTTTTTTATTTCTTTGTCTAGTAAATCATTTTTTTTTAATAACGAATAATCAATTTCATGCACAAATTCTAAAAATTCATGTGGGTCAATTTTGTGGTGCTTGATTAAACCGTTAAGTGTTGTCCCATGTTGGTAAAAATAATTATTTTTAATTTTTAAAGCCTCTGTCGAATCCACTTTTAGTTTGTTCTCAATAAAACTTATCATCAACTTTTCTATGTTTGAAAATAAATTAGTATTTGGCGGATATAGAGTGTTATCAAGGTCAAAAATCCAAAACTTTACATTTTTGATTTGATCCATTATTTGACAATTAAAGTTCCTGCCCCAATATTTGAAAATAATTCAAATAAAACTGCGTGGGATTTTCTTCCGTCAATAATAACAACTCCATTCACGCCTGATTCAATTGCGCTTATGCAAGTTTTTATTTTAGGAATCATTCCACCAGTAATTGTTCCATCCTCTATTAGTGATAAAGCTTGCTTTATAGATAGTTCGTTTATTAAATTTCCATTTTTATCATTCACGCCAGGAACATCAGTCATCAGTAATAATTTTTCAGCTTTTATTTGATTTGCAATTGTTCCCGCGGCAGTGTCAGCATTAACATTATAAACCTGACCACTATCATCTAAGCCCATAGGGGCAATTACAGGAATAATTTTTTTTTTAAAAAAATCATTAATAATTTTAGTATCAATAGTTTCAGGCTCTCCAACAAATCCTAACTTTTGGTCAATAGGCTTTTTAATATGTATAATATTGTTGCTTCTAACAGTGACTGATTCTGCTGGAGAATTAAATTGTATAATTGATTTTTTTAAATCAGGGTTAATCTCATTAATCATCACATCTTCTATAATTTTTATTGCATCAGAGTTAGTTACCCTAAGACCGTCAATAAATTTACTTTCAATATTTTGTTCATCTAATTTTTTTTTTATTTGAGGACCACCACCATGAATAACAGCAACATTAATGTCTAATTTTCTTAAAATTGAAGCATCTTGGGCAAATGCTTTAGATAAATTTTGATCGAACATAACTTGCCCGCCGTACTTCAAAACAATCTTCTTATTCTTGTATTTATTGACGAAGACAGAAGCTTCTTGAATGTCTGGACCAAATTCTGGCCAAAAAGACTTTAGATCCATTAAACTGTTTTTGTCTTAGTTTGCCTCATAATGAACCATTGTTGACCAATTGTAAGTACGTTACTGATTGTCCAGTAAACTACAAGTCCAGATGGAAATGATGCTAACATTACTGTGAGCATAATAGGGAAGAATTGAAATATTTTTGCTTGAATTGGATCAATCGGTGCAGGATTCAATTTTTGCTGAAACCACATCGTAACACCCATTAGTATTGGCCACACGCCAATCATTAAAAAGCTAGGAGGTGACCATGGAATTAATCCAAACAAATTAAAAATAGTTGTAGGATCTGCAGCAGATAAATCTTTTATCCAACCAAAGAAAGGCGCTTGACGCATTTCAAGCGTTACAAATAACATTTTATAAACAGCAAAGAAAATTGGTATTTGAATTAAAATTGGTAAACAACCAGACAATGGATTGACATTTTCTCTTTTATATAAAGACATGATTTCTTGCTGAGTTTTTCTTGCATCGTCTTTATAAAGTTCTTTAATACGTAACATTTCTGGTTGAAGAACTTTCATCTTAGCCATAGATCTGTAAGAATAATTTGCAAGAGGAAAAAAAATTATTCGAACTAAGAATGTTATTACAATAATTGCAATCCCAAAGTTGCCTACGACTTTATAGATGTAGTCCATTACAAAAAATAGAGGTTTTGTAATGAAATAAAACCATCCCCAATCAATTGATAAATCAAATCGATCAATTTTTTCTTTTTCTGCATAGTCATCGATTGTTTTAACGTCTTTAGCTCCAGCAAAAATTTTTATATTAGATGAAGCGCTTTTTTGCGGAGAAATTACGGTTGCATCAGTCGCAACATAATTAGCTTTGTAAGTGTCTTTGTATGAAAATTCTACTTTGAATGATTTTCCAAACTCAGGTACAGCTGCTGCCATCCAATATTTATCTGTTATACCAACCCAACCACTATTTCCGTTATAATTTTTAGTTTCTTTTTTAATATCGCTGAAATCTTCTTCTTTTAAATTTTTATTTAAAACTGTAATAAACCCTTCGTGTAAAATATAGAATTTTTTTGTTGTTGGTTCTTGATTTTTTGTGATCTGAGAATATGAGTATAACTCAATTGCTTTTGCTTTATCGTTTCTGACAGTTTCAGTTATTTTAAATAAATATTTATCATCAACTTCAATTTTCTTGATAAAAGTAACACCTTCGCCATTATTCCATTGAAGAGTAACGGGTGTGTTAGGAGTTAATTTTCGGCCCTCTCGAACTTGCCAAACACTATTGTTGTCAGGAACTCTAACATCACCTTTTGTTGCCCAACCCGATTCAACAAAATAGCCTTCCAATGTTTTTTTTGGATTTAATAAAACAATCTCTTTACTGTCTTTCGAAATATCTTCTCTGTAATTTTTTAAAGTAATGTCATCAATTAATGCTCCTTTTAGAGAAATCGATCCTATTAGATTGTTATTTTCAATATTAATTCTGGATTCTCCTTTGATTGCTTCTGATCTTGAGACAATTTTACTTTGGGATTGAGCTTGTAAAGTTGGGCTGCTTATTTTTTGATTTTGCAATTCTACTTTTTTCTTAGCTTGTTGAGGGGCATCGATAAAATAAGACCAGCCTAAAAGAATAAGCATAGATAAAGTAACTGCTATAATTATATTTTTATTTTCCATGTTTTATTTTTTTTTGAATTACGGGATCATATCCAAAGCCACCACCTAGAAATTTGACAGGGTGGCATCTTAAAATTCTGTGAATGCCTTTAACCAAACCCTTTAATAGACCATATTCTTTTAAAGAATCTATAAAATATACAGAGCAAGTAGGATCGTAGTGGCAAGCATTATGAAAAAAAGAAGAGAATATTAATTTATACGCTCTAATAATTAATATGAATAATTTACAGATTGCTTGTTCTAATTTTTTTATCATTTTATTAAATTAAATTTATACTTCAGTTCTTCAACCATGCTAGCAAAATTAATGTCATATACTTTTGTTTTTGCAAAAATTGCATACTTATATTTATTATTGAATGAATCAATCTCAGTTAGAGCTTTGTGAGTAGCCATTTTTAAACGTCTTCTTATTTTATTTCTTTTTACAGCATTTCCGAGCTTTTTTGCTGAAACAAAACTCATGTTGATAATATTTTTTTTTATTATTTCTGCTTGAGTATAATAAATAGTGAAAAGATCAGAACTTACTTTTTTTGAAGATAAAATTTTTTTAAATTGTTCGTTGCCTTTAAGACTTTCGAATTTTACTGTCCTAGGCATTGCTTAGGCCGATACAGTTTTTCTTCCCTTTAATCTTCTTCTTGCTATGACTTTTCTTCCACCTTTGGTTGCCATACGAGATCTAAATCCGTGTCTTCTTTTTCTTACGAGCTTACTAGGTTGATAGGTTCTTTTCATGATAGTAAAATAGAATTGTCGCTATTTATAGGTAAAATGCTAAAATATGTACAGTAAAAGTTTTTATGAAATTATTTGTTAAATGACACAAATTAAAAAAGTTAAAACTACTTTAGGAGTTACTTATTTAATTTTAGTTGCTTTTGTAGTTTTTGCATTTTTTTATTGGGAGATTTATAAATATTTTGCTCCTGAATTTATAAGAGCACACCGTCCAGAAATTATTGCATTCAAGCATGCGCATTTTACATTTCTTTTATTATCATTTTTTATATTTGGAATTATTTGGGTTTTTTTACTGGGATTTGGAACGCCACTCACAATTACTTCAGGAATTATTTTTGGTCCTATTTGGGGAAGTATCGTAGCTATTTTATCGGAAGCAATAGGAGCAAGTTGTCTTTATGTTTTTGCAAATATTTATTTTAAAGAAACTGTTTTTAAATATTTAAACAAAAGATATAAAAAATTAACAAAACATTTTAGGGAAAACGAGTTAAGTTATTTTACATTTCTAAGACTAATTCCTGGAATTCCATATCAAATAATGAATTTGTTACCTGTATTATTTAACATGAGATTAGAAAATTATTTTTTAGCGACAATTATTGGTACAGCACCAATGACAATTATTGTTGTAAGCATTTCATCTGGTATCGCAGCGCGATTTGAAGGAGGCGAGAGATTATCTTTAGCAATGATTCAACAGCCTAGAATATATTTGCCTATTATAGTTTTAGGAATAGTTGTGTTATTGTTAAATTTTGCTAAGAAAAAATTTTTTAAAAATTAAGTCTTAATTACATTAGATTTTAAAATAAAAACAAGATAACAATTTCATAAAACACATCATAAAATGCGCCCGTAGTTCAATTGGATAGAATGCCAGACTACGAATCTGGAGGTTGTAAGTTCAAGTCTTGCCGGGCGCGCCAATTTTAAAACCTAAATAATATTTTAATTTGTAAAATTTGTAATATTGTTGTATTTTTTTTTATGCGCGTTTCTAGAAATTCTAAATTATTTATTCCTCGTTTAGAACGTTATTATGATAATCTAAGTCCTATATCGTATCCATTAATTCGTTTTACTGCTGGAATCATGTTTGTACCTCATGGGTTTAATAAATTATTTTCAGATTTACAGGGTACGACTTCTTTTTTTTCAAGTGTAAATTTAGAACCAGCATATCCGTTTGCTATATATATCGGATGCTTAGAGTTTTTTGGCGGAATATGTTTAGCACTTGGTTTTTTAACAAGAATATTTTCTCTTCAATTTATTGGTTTGCTTGGAGTTGCAATATTTCACATTCATTTAAAGAATGGTTTTGTTTGGGTCAAAGGTGGAATTGAATATCCCTTATTTTGGCTTCTGATTATGATTGCAATTTTCTTTAAAGGTGGCGGCAGAGCATCAATTGATTATAGTTTGCCAAAAGAATTTTAATTTATGTTTAAATATTTAAATAATTTGCCTTTAAATAAGGCTGTCATTGTTTTCATTGTATTGATTGCAGCTATTATTTTTTTAATAGCTTATTTAAGCTAATTTTACTGGTGAGCACCCACACTAATCTGTGGGAATGAAAAATAAAAAAGGGATTAATGTGAATGCTCCTAATAATAATTAGATCGTAATTATTAAGATTTAATTACAAAAATATTAAATATTTACTTCTTAATGCTGAATAGCAGTCAGATGGTAAAAATAAACTCCAAGTCCTGAGCTAAAAACGATATCTCCAAATAGTCCGTGTTCTAAACTTACTTTAACCAAAGAATTTGTGGTAGAATATATGTAAGCAAAAATTATACCCCCAAAAAAAGTAAAAATTAGTACAATCGGATTCATAAAGATAACATGAGCAAAACTAAATAAAAAAGCATTAACAAGTACTAAAGTAATTTTATTATCAAACAGATGTTTATATCTTTTAAAGAAGAAAGTTCTGTAAACAATTTCTTGAGGAAAAGCAGATAATATTGGATAGACAAAAATTATTATCATCCATAAAAATAAATTATATTTTGGCAAATCTAAAAAATTTTTTTGGTCGTAAATGTATGAAAAAATTAAAATAGCTGAACCTATAAAAAAAACTCTTAAGAATTGATATTTAAAAAATTTAGGATTTGAGAATTCATCTTTATTAAAAATTTTAATTTTTTTTTTTTTAAAATAGATCACACACATTAATGCAACAGCATTAAGGGTTATAAACATTACTAAATTTGATTTAGACTCTATAATTGATAAAGGCACGCCTATAAATAAAAGAACCATTTCACAGAATCTGATCTGTTTATCTAAATTGGTATTTAAGATTTTAATCGTCATGCAAATATTGCATTATTTTGATTTTGTTACAGTTTTATTAAAAAAAATTTTTTAACAAAAATGTAACATATTAATGATTCTCTAGAAATATTGATTCGATTATAAATTGTATTTTATGGAAAAAAAATCGCATAGCGATGAGAGAAAATTTTTTAATTATAAAACAATTTGGATTTCTGATTTACATCTTGGGACTCGCGGTTGTCAGGCAGAATTATTGCTTGAATTTATAAAATATAATAATTCAGAAAAATTATATTTAGTTGGCGATATTATAGATGCTTGGGCTTTAAAAAATAGTTGGTATTGGCCACAACTTCATAATGATGTTGTGCAAAAAATTTTAAAAAAAGCAAGAAACGGAACTAAGGTATTTTATATATCAGGTAATCATGATGAAATTGTAAGAAAGTTTACTCCTATTACTTTTGGTGAAGTTAAAATTGAAAATCAGTTAATTCATGAGACTGTCGACAAAAAGAAATATTTAATAATTCATGGAGATCAATTTGATGGTGTCATGCAGTATGCAAGATGGTTAGCAATTTTAGGATCAATTACTTATGATTTTTTAATTTATTTTAATCGTTACATTAATTTTTTTAGATCAAAATTTGGATATGAATATTGGTCATTGTCAAAATATTTGAAATTTAAAGTCAAAAATGCTGTAAAATTTGTAAGTCAGTATCAAAAATTAATAGTCAATTATGCAGTTCATGAAAAAGTAGATGGTATTATTTGTGGTCACATTCATAGTCCAGAGGATAGTCATTTAAATAACGTTCATTACATTAATGATGGCGATTGGGTTGAAAGTTGTACTGCTCTTGTAGAACATTTTGATGGTCGACTAGAAATTATACATTGGATTGAGAAGCGAAAAGAATTAATTCTAAATCAACAAAAAGAATTTACAGAGCTTAAAATAGCTTCTTAATGCGTCAAAACAGAATCTTACTTGTTACTGATGCTTGGCATCCACAAATTAATGGTGTTGTTCGTACAATGGAAAAAATGGCGGAAGAATTAAAAAAAATGGGACAAGAAATTTTTTTTATTACACCACAAGATTATAGAACTATTCCATGTCCAACTTATCCTGAGATAAGATTATCTATTAACGCTTATCCAAAAGTTTATAGAAAAATTAGAGAAATTAATCCTAATGTTGTACATATTGCAACTGAAGGCCCATTAGGATTCTTTGCAAGAGGTTATTGTATTGACCATAAAATACATTTTACAACTTCTTATCACACAAAATTTCCTGAATATATTAAACAGCGTTTTAAAATTCCTTTAAAAATTACTTATGCCTACTTAAGATTTTTTCATAAACGAGCTGCAAAAATTTTAGTTACTACCCCAACAATGGTTAAAGAATTATCTAGCCGTGGTTTTAAAAATTTAGTTGTTTGGGCAAGAGGAGTTGATCATTCAGTATTTAGTAATACGCCCAAAAAAAAATTATCTTATAAAAGTCCAATTTTTATTTATGTTGGTCGAGTTGCAATTGAAAAAAATATTAAAACTTTTCTTAATTTAAAACTTGAGGGTAGTAAGATTGTAATTGGAGATGGACCGCAACTAAATGAATTAAAAAAAAAATATACAGATATAAATTTTTTAGGTGCTATGAATGAAAAAGAAATAGCAGCATATCTTGCGGCGAGTGATGTTTTTGTTTTTCCAAGTAAAACAGATACTTTTGGAATTGTTATTATTGAAGCTTTAGCAGCAGGTGTGCCTGTCGCCGCTTATCCAGTTCCGGGCCCAATTGATATTTTGCAAGGCACTAGTGTTGATTGTTTAGACGAGGATCTTTCAATATCTATTAAAAAAGCATTAAAAATTAATAGAGAAGATTGTAAAAAAGTTTCAGAAAAATATACTTGGGAAAACTGTGCTAAAATATTTTTAGACTCAATTATTCCTAATTTTTAAGATTTAAGGTCACCTCTCTTAATTGTTTAGCAATATCAATGTTTTCTTTATTATGAAAAATTTTACTATCAATTAGTTTTCCACAAGTTGCTTTAAAGTTTTTATTTTTTTTATTGAGAAGTTCTTTAATAAAAAGAATTCTTCTTAATTTATAATTACAAAAACCAACGATTTGAAATATAAAACTATTTTGTCCATAAAAATAAATAGGAAGTATTTTACAATAAACTTTTCTTAATATTGATCCAAGTAATGTCTTCCATTCTTTTTCAACTGCTTTTCCAAAAATATTTTCAATTGTTGCAACTTCACCTGAAGGAAAAATAATTAATAATCCTCCAGCATTTACGTATTCAATTGCTTTATTTTTAGATTCAATATTAATTTTTGCAGCTTCTTTAGTGCCATCAAATCTAAGTGGAAATAAGTGTTTTTTTATATGATCTACAACAGCTATTTCTTCATTTATAAGAATTTTGAAATCTTTTCTTTTTAAAGAAACTGCTGTGCAAACAATTAAGCCATCTAGTATCCCAAACGGGTGATTTGCAACAATAATACATGCTCCTTCGTTTGGTATATTTTCTCCGTTTAAAATAAAATATTTTATATTTAAAATTTTAAGACTTTTTTTCCAGAAATTTTCATTTAATTCAGAATCGTTATAATATTTCTGATATAATTTTTTTATATACTTAAAACCAAAAAGAAATTCTATTAGAGATCTCATGGATCTTAAAATAATAATTAATTAATAATATTTATATACTAAACTTTTTAAGATATTCTGGCTTTATTGTGCTGAAAGGAAGGTAAATAAAGATATCTGTAGTTTTAAATAAATGATCAATAACTGCACCATCGCCAATTTTTGCACCTAAACGTAAATAAGCTTTAATTAAAGGAGGAAGTTTTTTAATAATTTGTATATCTGATAGATTTTCGGTTGGAACAATATTCATTTCAGTTTTTTTTGAAAATATTGCATCTACTAATATATTCTCTGGCATTAAAAAATGTTTATGTAGATAAGATAATTCTTCTTTAATAAGCTCCGGATTTGATTCTAAAAAGCTAGCCATACCAAACAAAACGTCAATTTTGTTTGTCTGAACATATTCATTAATTTTAGACCATAATAACTGAAGAACATTTTTTTTTCTAAATTGATAAGAAATACAAGAACGACTTAATTCTACGGCATTTTGTGGTCTATCTTGGGATTTGTATAAAGTATTTAAATTAAATTCTTCTGACGAATAAAATCCACATTGTTTCAATGCAATTTTTTGTTGCAACAATCGATATGTCCCGATGACTTTAGTTTTGCTAAATTTTGAGGATTTAAAAGTCACTATCAGATGATCACTATATTTATCGAATTGATCTGCATCTCTTTTAAAGCTACTTAAATTAAAAATACTTGTTCCATTTCTCTCATTAAAAAATATTTTATATCTTAACCGTTGGGCTTTTTTTATTTCACTTTTGCTATCAGCTAAGTAGCATTCAAATTGAGGTTGAAAAAAATTGTGAGTGGAGACGAAGATATTTTTTGTAAAACTATTGTCTTTAAGATTATTTAATACTCCCATAAGTTGGAAGTAGTTGATTTGTATTTAAATTTAATGACACTTATATTTAAGTTTTGTTACATAAAATATTTAAAAAAACTCATGTATTTAAGATATAATTAACAATGTTTAGATTATTAATTATTTTTGGAATTATATTTAATATCGTAAGTTTTTTTTATACGGGTTTTTCTTTTTTTATTCTAATATTTAATTTATCTTTTTTAGTTATTCTGTATTTGCATCGCGAAAAACGAGTTTCGGATTCTTTAAAAGAAAATAATACCGATATAATTAAGGATGACAGTATTTCTAATTATGAATTACAAGAGTTTTTTTTAAGTCAATTAAGAGAAATTATAATTGTTACTAATAAATTTAATGTTGTAACTTACGCTAACGAAGCAGCAAATATTTTTTTTGGAAAAAGTTTATTAGCACAGAATATTAGTTCAGAACTTAGAATTCCTGAGTTATTAGATTCTATAGATCAAGTAAGAGAATTAGAAAAAATTATTAATATTGATATAGAGCTTAAAGTACCTGTTTATAAATTTTTAAAAGTAGATGTGATACCTGCTAAACAACAAAATATAATAATTATTATTAGAGATCATACTGAAATTAAAAAATCGCAAGATTTACGATCTGATTTTGTTGCTAATGTAAGTCATGAACTTAAAACACCCTTATCTTCTATAAGAGGTTTTTTAGAAACTATAACTACAAGCGCTAAAGATGATCCTAAAATGCAAAAAAAATTTATAGAGATTATGCAACAACAAGCTGAAAAAATGCAAATATTAATTGATGATCTGATGACTCTTAGCAGAATTGAACAACAAGAACATATAAAGCCTAAGAATAATATTATTTTAAATAATGTGATTTTAGAAGCAATCAATAATTATAAAGATACTAAAAATAGAATAAGTATCAAATTTAATATTCCTAGTAAAAATATTTTAATAAAAGGAGATAAGGAAAAATTATTAGTTGCTTTTAAAAATATTTTAGACAATGCAATTAAATACGGAGCAAATAAAAGCATTACAGTAAATCTCGAGTCTTTCGACTCAAAAATTTCATTATCAATTATTGATCAGGGTATTGGAATTTCACAAAAAGATATTTTAAGAATTACTGAAAGATTCTATAGATCTGATAATGCTAAAAAATTAAAAATAGATGGCACAGGTATAGGTCTTTCAATTGTTAAACATATTATTAACCAACATGGCGCAGAGCTTAAAATTCATAGCGTAGAAGGAAAAGGTAGTAATTTTACTATCGAATTTGCACAACTATAAAGTGATCTTTTGTAACAAATCTTTAATAAATTTGTAACATACTTGGCATCACTAACTAATATTAGTGCCACTAATTTATAATTAAACAAAGGAAAACAATGAGAATAAATAAAATAATTATCTCTTTTATCGCTGCAATGTTTTTAACAAACTTTGCTTTGGCAACTGAGATAACAGGAGCAGGGTCATCTTTTGTGGCTCCTCTTATGACTAAATGGTCAGAAACATACAAAGCAAAAACTGGTGATAGTTTAAATTATCAGTCAATTGGTTCTGGCGCTGGAATAAATCAAATTAAAGCTAAAACAGTTGATTTTGGTGCAACTGATAATCCGATGAAAGGTGAAGATTTAGATTCTTTAGGAATGGTTCAGTTTCCAGATGTTGTAGGTGGAATAGTTCAAATATTTAATATTCCAGGCTTTAAAGCGGGTGAATTAGTTTTAGATGGAGTGACATCTGCCATGATATTTTCAGGTGAGATTACAAAGTGGAGTGATGCAAAAATAGCAGCATTAAACCCTGGAAAAAAATTACCTGATCAAACAATTACTGTTGTAACTAGATCAGATGGATCTGGAACAACAGCTATTTTTACAGATTATCTATCAGCAGTTAGCTCAAG
>Ga0214206_1000041_pt1 | contig 34343 bp, 59 predicted proteins | sample TroBogEpilimnion_26_FD_153044 | JGI IMG/M metagenome (GOLD analysis project Ga0214206, IMG submission 153044) | Freshwater microbial communities from Trout Bog Lake, WI - 07JUL2009 epilimnion | ecosystem: Environmental > Aquatic > Freshwater > Lake > Epilimnion/Euphotic zone | place: Trout Bog...
GTAGGCGGCAATGGTGGTTCAGGAGTTTGTATTCTTTCTGTTCCAACTGCAAACTATTCAGGCACCACAACTGGCTCTCCAACCGTAACTACTAGCGGCAGTAAAACTATTATGATATTTACTATTTCTGGGACTTATACGGCATGACAATTTATCAATGGAAAGTGCTTGATATTTATGCAGAAAGCGAAATAATCGTTTCTGTTAAGTATCAAGTTACTGCCAAAGATGACAATAATTCAGTAAATACTGAAGGAAATTGGTTTTTTAAAGATAAAAGTCATTTTTTGCAAGACCAAACTAGTGAAAAAGATGTAATCGCTTGGATACAAAAAGAATCAATAATTGATGAAAAGTGCATTATCGAACATAATTTAGATAATCAATTAAGTGCAATAGAACCAGTAGCATTAAAAAAGCCTTGGGTTCTTCCTACTTTTACAGTAAAAATTTAACGGAATATTATGACTCAGCCAATCGACCTTATTAGCAGAGCCTTAAAAGATATTGGCGCTTTAGAAGCTGGTGAAGTTCCAACAACTGATGCGACTCAAGATGCTTTTGATATGCTTAATGACCTTATTGACCAATGGTCAAATGAAAACATGATGGTATTTAATACTACCGAAATCATATTTCCATTAATTTCAGGTCAAATTCAATACACTATTGGTCCTACTCCAAGTACGGCAAATTATATTGGTGCGGCTATTACAGGAACAATTTCAGGAAAAATTTTAACAGTTGCTGGAATTAATAGCGGAGCAGTAGCATTAGGGCAAACCCTTAAAGGCGCTGGAATTGCTTCAGGAACTAAAATTGTTCAGTTTTTAACTGGCGCTGGCGGTAATGTAAATGAAGTAGGAACTTATCAACTTAATGTTTCAGCCACTACAGTTACTCCTGCTTTTACAGCATATATATCAGGGACAACCCTTAATGTTACTGCCATAGCTTCAGGATATTTAGGTGTAGGTGCTGTTATTAGTGGCACAGGAGTAACGGCAGGAACGACTATAACGGCTGTTTTAAGCGCTTCAGGTGGAGTTGGTACATACACAGTTAGCGCAAGCCAAACAGTTGGTAGCGAGGCTATGACAGCTACTGTAACGCCTATTCCTATTATTCTTTATTATCAAAAACCTTTAACGATAGATTCAGCTTATGTGCGTATTAATACCAATAGTAATGGTCAGCCTATACTTAATGGCGGTTTGGATTATCAAGTAGGCATTTTAGCTCTTGAAAATTACAATCAAATTGGCTTAAAAACGCTTAATGGCCCTTGGCCTAAAGCTCTTTATTACAACCCTAATGCTGACCAAGGCAATCTTTTTGTATGGCCTAATCCTGCACAAGGCGAAATGCATTTATTTGCTAATACTATTTTTAGCAGATATGAAACTTTATATGACACCATTGTTTTGCCACAAGGCTATTCAATGGCGCTTAGATGGTGTTTGGCAGAACGTCTAATGCCTATGTATGGCAAAGTCAATCCAACTCAAATTGAAATGATTAATTCTTATGCTTCACAATCTAAAGCTACTTTAAAGCGTACTAACATGAAACCAGTTGCATCGGCTTCTTATCCTACACAAATGCTTGTTGGTAGAGCTAAAGATGCTGGCTGGATTCTTAACGGTGGATTTACAGGATAATGGCTGATTTTGGTTTCGTAGGCGCTTCTTATGTAGCGCCATCAATTTATCAAGATGACCAAGAATGTATTAATTGGCGCTGTGAAATTGACCCTACAAAACAACAAGGCGAAAGAGGTATTGTTGCTCTTTATCCAACGCCAGGCCTTACTTTATTAACAACTTTTCCTAATAAACAGCAAGTTAGAGGTTTAAGGGCTATATCTTCAGGTGGCTCACAACTTATAGCCGTTTGTGGAAATTATGTTTATGCTGTTTCTTATAATTTTCAACCATCTATTATTGGTCAATTATTATCTACAACTGGTCCTGTAAGTATTTCTGATAATGGAATTTATGTTTACATTGTTGATGGAAATAATCGTTATTCATGGTTAATAGATTATCCTGATACCGTTTATATTAATGCCTATATTTCAGGCACTACCTTAAATGTAACTTCTATTGAAAATGGCACTATTAGTGTAGGTTCACAAATTTTTGGTTTAGGAGTTCTTCCTGGAACAGTTATTACATCAGGCTCAGGTTTATTGTGGACTGTTAATAAAACTCAAAATACTCAACCTCAAAGACTTAATACTGACCCTGCTAATGGTATTTTTACTGGCTCTATTTCAGGAACTACTTTAACTGTTAGTGCTGTTTCCTATGGTAGTCTTCATTTAGGTACAACAATAATTGGCACAGGAATACCAACTAATGTAATTATTACAGCGCTAGGAACTGGCACAGGCGGTACAGGAACTTATACATTAAGTAATTCTTTAAGCATTGGTTCTGAAACAATGTATGCCCAACAATTTAGCACTTTACCAAGCTCAGATGGCGCTTTTACTGGCGGTGGCGTAGTAGATGTTAACGACAACTATTTTATTTATACTAGACCTAATTCACAACAATTTGCTATTTCTGATGTATTAAGCCCTATTACTCAGCCTTTAAGTTTTGCTAGTAAGTTTACGAGTCCTGATAATCTAGTATCATTAATAGCAGATAATGGACAACTCTATCTTTTAGGCGAAAAATCGTCTGAAGTTTGGGTAGACCAAGGCACTTTTCCTGTAGCTTATCAGCGTATTCCTGGAAGTTCTAATCAGCAAGGTATTATTGCGCCATTTTCAGTAGCAAGGGTAGGTAATTTCTTTTGCTATGTTTCGCAAAATATTCGTGGTCAAAATCAGGTCGTTTTGATGAACGGTTATATTCCACAACGAGTTTCAACCCATGCTGTTGAGCAAAGCCTTTTAGACCAATATACGGCTGATGCTATTGCTTATACATACCAGCTTGAAGGCCATGAAGTATATGTAGTTACATTCCCCACTATTGATATTACTTGGGCATATGACTTAACTACTAATTTATGGCATAAATGGCTTTGGACTGATGGAGATAATAATTACCATCGTCATCGTAGCAATTGTGCCGCAGTTTTTCAAAATATTGTAGTTGTTGGTGATTGGGAAAATGGCAATTTATACCAATTAGACCAATCTGCTTATACCGATGCTGGTAGCGAAATTCGTAGATTAAGACGAGCTCCACATATTCTTTCAGATTTACAAAGACAATATTTTGAAGAATTACAAATTCAATTTCAACCTGGCGTTGGCGCAGGTGGTTTTTCTAGAGATAGAAATATCTATTTAGGTTCGCCTTACTATATTCCTGCTACAGGTTCTTTGGTTATAGGTTATCAAGATATTGATGTTTTAGGTAATCCAGGACAAATTACGCCTACTGATGTATTTTATAATCCTAAAGCTATGCTTCGTTGGTCAAATGATGGCGGCTCTACTTGGAGCAAAGAATATTGGCAAAACATAGGTCAGCAAGGCAAATATACTAATCGAGCTATTTGGAGGCGTTTAGGCTGGTCTAGGGACAAAATTTTTGAAGTTGTGGTTACTGACCCAATTAAAGCAGTTATTGTTTCAGCTAATCTTAAAGCAAGCGGAGCAGATAATTAATGGCTAATCAAATTTATGCGGGTAAAACATTAAACCCTATTCCTCAAACTGATTTTTTAGATGAAACTACTAAAAGACCTACTAGAGCTTGGACACAGTTTTTTCTTGGAATTTTAAATAATACTTCAGCCACTACAGCTACGGCTGGAAGCGCTACTTTGCCTGCTGCCCCTGCTGGATTTATGAATGTTTATGTTGACGGAAAAGCATATAAAGTGCCTTATTACAATGTATGAATGAGGTAATAAATAACATTCCCACTAGGGAACAAATTGAGAGATTACAAGCCGAAATGGTTAAACTACCTCAAGATGAGGTAATAACTGAGCATTATTTTTCTGAAGGTATGTATTGCAGAAAGGTTTTTAGAAAAGCTGGAACATTAATAGTAGGCAAAGTTCATAAAAAACCTCACTTTTTTTTATGTGCAAAAGGTGAAATAATAGCTTGGTCGGAAAAAGGAATGAGAAACTTGAAAGCTGGCGATGTAATTGAAAGTTTGCCAGGTACTAAAAGGGTAACTTTAGCGGTTGAGGATTCAATTGGAATTACTTTTCATAAAACCGATAAAACGGATTTGAATGAAATTGAACAAGAATTAGTTGAATATGATGAAACAGCCTTATTTGATTCTGATAACAAATTGAAAGAAATTATGATTGAAAGTCATAAAAGGAGTTTAATATGAGTTTTGCTTCCGCTATCGTTAGTGCGACTACTGGCGCATTTTTAGCACCTATTGCTGGACAAATTATTGGTTCTGTTATTGGAGGCAATACTGTTGCTCAAGGGCAAACACAAGGTGCCCAACAACAAGTTCAAGGTTTGCAAAATGCACAAAATGCGTTAAATACTGGTTTTACTAACGCACAACCTTATTTAAACAATGCTTATACAAGCGGTCAAGGTTATTTAACTAATTCTTATAACACAGCTAATAATGCAATTACTGGCAATTATGGTAATGCTATTGCTGGTTTTGCTCCATATCAACAAGCTGGTGCATCAGCCGCTAATGCTTTAAATAATTTAATTACAAGTGGATACGCCACACATCAATTTAATACTCAAGATTTATATAATGGTCTTTCACCTAATTATAATTTTCAATTACAACAAGGGCAAAACGCTACAAATGCGGCAGCCAATGCTGGTGGAGGCATGATTGGCGGTAATGCTTTGCAAGGATTACAAAATTATACTCAAAATTATGCTGCAAATGCGTATCAAAACGCATTTACTAATTATCAAACTCAAAGAAATGATATTTTTGGCAATATTCAGCCTGTAGCTAATATGGGTTTAAGCGCTACTCAAAGTGTAGGCAATTTATATGCTGGACAAGGAAACGCATTAGCTGGTTTGGCAACTAATTATGGAAACAGTATGACTGGTTTAGGAACAAGTTATGGTAGTTCAATGGCTAATTTAAACACTTCGCTTGCTAATTCTTTAGCTGGTAATTATGGTCAACAAGGAACCGCATTAGGTTCTGGCACTATTGGTAGTGCAAATGCTTTAGGCGGTATTGCTAGTGGAGTTGGCGCTACTACAGGCGCATTAATTGGCAATGTAGCAGGAAATTATCTTAAAAACCCATATGCAAGTATGGGAATAAATGGTAACGATAGCACAGGATATACATATGCTAATCCTGCTAATGTAGGGCCTCCTGCACCAATTACAACTGGAGAATAATTATGGCTTTTGAAGTTAAAGGTTTTGGCACTCCTGATTATGGAATAAATGCCATTGCTGGTAATCCTATTAATTTGCCTAGCGGTATGAGTAAATTAAATGAAATTCTTGATTATCAAGGCAAAAATTTAGAGCTTCAGAAAAAAACTGAACTACAGCCTTATGCCATTGAAGCTGGTAAAGCAGAAGCTAAAAAAGCTATTGTTGGGGCTGAAAAATCACAGTTAGACCTTGCAAATGAAAAGATGAATAGAATTCGTCAAGCTCAAATTGCAAATATTACTGATGCTACGGTTGCAAAAGCAGCAGAAGACCCTGTATTTGCTAAACAGCCTGAAACAATTAAGCATATGAAAATGTTAATTGATAGACAAGCTCAAATTGCTGTTGATTCTGGTATTGACCGTAAAACAGTAGACCAACAAATTGCCCCATACCATCAAATTGCCGAACAAAATCCTCAAGGATTTAGGGAATTTCAAATGGGTCGTATGATTGCTGGATTAGATACACAAACACAAGCTAGCATGAATCAATTAACTAGTGGCGGTGGAATTTACAATCCTGTTAGAGGTACTGTTAGTAGTCCAACTTATCCAGGAATTCAGGCGCAACCTGCTGCACAACCTGTACAAGGAACTCAACCCACAGACCCATATAGTCAACCAGAACCAGCGCCTTATCAAACTCCTATTGCTGGTCAATATAGGCCTCAAGTTCCTGCGGAAGAAGCTGATAAAGTTTTTGGAGAAAAATATCGTCTTGGTTTAAAACAAGTTCAAAATGGTTATAGCGCTCAAAAGCAAAATATTAATAACCTTTACGATAAGGCTACCTCATTAATTGGTAGTAATCCTTTTGGTGATACTGCTTTAGGTACTGGTTTGCGTAAGTTGGAATCAAGAGTTGGTTCTCCTGAATATCAAGAACTTGAAAAAATGTTAGCTAGAGTTCAACTTGGGCAAATGTCGCAAAGTGAGCAAGCAAATACAGATATGGGAAAACAATTTACTGCTGTTGCTAATGGACAATCTCATCTTGACCCTAGAATTATTGTAGATATTACTCGTCAAAATGCCGCAAATTTAGAACGGTCTAATTCTCAAGCTATTGCCGCAGAAAAAGCAGGGCAAAAAATGGGAGATGCTAATTTAACTCGCAAATTTGCTACAGAATGGAATAAAAATTCTGACGATAATCGCATTTTTGAAATGAAATATATTTTTAATCATGCTAAATCTCCAGAAGAAGGAGCTAAAGATGTTAGCGAATATATTAAATCTCAACCAGCAAATATAAGAAAAGAATTGGCAAAAAAATATTTGAATCTTAAAAAACTTGAAGAAACTGGTAGCCTTTAATTATGTCAGACTTACTATATGATGCAATTCTTGGAAATCCTTCTGTGGCTCAAAAAGCTCCATCTGAAGGTGTTCAACCTATCAATGATGAAGATTTAAAACATCCTAATGTTATTAAAGGATTGAAATATATAAATGCTTATGAAGGTAAACCAAAAGCTAATCAAATGTTTGGTTATAGAGAATTTAACGATTTATCAAAACATCCTAATATAAAAATTCCTTTTACTGATAAAGGCGATACAACTACTGCCGCAGGAACTTATCAAATTATTGCTCCTACTTGGGAAGAACAAGCAAAAAAACAAGGATTAAAAGACTTTAGCCCTGAAAATCAAGATAGAGCCGCAGTTGGAATTATGCGTGATATAGGCGCTTTAGATGCTTTCAAAGAAGGTAATTTTGATAAAGCTAAACAATTGTTAGGAACTAAATGGGCTGGTATTCCAGGTTCTACTATTGGTAAATCTACTGGTCAAATTCCAAAATTAAATGCTGAACATGAAGCAATTTTGCCTTCTGGTGATATTTTATATAACGCTATTTTAGGTAATGATATAAAAACTGGTGTAACTAAAACTGCAACTGTTAATAATTTACAGCCTGATGTTCCTTTGCCAGTTCAAAATGTTCCTAAAAAAGAAGAACAAATGAATTGGTTTCAAAGAAATATGAACGCTCCTGAAGCTTCTAAAAAACTTCAAGGTGCAGGAGAAGCAATAGCGGCTATTGCAACTAGTCCTTTAGTTGCTGGCGCAGGCATGGTTAAAGGGCTTGTTCAAAGTTTGCCTGAAATTGCTGGAGGTAAAGCGCCACAAATAGCTGAAAAAATTGCTTCAGATTTTCAAAAAGAACACGGTTATTCTCCAACATCAGAAAAAGGTAAAGAATATTTACAAAGTATTGGCGAAACATTTAAAGGACTTGTTGAAACTGCAACTGGTTCAAGCACTTCTTTGCCACCAATTATTCCTGAATTAGTTGGAATTACTGCTGGAAGAACTGCTGTTGGACAAATGGAAAATCAATTTGCTAAAGCAAAAGCTGGTCCTTTACCATCTGCTAAAGTGTATAACTTTCCAGCAGGGCAAGAAAAACAACCTATGGTTGGAGTTGGTGCGGCTGAAGCTGGAATTGAAAAAACAAGAATTGAAAGAGCTAAAGAACTTCCAATTCCTATTGATTTATCTAAAGACCAAGCTACTCGCAATCCTGCTGATGTTCGTTTTGCTCGTGAAACTGCTAAAGACCCAGTATTGGGCGGTGCATTACAAATTAAATATGCAGAAGATAATGCAAAAATTCAAGCTAATTTAGATAAATTTGTTTATGATACTGGCGCTGAATTTAGCAGTACGGCACCTGGAGAATTGGCACAAATGCTTGTAAACACAATAGAGCCAAATAAAAAAGCTCGTTATGCTCAAATAGAAACTGCCTATAACAATGCTCGTGAAGCTGGTCATATGAATGAGCTTATTGATATTAATAAATTAGAAAACTATGTAGAAAAACATAAAGCAGAAGCTATTAATGCGCCTGTTTTATCTTCTGTAGAACAAAAACTTAAATCATTAACTCAAGGTGGAAAAATTGGTCAAATACCAATTAATGACCTTGAAGAACTTAGAAAAATGACAGGTACTTTAGCGCAAAGTTCTGGCCCTAATGCTCATTATGGAAAAGAAGTTATTAAATTAATGGATGCAATTACAGAAGGAAAAGGTGGCGAACTTTATAAAAATGCTCGTGCTTTAAATACTTCATATATGAAAGAATTTGAAAATACTCCTGCTTTAAAACAAATTACAGCTATGAAATCAGGCGGTCAAGAACGGGTTGTTGCTATGGAAAAACTTGTTGATAAAGCAATGTTGCAAAGTCCTGGTGACCAAGTTAAACAATTATTTAGTTCTCTTGAAAGAATGGGGCCAGAAGGTCAAAAAATGACTCAAGAATTGCGTGGCGCTGTTGCTCAAAGAATTAAAGATGAGGCTACAAAAGGTGTTGGTCGTGATATTAATGGGAAACCTTATGTTTCAACTCAATCATTAAATAAAATTATTACTGATTTAGATAAAAGTGGAAAATTAGAATTTCTTTTTGGAAAAAAAGGCGCTGAACATTACAGAACTTTAAATGAAGTTACTAAAGATTTACAAACTGTTCCTGTGGGCACAACTAATCCTTCAGGTACTGCATCTAGTATATTGGCTGCATTAGGCGAAATGGGAGCGCAAACAGTTTTAACTGGAGTTCCAGTTCCAGTTGTTGCTATTGGAAAACATCTTTATGGAAAACATAAAACAAAACAACAACTTAATAAAATAAATGAATTTGTAAATTACAGCAAGGAAAATAAATAATGACAGTCCTACTATCGCCTATTGGCAACTCAATGACACCTTTTTTGGGGCTAGATAATTTGCCTTTGAGTGGTGGACTTTTATATACTTATCAAGCTGGTTCAACTACTGCGTTAGCTACTTATACAGGCGTTGATGGCCTTATACCTTGTGCCAATCCTATTGTTTTAGGTATTAACGGTATTTCACCAACTCCTATTTGGCTATCAAGCACCAATGCTTATAAATTTGTATTAGCTAATTCATCTAATGTAACGCTTTATACATACGATAATATTTCAGGCATACCTGGCGCTGGTTCAGTAATTAATGTGCCTAGTGGTGGCATTATTGTTTGGTCAGGTGCATCTACTTCAGTTCCATCAGGATATGTATTATGTAATGGTCAAAGCGGCTCTCCTGACTTGCGTGATAGCTTTGTTATTGGTGCTGGAAGTTCTTATTTGGTTAATGCTGGCGGTGGTTTTGCTTCTTCTGGAGTTATGACAAGCGCAGGCTCAAATCCTCCTTTTTACTACGCTTTAGCTTACATAATGAAAACATGACATCATGGACTTTCAATTAATTTTTAATATAGTTGCAGTTGCTATTGTTGGAACTATTGGATGGTTTGCTCGTGAATTATGGTCAGCAGTTCAAGACCTTAAAAATGACCTTAAATTTATTCAAATTGATTTGCCAAGCAATTATGTTAAAAAAACTGATTTGGATGTTCAGTTTAATAAAATTGAAATTTCTTTGCAAAGAATTTTAGATAAATTAGACCAAAAAGCAGATAAATGAAAGAATGGTTTTCAAATTTAGTTACAGGCAAAGACAATAAAACACACGATATAGGTCGCTGGTCATGGGTAATAGGTTTAATTTCTGTTATTTCTATTGCCATTTATCAAGTTTTAGACCATAGCACAGTTAGTCTTAGAGAATTAGCTGAGGCATTAGGCATTGTTAGTGGTGCAAATGGTATTGCAATTATGGCTAAAAAAGATACTGAACCAACTGGAGATACAAAATGAATTATATTTTATATGCTTTAATTTTAGTACCCATTAATTTAATTGGCACAATCTTGACTTTTCCATTAGCTTTTATTATTGGCATTATGTATTCTACCCAAATTGGTTGGTGCAACAATGCTACAGTATGGCAATCAGGCCCAAGACTATTTTCTTTTTTGTCATGGTTTCAAACGCCTGATAACAGCTTAGATGGCGACCAAACCTTTAGGGCTGCACATAATCCTTGCTGGTGGTCAAAAGTTCAATGGCTGTGGCGTAATCCGTTCTATGGTTTCGATGTCAAGTTTATAGACGGCTCATCAGGAATGTCCTACGCTGGAGATATTAATTGCAATGAAACTCATGCTGGTACTATTCGGGTTGAAGGCCATAATTTGTGGCAATTTAATTCTTATCAGCCATTTTTAGGTAAAATGATTTGTTTTAATTTTGGACATAACATTCGTGCTTTAGTAGAGCCTGGTTTTATTACGCCAGACCAATGGCATGACAATACAGCTTTAATCAAGAACTTTCCTGCAACTTTTGCTTTTACGATTCGGTTGGTCTAAATGTTTGGATTTCCTCTCCCCATTAGTTGGATTATTAGTTTAATTTTTGCTGTCATTGCTGGCGGTGGTGTTTGGTATGGTCAGCATGAAGCTAATAAATATAATGAATATAAAACAGAAATTGAATCTGTTGGAAAATCACAAGAAGAAAAAAATAAGCAATTAGAAAAAACCCAAGCAATAATTAATGAAGGAATTAAAAATGAATATGAAGCTAAATTGCTTGCTGTTCGTAATCATTACGCTTACGGCTTGCACAACTCCAGTAGCGGTCAAGTGTCCGAACTTTCCACAGCCGCCAAAGGAACTGATGAAATCGCCCCCTACTCAATACTTATTGAACAATGTGCAGAAACCACAGTCCAATTAGTAAGTTTGCAAGATTGGATTAAAAAAGAAGTCGGGTTGGATGTTAAATAATTTTTCTCGTTCACTTCAATTTGTATTGCAGTCAGAAGGTGGTTTTGTAGATAATCCTTTAGATGGTGGTGGGGCTACTATGAAAGGCATTACGCTAAAAGTATTTCAAGAATATAAGCGTAATAATCACCTAAATAGTGAAGATTTAAGGAATATATCCGATGAAGATATTCAAGCTATTTACCGACAAAACTATTGGAATCCTGTGTTTGGCAACTTGCTTAATAGTGGTTGTGATTATCTTCTTTTTGATTTTGCAGTTAATGCTGGCGTGGGCAGGTCAGTAAAAACTTTGCAAAATATTGTAGGTACTAATGTAGATGGCGTTATGGGTAATCATACTTTAGAAGTTGCTAACGCTGTAGACCCTAGCACTTTAATTATTGATTTTAGTAATGCCAAGATTAAGTTTTATGAAGATATAGTTATGGCTAGACCTAATCAAAATGTATTTTTAAAAGGTTGGCTAAACAGAGTAAATTCTGTTAAAGCCAACGCTTTTACGATTCTTGATTCTTAGTATTGTAAATATAATCAGCAGCCGCTTGCCAGGCCTGAGTCCACAAAGTTAAAGCCGTAGAGCCTTCATAAAAAAAATCAGGATATAAAGCAAAAAAGGCTTCCTCACATTCATCTGATGGACAATCTAAATTACCTCCAAAAGGAACTCCTTCTTTTATCATATTTTCTTTTTCTTAATGCCAGCCGCATTACGCAAATCGTGTGAATGTAATTTTTTTCCTACCGACTTTGGAACCTCACCTGTTTTTTCAGCTACTTTAGCAGCTTGTTTACGATTAACAATTTTGCCATTAGATAATTCAAATTCATGTTTAGCGCCTTTAGCTGGTTTACCAATCATTTCTTTAAGTTCTTCATGCGAATAGGCTTTAGATTTAGCTTTAATAACTTTGCCTGATTTTTCTTTAATTGCAGGCACTAATACAGATAATTTGGTTGCCATTATAAAACCCTTGTTATTTTGTTTCGTTTAAGCACATTTTCATATTCTACTTTAGCTATGTCATCTAAGTGCCGCAAAGGAAGATTTTGAAAATAGCGCCATTTATCTTTATAAGATTGAAGTTCTGATGGTGGAATCCAGCCTGAATTTCTCCAACGAATTGTAATATCAGTTCCTACAGCAGTCCATACATAGTCATTGTCTAACATTTGTAATTGCTCCTTCTTCTGTTATTAAATCAGCAAGTCGAAAAGCTCTTTGTACGGCTTGAGTGTCCCAATCTTTGTCGCTTATGTCAAACTTCCAATCTTGGGAAATCATTAGTTTTAAAAGCTCAAAAGCCATTTTTTCTCTGTCCATTTTAATTATTCTTTGTATAAGTGCCAGCAGGACATGAATTGCCTTGATATACAAAAACAACTCCATTGGCTGTTTGACAAGTAATAAAACGCTGATTATCTTGGTCAGGTAACCAAGGATTGCCAGCTACAGGCGTTGCTACTGATTGTGCAAAACATAAATTAACAACACTTAAAAATAAAATTCCGATTAAGTTTTTCATTATTTATTCCTTAAAATGGCACATCATCTTGCAGTTGGTTAAAAGAATTACTTTGCGTTTTGCTTTCAGGCTTATCATCAGGAACATTAAGATAACACCATAGAGAACCTTCTTTTAGCCCTAGCAACGGTATCATTTCTAGCTTCATCATAAGGTCGCCTTTTTTGGTTTCCGTAACAATGCCAATGGTTTGATAGCGCTTTTTGTTTACTCCAGCTTGGTCTTGGTATTCCGAAATTGCTGCTTTTACATAGTATTTAATAGCCATTACTTACCTTTCATCAAATTTACTTCCACTTCTACTTCGCTCAAAAACTGTTTAATTTCTGCTTCCATTTCCGCAACAAACTCAATATTTCTAGGGACTCGAACAATCAATAACTGGCTGCGTTCTGGCATACGAGGGTCAAAACTTACAAAATCGCACCATTGCCTATTGGTACAAGCCATTTGAGCTTGCATTTGGATATAGTATTTATTGGGCGGTTCCTTGGCTTTAATATAAGACCAATGCGTAGCGCTGTTAGGGCATTTAATTTCTACTAAACCACATTCCCCCACCAATCCGTCAGGACTAGCCCCAAAGCCTTGTATGGTCGGATGTAGGGCAAATGCAACTTGGTCTACAAAGTTTTGCGTGGCAATTTCATAAGCGACCCTAGCTTGAGCTTCATTATCAATTCCCCATTGCATTGCATCATTTGTGTAGGATTCCTCAATAGCACCAGTTACACGCTGAATAGCAAGCTGAACTAGGTAGTTTCCCCTAGATGTCGAAACGCCTGATTTAGTCTTAGCCAAGATGTCAGCAACCCGACTAGCTGTTACTTTGCCTAACCTAAGTTGATGCCATTCGTTAGTACCTTGTTCAACGGCTTTAATGCCTGTAATTTGCTCTACCACTTTGTCGGCTAATTTATTCATGCCAACTCTGCTTTTTTAGCATCTTTAGCTTTGGCTAATAGCTCAACTGCGGATTTATCTTTACTAAGGGCTTTATAAGCGTTGCCATACGATTCTTTTAGCTCGTCTATGGATTTACTCATACTTATTTTATTGACCCACTCAGTCGCATCTAGCACAATTGCTTCTTCTTCGGGAATATCTTCACCAGCGTAAATATATAACCCAAGGCCATGCAAAGCTATGGCTTTAGCCAAGCACCGTTGCATTGCAGTATTTACAGCCATTGAGTCAGGGTTTTGAATAGCCTTGTTCATATTGTTCATAACTGGCAACTGGGCTGTCATGGTTTTGCCAAAAGCTGTAACTGAGCAAAAGACCATTAAAGTTTCGGCAAAGTAAACAGGGTCTTTGTATTCCCAAGTTGCGGTTGGGTCAAGCTGTAAAAGTTGGTCAACTGCCCAAGCCCAAGAAAGGTAGGTAAATTTACCTTTGCGCTCGGTGTGTTCGTTGACATTTATGGCTCGTAGTTCGTTAAAAGTTTTCATCACTTATTCCTTAATATTCAAGTTTGGCTTGGTTCATCATGTCGCATTGATTATTAATAAGCTGGCGAACCAGCCCATCAATCATATGTTTTGCATGAAATGAGTTATATTCTTTGGAATCCAAAAAGTGTTTTAAGATAACCAAAGAGCTAAATATTTCGTCAATTTGGTCATACATTTCATAACAAGCTATTTCAGCATGGCTTAATTTAGCTATTTCTAGTTTTTCTTCTTTAACTGTCATTACTTATTCCTTAATCGTTGATTTCTATTTCGGCAATTTCTTTAGCAATACTTTCCATGTATTCAAAAGATATAGACATAATTTTGCGACCAATTAATTCAAAATTGCCTGTATTAATGGCTGTTTGCAATAATTCCGCATCGGCATAACTAATTTCGCTCAAAGCTTCTAAAACCCGAGTAGCATCTTTATGGTCAAACTCAGCGCCCGGTTTTGTTAACTGCCATGTGCGTTCTTCAATTTCATCAGAACGGTCATCGTAGTCATTTGGTTCGTAATAAGCATCGTGTTTAGACATTCCCATAATTAAAAACCTCCTAAAATTGCATAAGCAAACATTACGCCTAACAAAACACCAAAAAACACCATTGTTGATAATTCAAAGATAATATTTTTCATGCTGAAATTCCTTTAAAAATGGAAACAGCTTTGTTTATTGCTTGGTCACGGGTGGAAGCAAAGTCAAGAATTTGACCTTTTTGGGCTATTTTCCAAGCGCCAGTTTTGCCTTTTTGGATATAGTAAGTTTCGCCATCAGCAGAACCTAATACAACCTTAAAAGTGGTAGAGTTAAATTTACTTACAATCATTTCAATTCCCTTCATCAATTAATTTAGACCACATGAGCATTTTATACCAAAAAACCTACTTTTTATTACTTTTTTTAAATATTTTTAATTATTTTACATAGTGAAAAGAAAGGGGGCAAGCCCCCAATCCTTATGCCAATAGCAATTCTTTGGCTTTGTTTTTAAGTCTTTCGCCATTACCAAACCAAGCATTGTTAAGGCGATTGTCTTGTGAATGTCCTGCAAAATGGTCTACATATTCAGTAACCGCATTAAGCATTCCCCATTTGCTATCGCCTATCAATTCAGAACCTTTAGCTTCACCTTCAAACAAATCCATAATTTTGGAAAATGCACGATTCTTGTTGTAGTTATAACCGCCATCTTGATATTGCTCGGGCATTAAGACTAATTTACGAACAAATTCAATAGCGTTAGAACCGCCAATTCTTTGTTTTTGTAAATATTTAGCCATATCCATAAAAGCACCAAATGCACCTACGGCATTACCAAGCTTTGCTTTTACTTTTTCATGGTCAAACTTTTGAATGTGGCTAAATGACACAGTATTGGCATTATCTTCAATAGCCATTGTTAAAGTATTATTGCAAACCACACGAATTGAAGTAAATCTAGCTGTTGTTGCCAAAGTTCTGTCACAGCTTGTGGATAAAAGTAAATAACCACCAACTTTGTCATCAGCAGTAACTTCACCAAAATTACCTGTTTCAGCCAATGCCCACATTCTGCGACCACCTTTTAAAGTGCCAGCAGTATGTAATTTAAAGCCATTTTCATCTACTAATGACTTAAAAAAGTGCAAAACTTCTACAGGCTGGACAGGTTTATATCTATTAGTGACTATTGACAATGCTTCACTATTGTCTGAACGATATAAAACATTTTGTCCTTTAAAAAAATAACCATCTTCATCATTAGCAAATTCAACTGGTGCAGACTTGATAAACCAATCCATGCCAGCCGCTTTTTGCCATTCGTCAAAAGATGCGCCTTGTTGTAATTCTTGGCCAAGACCATGCCAAGGTGTTTCACCAACAAAAGCCATTTCGTATTTACCATCAATTCGTTGTGTAAGTTCATGTGCCATTTTTAATTCCTTTTCATCACTTGGTTATGTAAAAAATCAGACTACATGGTCAATATAAACCATTCTAAGTAAAAGTAAACAATTATTTTAAATATTTTCACTTTTTTTCAGTTTTGGTATATAGTTCTATTTAAGGAGGGTTTATGAACCTATTTTTAAACGAACTAAAAGCTGAATATGGTGGTGCGGTAGAAGCCGCAAACCTACTAGGAGTACAGCCTGCTACTTTTTATCGGTGGGAAAGGGCTAAGGGAATTCCCGTGAAATACTTAAAAAAATTGGAGGATATGACTCAGGGCAAATTTAATCGTTATATGGCTAGACCTGACCTATTTCCAAAGGAATAACGATGAATTTTTACCCTTTCCATATTGGAGATTATGCGGCTCATACTAGGCATTTAAGTTTAATGGAGGATTTAGCTTACCGTAGGCTTATAGATTTGTATTATTTAAGCGAGGGTTCTATTGTTGGAAACTGGGAATTAATAGCTAGACGAATAGGAATGTCTGAAATCAGCTCTGATGTGAAATACATTTTAGAAACATTTTTTGAGCAAAATGGCGAAAAATGGGTAAATAAGCGCTGTGACGAAGAATTAGCCAAGTATTGGCTGAAAGCAGAGTCCGCTCGTAATGCAAACAGAGCCAAATCAGAAAAGAATTCAGTTCTGAAATCAACTCTGAAATCAGAACCGCTTCAGCTCCCAACCAATAACCAAGAACCAATAACCAATAATATAAAAACTATAACTCCTGACGGAGTTTCTGAATCTATTTTTAAAGATTATAAAAAACTAAGGGCTACCAAAAAAGCGCCATTAACTGAAACGGCTTTAAAGGGTTTAGAGCGCGAAGCTAAAAAAGCCAATATGTCACTTCAATCTGTTATGGAACTATGCTGTGAGCGTGGTTGGAGTGGGTTTAAAGCTGATTGGGTAACTGCCGAGGCTCTAAAGGCAAAAGAGCTTCCTTTAGGTACTGATGCACAGGTTGAAGCGGCATACCGAGCAGAATGTGGTGACCCTGCCAAATCAAGGTTTAATAATTATTGGGAAATGAAAAATTTTGTGATTGCACAGCGTGAAAAGCGAAAACTGGACGCATAGCGAGGAATATAGGCATCAATGTGATGTTAGATTTGCTTTAAAAGCAAGGTCGGAGCATGGTCTTGCTGGTTTTAGGAAGTGGGTAGAAGTAACTGGTCTTTACAAAAGATGGCAAAAAATTGAAAAAGATTTTAATGCTCAATGGCGTAAAGGTAATCGTGGCAATAAAAATGATTGGAAATAGTGATGAATTTAGAACAATTAACCGAAAACCGTGTAGAAGAAGCCCTTATTAAGTTATCTGATTCTGATGAAAACCATGCGGCATGGGCAGGTCAAGTCAAATACCTTGAAGAAGGCTTAAAACAAGCCAAAGCGCATTCTTTTTTGTTAGCCGAGGGGACGGTAGCCGAAAGAGAAGCAAAGGCTGTAGCAAGTCAATCTTATTCAAATGCTGTTTTTGCTTGGACTGAGGCATTAAAGCATTTTAAAAAAATTGATAATGAACGCAATCATGAAATGCGAATTATTGATATTTGGCGGACTTTATCTTCAAACAGGAGGCAAGGAAATGTTTAAATCTTTAGGTCATTTTGCAATTGGTGTTGTTTTTGGGTTGTTTTTTGTTAATTTCTTTGTATTAAAAGAACCTGTAATACAAAATTATAAACAAAATCAAATGGTTGACGGCTGTGTAATGCAAAAAACAGCCGATGTATGGATAAAAACTTGCGGATAAGAAATGATTGAAACTTTAGTTAAACCACCACAGTCTTTAGACAACGATGTTGCTGTCATAAAGATATTACAGCTAATGGGTCAATTAAGTCCTAACGATATTGCTTATGTATTGCGGGTATCTTTGCAAGTTTATAAAACAATTAAAGAAATAGACCAAAAATGAGTGATGAAAAGTTAAAAAAGCAATTGAAATGGGCTGAAACCATAGATGCTCTTATTCAAGAATGTGCAGAAATCAAAGCTATACAAATGACCAGGGAGTTAATTGAAGAAAATGACCTTCTTAGACAACTTTATATTGAAATATCTAAAATTAAGGAGAGGTAAAGTGAAAGATTATTCATTGCCGTATTTGGTGTTACAAAGCCTGACCAAAAAATATCATGATTCTATGATTACTCAAAATACTTATCGAGCATATGAAATTGCCGTTGATATGGTTGAAATGGCTCAAGTTCTCCAGGAAATAGCTAATGATAAAAATACAACTTAGTCCTTCTGAAATTGCTATGGCTTCATTTGTTGGTTGTCAAAGAGCCGTGCAAAATATTCAAGGCGGCAAAACAAAAAGTAACTCAGGAGAACCTGAGCACGCACATTTTGATAGAATGATTAAAGGAGCTTTGGCAGAAGCCGCTTTAGCTAAACATTTAGACCGATATTGGTGGAAAGGCCAAAAAGATTTGCCTGATGTTGGCGAAGTTGATGTTCGTTGCACTCATTATGAAAACGGTCATATGGAAATACATGATTGGGACAAAGATGACAGAAAGTATTATTTATTAACTGGTATGCTAGGGTCTTATACCATTCGTGGTTGGATTTATGGCAAAGATGGCAAAAAACCTGAATATTGGCGAGTTATGCAACCTGGAAGACCTGAACAATTTTGGGTTCCACAAGCTGTTTTAAATCCTGTAATTGAAAAACATTTTTTAGATGACTAAAGATGAGCGTAAGCGAAACCAAAAGATTGCAGAATTTGGATGCATTTTGTGCCACCATCAGGGAAACACAGGAACACCATGTGAAATACACCACATCCGCAGAGCAGGAAAACGAGCAACTGCGCCTACAATTGGTTTATGCCCAGTTCATCATAGATTCCATGCTGGAATTCATCATCTTGGAAGAAAAGCTTGGGAACTTCACCATAGCGTTACAGAAGAATCACTTCTTGCATTGACTGAACAATGTCTAGCTGGTTAATCGTATTGACAGGAGTTATTTATGCTTATATTGGCGCTGAACAGCTTTACAAAGGAAATACTGGATTGGCTGTCACATATTTTGGATATGCTTTTGGTAATGTTGGGTTGTTTATGATTGCCATTAAATGACTTGGAATTTACGGTTAGTCAATATGGGTGGCGATGAGCCTTGGGTTGAACTTAGAGAGGTTTTTTATGACCATGTTGGAAAACCAATAGGTCATACTACAGCTTTAATAAACGGTGAAAATATAGATGAAGTAAAAACTTATTTAATTCGAGCTGTGGAAGCATTGGACAAACCAATATTAACTTTTGGAAAAGAAAATGGAAATATCGGTAAAGATTCTGAAGGATAATGAAGATGGCTCGGCTGATGCTAGTGTTAGATTCGACAAAAAAGGACTCGAAACACTTGTCCAATGGGGCTTTGTTGCTTTGCTTACCAAAGCACTTGATGAGTATGCCGTTAAACCCGAAAAAAGTCGCACAGTTGCTATCGGCAGGCCTAAAAAAAGAATAAAAAGGTTACTAAAAGACTTAAAAGGTAGCTAAAGGGAACCTTTTATAAACAATATTGTTTACAGTTCGTGACCGTCAAAGCCTAAACATTGGCCTACAAGCATTTTGCGCCTTTTAAAAGTGGCATCATGTAAAGTCCATTTGCCCGATTTATGCCTAGAACAATGAATCATTTCGTGAGCCATGCTTCTTACAACGGTATCGTAAAACGAGCATCTAGCCTTTGATATACAGAATATGTGGCTTTTAGCTAATGTTTCATCAAATTCATAGGTAGCCATAACGCTATGGTCATCCACAATTTCAAAACGGCAAATCTCGCTAGGCGGCAACTTCCATTTATTAAACGGTTCGCACTTGGCTAGCGTTAAATATATGGCCTCAAGGACTTTTGGAGTTATCTTCAAAATAAATGTTTAAGTTTTGCGTGAGGTATGACTGTTCTAGTATCTGTTGAATATGCACCACAGGCTTTACATTGATACCTTTGATATGCGCCTGTAGTTGTATATCTAAAACCTTTACTTAATAAAGCCGCTTTACTACAAGTAGGGCAAATAAAGCCATTTCTTCCTTTTTTCATTAAAGACATATTCAATGGCTGTTTAATCCAAGGAAGTAAGCGTTTATATAGCTTTTCCAATAACATTACATCTTGAATATTATAACTTTCCATTATTTTCCAGGCTTCTTTGTCATTATTCATGCACTTAACCCAAAGAATATGGCCTTCATGCTCTTTCTTTTTGCCTAGTTTTAGCCTTTGCGCTACATAATCTAATTTATTACTAGGAAATCTAAACTGACTTTTAACGACCCTAAGTAAGTCAATTTGTTTACTGGGCGTTGGTGGATTCATTCTATGCACAATAAATTCTTTATTTAGCGTGGGCATATCAAACTTTGTGCCGTTATAGTGGACTACTGCATCGGCATTTTCTAAAAGACCATGTATGCCTTCTAGCATTGATTTAGGGTCGCTTTTTTGAACTGAGTCAAAATATATATCTTTATCACCTAACCATTTGGCTGAATAACACATGGTGTAAGATGATTCTAGTAACTGAGAAAGGCCTACATTTTGTTGCCAAATTCCCCAAACATGGGCTACATTAGGTGAAGTTTCTATATCCAACAAGAGTATTTTCATATAAACCCTATTAAAGTTTGTTTATACTAACAACTTATATATTACAAAACAATGACTTACTATAAAAAAAGAGTTGACAATAATCAATTGGAGATAATAAAAGCCTTTCAAGCTATGGGTGCAACTGTATTGAATCTGTCAACAGTCGGCAAAGGCTGTCCCGACTTATTAATAGGCTATAAAAGCATATCGGTGTTAGTTGAGGTTAAGTCAAAAACAGGCAAATTTACTGAGCCTCAGTTAAAATTCATGGAACAATGGCAAGGTGGCGCTGTTAATAGAATAGATTCTGTTGACGGTGCAATTAGATTGATAAAACTACTTGACATCAGTTAAGATATACATAAAATTAACAAGGCTACATTTCGTAGCTTCTTTTGCAAAAGGAAATAAATATGAACCCTAATTCAACTGCTGGCATACCAGCAAAAGGCGTAGTTGTACCTAAAGGCGCTAGCAAGGCAGATATGTCTGGCGAACGTATGGAAAAATCTCATCGTGGTGGCGTAGCGATGGGTAAAGAAGATGAAATTGGCGCAGACAAAGAGTTTAATACTGGTCGCACCGAAGGAATTTGTTATGACCATAAGCGTAATAGCTATGGCAAAGAAGATAAGTTCGAAAAAAAGATGTAATAAAACGAAAGCCCTAGAGGTGAAGGAACTCTAAGGCTTTCTAACCACATAGTAATCGGAGAACTACATGGCTAATACAAACGATAAAGAAAATTGTATTTCTTGTCGATTTTTTTCTGGCACAGCTCCTATGGGAGTTTGCAGACGATTTCCTGACCAAAGGAACAAAAGCCCTAACGACTGGTGCGGGGAGTTCATGCACTCTAAAAACCTAGTTATTGAGTCGATTACTAGTGGTTTGACCGTTAGTGTGTCCAAATCAATGAAAAACCCGATTGGCAGACCTAAAAAAACATGAAGTTAAAGCCATTATTAGACAAAATTGTTGTAAAACCTGATGTTCGTGTGTTATCTAAGATTCTTATTGTCAATAATAAGGAAGTAGAAAACATGGGAACAGTCGTGGCAGTAGGACCTGGCAAGAAATTACCTAATGGGCGCAGAGAAGATATGCCTATTGAGGTTGGTAAAAGAGTTCGCTTTGGCACTATGAATGACGATAGGGGCGAGGAATATCTTAAATACTTTCCTTATTTTGAAGATGGAGTCAAATATTTAGTCATGAGTTGGCAAGATATTTGTTTTATGGAGGAGGACTATGAAAAAGAAAAGAACAGCATTAGCCAAAGCAATTGAATGGTTCGTGGCTTTTTTTGAGCCATTGCCGCCTGATGCTAGGCGTAAGATAGTTTATGACTACAACAAACCACCAATAAAGGAAAATAATATGCCATTAATAAAATCAGCCAAACCAGCCGCATTTAAGAAAAACATTAAAACTGAAGTAAAAGCAGGAAAACCTGTAAAGCAAGCAGTAGCAATTGCTTACTCTGAAGCTAGAGCTGCTAAAAAATCATCAACGAAAGGTAAAAAATGACATTAGACTTAACTTTAGATGAAATTAATTACATCCTATTACAGGTAGGAAAAGCCCCATTTTCTGAATGTGCCCCATTAATCAATAAGATTCATATGCAAGCTAGTCCTCAAATACCTGCTAAACCATTAGGAATGGCTGGAAATACTGAACAAGCATCGGATATTATTGATGAAAAGTAAAGTTCTTCCTACAATTATTGTAAAAATTGCTGATTTAAAAAATCACCCTAGAAATTATAGGGAACATCACGATGACCAAGTAGACCATTTAATGCAAAGTATTAAACAAAATGGGTTTTATAAGAACATTGTTGTTGCAAAAGATAATACTATTTTGGCTGGTCATGGAATTATGAAAGCCGCTAAAAAGATAGGAATGACCGAAATAGCCATAACAAAGCTTGAAATTGATGCTGAAAGCCCGCAAGCTTTAAAGATTTTGACTGGAGATAATGAAGTTGGAAGACTTGCTGAAATTGACGATAGGTCTTTATCGGAAATACTTAAAAAAGTAAAAGATGATGATATTGATGGCTTATTAGGTACTGGTTACGATGAAATGATGTTAGCTAATTTAGTTATGGTTACTAGACATGGTAAAGAAATAGCCAATATTAATGAAGCGGCTGAATGGGTAGGTATGCCTGATTATCAAGCAAAAGAAGACCCAATTAAGATTGCAATTCAATTTAGAAGTGAAGAAGATAGGGAAGTATTTGCCAATTTATCTAAATTAAAAATGGGTAAAGACGGTGGAACAACTTGGTCTTGCTGGTGGCCTCCAAAAGAAAAAGAGGATATTTCATCTGTAAAGTATGAATAAGCCAGAATTTCCTATCTACATTATATCCAAAGGAAGACATGATTGTTGTTTAACTGCTAAATTCTTTGTAGAAGACGGTGTAAATTTTAAAATAGTAGTAGAGCCTCAAGAAAAACAGCTTTATGCAGATATTTATGGTGTAGACCGTATATTGGTATTGCCATTTTCTAATTTAGGACTTGGTGGAATTCCAGCTAGAAATTGGGTTTGGGAGCATTCCAAAGCGGCAGGTGCTGAAAGACATTGGATATTTGACGATAACATTGGAATGGTTCGTAGGCTACATAAAGGCAAAAGAATTAGATGTAATGCCAATATAGCTTTAAAAGCGTGCGAAGATTTTATAAATCGTTATGAAAATATAGCCATAGCAGGGTTAAATTACACATTTTTTGCGGTTGGTAAAAAGCCGCCATTTAATCTAAATGTTCATGTTTATAGTTGTTTATGCATTAAAAATGACTTAGATTACCGATGGAGAGGTAGATATAACGAAGATACCGATTTATGCTTGCAAGTGCTTAGTGGTGGTTTATGCACAGTATTATTTAATGCTTTTTTAATTGATAAAATGGCTACTATGACTATGAAAGGCGGAAATGCTGACGTTCTATATAAAGGCGATGGTAGATTAAAGATGGCTAGGTCATTAGAAAGGTTATGGCCTGGAGTAGTAAGTGTAAATAGAAGGTTTGATAGGCCTCAGCATGTTATTAAAGATGCTTGGAAACGATTTGATACGCAACTTATACGAAAAAAAGATTTAAACTGGGACAAAATTGAAGAACAAACTTATAACATTAAGCTAAAACAGATTAAAACCGAGGTTAAAAGCGAAGAATTGAAGGAAATGTTAAAAAATGGAACTTGAAAAAGATACCCTTAAAAAAGAAAATTGGGGAGGTGAAAGAGAAAATGCTGGTAGAGAAGCTTTTGAGCCTACAGATGATGAAAAAGCCAATGTGGAACTTTTAAGTGGATATGGAGTTCCATTTGAGCAAATAGCTGTAATTATTAGAGATGGTATAAGTCTATCCACTTTAAGAAGACATTTTCCACATGAATTACTTAAAGGCAAAGCAAAAGCCAATGGCCAAATAGGTCGTGGATTGTTTCAAAAAGCCATGAGTGGTGATACCACAGCTATGATTTGGTGGACAAAAACACAAATGAAATGGTCTGAAACCGTAAAAAATGAAATTACTGGGTTAGATGGAACAGAACTTAAAAACATCCAAATTACCTTTGTAAAGCCAGATGGAAGTAATTAACGGTAGGGCTAATGCTGATTTTCCACAAAAATTATCAGTATTGTTTGAGCCAGAAACCTGTCGTTATAGGGTTTTATATGGCGGTCGTGGTGGTGCTAAGTCTTGGGGCATTGCTAGGGCTTTGCTTATATTGGGCACTAAAAAAGCTATACGAATTCTTTGTGCAAGGGAATTTCAAACTTCAATAAGCCAATCTGTTCATAAATTGCTTTCAGACCAAATATTTTCTTTAAATATGTTGGATTTTTATGAAATAACTCAAAATTCCATTAGAGGTATAAATGGCACAGAGTTTAGTTTTGCTGGATTAAAGAACAATATTGCTAATATTAAGTCTTTTGAGGGCGTTGATATTTGTTGGATTGAGGAAGCAAATACTGTATCCAAAATGAGTTGGGACGTACTTATTCCAACAATTCGTAAGCAAAACTCAGAAATATGGGTAAGTTTTAATCCTGAACTTGAAACAGATGAAACTTATAAGCGCTTTGTAGCAAATCCACCAGATGATTCTGTAGTTCAAAAGATTAATTGGCAAGATAATCCTTGGTTTCCTGAGACTTTAAGGCTTGAAAAAGATGCTTTGTATGCTAGGGACAGAGAAGCATATAACACTGTTTGGGAAGGAATGTGCCGCCAAACTGTTGATGGCGCTATATTTGCCAAAGAAATGCAACAAGCTGAGTTTGAGGGCAGGATTACTAGAGTACCTTATGACCCAATTAAGCCTGTAATGGCTGTATTTGACATTGGTTGGGCAGATGCAACTGCAGTTTGGTTCTTGCAATTCATAGGAATGGAAACTAGGCTAATTCGTTATTACGAAACAACACAAACAACAATGAGCCAAATCTTAGCCAAGATGCAGACTTTTGGTTATGTCTACGATACTTTGTATTTGCCCCATGATGCACAGAATAAAACGCTAGCCGCCAATGGTAGAAGCATTGAAGAAATAGTTAGGTCAGCTGGCTATAATGTAAGAATTATTGACAGAACTCCTGTAACAGATAGTATTAATGCCGCTAGAACAATCTTTTCTAAATGCTATTTTGATAGAGAAAATTGCCACGAAGGTCTACAATGTTTAAGACATTATAGGTATGATGTAAATGATGCTGGAACATTTAGCCAAAAGCCTTTGCATGACAATTATTCTCATGGCGCTGATGCCTTTAGGTATATAGGATTAATGATTAATGAGCCTAAGCAAGTGAAGAAAAAACAAATAAATTATCAGGTAAGTAGTTGGATGTCCTGAAAATATGATATAAGGATTAGTTATGGGAATCTACGACAACGATATTAAAGATAATGCTGATGAAGGCATTATTGAGGAAGCGAAAGAATTTTTACGATTCTGTTCGGATAATGACTCCAATAATCGAGTTGAAGCCCTTGATGATTTAAAGTTTGCTGGTGGCGACCAATGGCCTGTTGAGATTCAAAACTCAAGGCAGTTAGAATCACGACCATTTTTGACCATTAATAAAATTGATGCTTATTGCCGCCAGATTACAAATAGCCAAAGACAGCAACGGCCTCGCATCAAAGCGCATGGCGTTAATGACCAATCTGATGAAAAAATAGCTGAAATAATTACAGGTATTTGCCGTCATATTGAAGTGCAATCTGATGCTGATGCCGCTTATGACAATGCGTTTGACTTTGCAGTACGCATGGGTTGGGGCTATTGGCGTGTAACTACAGACTATATGAAGCCTGATAGCTTTGACCAAGAAATATACATTAAACGCATTGAAAACCCATTTATGGTCTATTTTGACCCTAATTCAAGCGAGCCAGATGGTTCTGATGCCGAAAAATGCTTGATTACTGAAGTCGTAAGCAAAGATGTATTTAGAAAGATGTACCCTGATGCTGAGTTAGATGCAGGGTTTACACCTAGAGGAACAGGCGATTCGCAGTCCGAATGGATTACGAAAGAAGATATTCGCATAGCTGAATATTTTTATACCGTTCATACTCGTACCAAATTAGTGCTTTTATCTGATGGTAGTACCGTTTATGCAGACGAAATGCCTAGCCAAAGTTTAATGTTAGAAGCTGGTATTTATGAAGTCAGTCGCAGAGAAACAGTCAAAAAAGAGGTTAAATGGGTAAAGCTAACAGGTATGCAAATACTTGAGCGTTCTGATTGGGCTGGTAAATACATTCCTGTCGTTCCTGTTTATGGTCAGCAATTGATTGTTGATAGCAAAAAGAAGAAGTTTGGCCTTACTCGCATGGCTAAAGACCCACAACGGATGTATAACTTCTGGTCAACAGCGCTTACAGAATCAGTCGCTTTAGCACCAAAGGCTAAATGGCTAGTTGCTGAAGGACAAGATGAAGGCCATGAGGATGAATGGAATCAAGCCAATATTAAATCAATGCCTGTATTGCGTTATAAACAAACAGACAGCGATGGCAGAATGGCTCCACCTCCAACTCGATTACAGCCTGAGCCGCCTCCAACGGGAATGGTTACGGCATTACAAGGACTAAATTCGGACTTAATGGCAGTTGTGGGTATTTATGACCCTAGCCAACTACCTCAAGGCAATCAATCAGGCAAGGCTATTCAAGGTCAGCAGTCGCAAGTGGACATGACCAACTTCCATTATTACGATAATTTGACTCGCTCCATTCGGCAAACTGGCAGGATTATTCTTGACCTGATACCCAAAATTTACGATAAACAAAGGGCTTTACGCATCATTGGTGCTGACGGTAAAGGCGAAATGATTACTGTTAATCAGCCTGGCATTGATGAAATGGGCGTTGAAAAAGTCCTAAATGATGTAACTGTAGGCGAATATGATGTTGTTATGGAAACAGGGCCAGGCTATAACTCGAAACGACAGGAAGCCGTAGAATCTATGGTTTCCATGCTGGCTGTTGACCCTGGCTTAATGCAACAGGCTGGAGATTTAATCTTCCGTAACATGGACTTTCCTGGCGCTGACATTATTGCCGATAGACTTGCGGCGGCTAATCCATTGGCTCAAATTGACGAAAAATCAGATATTCCACCACAAGTTCAAATGCAATTGGCACAAGGCCAGCAACAAGTTCAGCAGTTGCAACAGCAGTTACAAGCTATGCAAATGGATATGAAATACCATGCAACCATTGAACAACAAAAACAAGAGGCTGAAACTCAGCGTAAATCAATGGATGTACAGGCTAGAATGACTGATTCGCAATTAAGAACTGAAACAATTGCCCACGATACAGTTGTTAAGACTGAAACCCAAAAAGAAATTGAATCTATGAAGGCGCAATTAGCGTTAGTTTTAGCTAAATTAGATTTAGGTAGACAAGCAGAAGATGAAGCAATTGAAAGAGCAATTTAATCGGAGGATATATGCCAATCATTACAAGTAAAAATAGAGAAGAATGGATGCAAGCAGAAATGGCTAGAAGGTCAGGAAAACCAATACCAAAACCACAAAATATGTATGCAGGTATGGAGAAATCTGAACTTAAGCAACATAAAATTATGTTAAAAGAAGCAAAAAAAGAGGCAAAATCGGCTAAAGAATAGATTGACATTTATTTTTTATTAGTATAATTTGAAGTATAACTTTGGAGCTTGAGGAATCATGGCTGAAGTAAAAGAAGCAGGAAGTGTAGTAACGAGTGAAAACTCAGCAGATTTTTATGCAGAAAGATTAGGTTTAGCGGATAACCAAGAGGCTGAGGCTGTTAAAACAGAGCCAGTTATTGAGGAATCTTCGAGTGAACCATCAGCAGAGGAAGAAGCTAAAGTAGATGTCCCAAAAGACAAAGTTGAAAAACGGTTTTCTAAAGTAACTAAACGAGCAGAACAAGCTGAAGCTCGTGCAAGTGAATTAGAGAATCGATTAAGAGAATTAGAAGCAAAGGCAAGTCCGCAACCTATAGCCCAAACAGCAGAGGTTACAGATAAGCCACAAGCAGGCCAATTTAATGATGCTTTTGAATATGCAGAGGCATTGGCAGAATGGTCTGCTGAAAAGGCATTAAGAGATAGAGATATAGCAGAATCACAACGCAGAGCAGAGGTCGAACGAGCTAATATATCAAAGGCTTGGATTGACAAGGTTGAAAAGTTTAAATCCGAAACAAAGGATTTTGACAAAGTTGTATCAAATAGCACCACAGTAGTAAGTGATGCTGTTAGAGATGCAATTTTAGAATCTGATGTAGGGCCACAAATCCTATATTTTCTTGCTTCTGATAAGGATTTTGCTACAAAAATAACTCAAATGCCAGCTATTAAGGCTCTTAAAGAAATTGGTCGATTGGAAGCTAAATTTGAGGAAGTTCCTCAAGTTGAAGCTAAAACAGCTACTAGAAGTAAAGCACCAGCGCCTATTAGTCCTTTGAAAGGCGGCAAAGCTGGAGCAGATGTGCTGATAGACACCAATGGTGAATTCTACGGTTCATATGCCCAATGGAAAGCCGCACGATTAGCTAAGAAGATACGCTGATAACCTAATTTTTTTGGAGAATTATCGTGGCAAATACCTTACTTACCATTAGTAAAATTACTAATGAAGCACTTATGGTGCTAGAAAATGAACTCACTTTTTCAAGTGAAGTTGACCGTAACTATGACGACCAGTTTGCCGTTGTAGGTGCAAAAATTGGCGCAACAGTTAATGTCCGCAGACCTGGTCGCTTTATTGGGACAACAGGGCCTGCATTGAATGTTGAGGACTTAAACGAAACTTCAGTACCCGTAACTTTATCGACTCAGTTCCACGTTGATACCCAGTTTACGACTCAAGACTTAGCTTTGTCCTTAGATATGTTCTCTGACCGTATCCTAAAGCCAGCCGTAGCCGCTATTGCTAACAAAATCGACTTTGATGGCACGACAACTGCTGCTTTAAATACTGCTAACATTGTTGGCACAGCAGGTACGCCTCCAACTGGTTTATTAACCTATTTGCAAGCACAAGCGTTCCTTGATTCTGAAGGCGCACCTCGTGATGGTCGTAGAAGCTGTATCGTTGAGCCATTCACTTCAGCTACTATTGTTGACAGCTTAAAAGGCTTATTTGTTCCTACTGCTGAAATTTCGAGCCAGTATACAAAAGGCTTAATGGGCCGTGACTCTGGTGGTATGAACTGGAAACTTGACCAAAACATCGTTTCACAGACTTTTGGTAACTTTTCTGCCTCTACAGTTACTGCTTCAGTAGCAACTACAACTGCAACTGGTTTCTTAACTTCAGGTTGGGCTTCTACTAGCACCATTACTTTGACTGCCGCTAATACTGGCACAATCAACTTAAATGCTGGTGATACCTTTACGATTGCTGGTGTTTATGCAACTAATCCACAAAATCGTCAACCCTACGGCACAAACAAATTGCGTTCATTCGTAGTTAAATCTGCTGTTACCGTAGCTTCGGGTTCAAGCGTTTCTGTAACCGTATCTCCTGCTGTTATTTCAGGCGGTCAGTTCCAAAATGTATCGATTCCTAGTGCTAGCGCAACTGCGGCTGTAACATTCTTTGCAAGCCAATACAATGCAAGCGGCAATGGCGTTGTAAGCCCACAAAATATCGTTATGCACCGCAATGCTTTCACTTTAGCAATGGCTGATTTAGAGTTGCCAGAAGGAGTTCATTTTGCAGGTCGTGCAAGCGACAAGGAAATTGGTCTTTCAATGCGTGTAGTTCGTCAATACACCATTAACAATGACTCGATTCCTACTCGTGTTGATGTGCTTTATGGTTGGGCTCCTTTGTATCAAGAACTCGCTTGCCGTGTTGCGGCTTAATTAATTAATATATAAGGAAAATATCATGGCAAATCCAGGCCCATCAACTACTATATCGCAACACCCACAAGGTGTAACATCAAACCAAGCTATCCGCCTACTAGCGGTAAAGCAAGGTGTAAATGCAAACTTTGCAGGTGATACTGCTTTGCAAATTATCAATTCGAGCAATTTTTCTGTTTATCAAGTAATCGTTGTCAATGCTTCAATTAGCTTAACTACTGCCACTTTTGCTGTTTACACAGCAGCAGCCAAGCAAGGTACAGCTATTGTTGCAGCAGCAACAGCACTTTCTCCTAATACTGGCCCTACTGTTGTGAATCAATACACAGTTGCAGCCACAGGCACTCAAAGTGTTCAAAATCTTTATGTCAATATTGCAACTGCTCAAGGAGCAGCAGCTACATTTGATATTTATATTTATGGTTACGATTTTTCAGTATTGTCTTAATTTGATTTAGTTTTATAAAAAGCCATGCCCAAAAAGTGTGGCTTTTTTTCTTAATTAATCTATACTAAATTACCTTATTTAAAGGAAATAAAATGTCATCTACTACTCTAGCTCGTGGAAATGCTATTAGCACTTTTTTTATTGGGCCAAGCATTACTCCAACATCAGTAACAAATGCAACTACATCAAATCAAACATTTAATGTACCAGGCTTACAAACTACTGATATTATTGTTTCGCAAGGATATATTGCAAATCAAACTGCAGGAATATTTATTGTTGAATGTGATTGTCTAACTGCTGGTGTATTAACTATTCAATTTGGTAATTTCTCTGCTGCTCCTGCTACTCCTGCTGCAGGAATTTATGAGTTTCAAATTGCTAGACCAGAAAATTTACCATTACCTGTAACAGCAGTTTAAGGAGCTTAAAATGGCTTACGATTCAGCTTTTAGCCCTTTTGGGCCAACTTACCTAGTAAGCACTTCTGCTGTCCAAGTTAAAGCAACAAGCAATTTTTATCCTACTTCTTATAGAATTTACAACATAACAAGTGGAATTGTTCGCTTTGCTTGGGCTCCACAAGAGCCAGGTGATGCAACTGTTACTCCTGTGGCTACAACTCCTACTTCAACTGGAACGCTTTATGTGATGTCTATTCCTGCTAATACTGTGCAAGTATTTAGCGGAATTCCACCTAATGCTTGGTTTATTTCAAATACAGCTTCTAGCCTTGAAATTACTCCAGGTGAAGGAAAACTTTAATGGCAAGTCCTGCTAATTCTATTGTTCAAAACTTATTGCCTGTTCAGGCTTATTTCAATGTAGATAAAAGTTTTAATACATTTATAGGCCAAGGCATACCGTTTTATGCGACTACTAATCCTATTCAATCAGGGTTAACCATTACTAATAGCACCATAAATAGCACTACGATTGGGGCTTTAGTTCCATCTACGGCTGTATTTAGTAGTGGTCAAATAAATGCAACACCAGTAGGCTCAACAGACATAACTAATAAGTTATATGTTGATTCAGTAGCGGCAGGACTTAGTTGGAAAGCACCAGTAGCAGTAGCCACAACAGCAAATATTACGCTGTCAGGTTTACAAACTATTGATACTTATACAACGCTTGCAGGCGATAGAGTTTTGGTTAAAAACCAAACAAATGCGGCATTAAATGGTCTTTACATAGCATCTAGTGGTACATGGGCTTATGCACCAGACGGTAATACTTGGAATCAATATGTAGGCGCTATTACTTTTGTAGAGTATGGTTCACAAAAAAATGGCGCTTTTTATTGTTCTGCACAACCAGGCGGAACTCTAGGTACTACAGCATTAAATTGGGCAAGTTTTAGCGTATCAGCTACTTACACAGCAGGTACAGGGTTAACCCTAACTGGCTATGTATTTAGCATTACAAATACAGGTGTTTCAGCTAATACTTATGGTTCAGCAAGCGCTGTTCCTGTAATTGCAGTAAATGCTCAAGGGCAAATTACTTCAGCTACGACTACGACTATTGCTATTGCCAATACTCAAGTTTCGGGTCTAGGCACAATGTCTACCCAAAATGCTAATGGTGTTGCCATTACAGGTGGCACTATTGATGGAACTACAATAGGTGGCACAACAGCAGGCGCAGTAACAGCAACTACATTTACAGGCGCTGGTACAGGTCTAACAGGCACAGCTTCAAGTCTTTCTATTGGCGGTACGGCAGCAAAAGCAACAAATATTGCTGGAGGTGCGGCTGGCTCTGTGCCTTACCAATCAGGCGCTAATACAACAGTATTTTTAGCTGCTGGAACTAATGGTCAAGTATTAACTTTGGCATCGGGAGTTCCATCTTGGGCAACTCCTACAACAGGAACGGTTACTTCTGTTAGCGGTACAGGTACAGTAAATGGAATCACTTTAACTGGTACAGTTACTTCTAGCGGAAGTATTACATTAGGGGGCACATTAGGTAGCATTGCCAATAGCCAATTAACTAATAGCTCGATTACTTTTGGCGCAACTGCGGCGGCTTTGGGTACAACAGTAAGTGGCTTTAATGCGGTAACAATTGGTGCTACAACAGCATCAACAGGCGCATTTACTTATTTATCTACAAGTAGTTCAACAAACACTACACCAGTATTAAGTTTTAATGGCTCAAATACTAATTTTGCATTAGGCGCTTCAATTTCAGGTTCTTATTTGCAAGCAATTATGCAAAATAAGAGCGCAACTGCTGGAGCTTCTACCAATTATGTATTAAGTAACGATTCAGGCACAGATTCAAGCTATTACGGTGAATTTGGTATGAATTCATCAGTATTTAGCGCATCTACGCCTGCTGATTTTTTCTCAATTAATAACGGTGTTTACTTTTCAGGGCATGACGGTGATATAACGGTAGGTTCAGGCAATGGTTATAAGACCTATTTTGCTTGGGGAAGCACAGGCCAATCTGCCCATGTAATTAATGCTACTGGTGCTATTGGTCTAAATACTAATTTAGGTACAACTCCCGCAGGAAGTGGAACTACTAATTTTGGCACATCAGGCCAAGTTCTAACTTCGGCTGGTTCTGCGGCAACTCCTACTTGGACTACGATTGCTACAGGCTTAACAATTACTGATGACACTACAACTAATGCGGCTCGTTATTTAACGATTACAAGCGCTACAAGTGGCACAATTACTGCGGCTAATACTAGCTCTACAAAACTAAGTTATAACCCATCTACAGGACTTTTGAGCTTTATTTCGGCTACTATGGCTGGTACTTCTAGTGGATATGGATTTAAAACGCCTAATATTGCTGAACCTACGACTGTTTCGGCAACTGCGGCAACAGGCACAATTAACTATGATGTAACTACGCAATCAGTCCTTTATTACACAAGTAATGCTTCTGCAAACTGGACTGTTAACTTTAGAGGTTCAAGCGGAACTTCATTAAATACTTTGATGGCTGTTAATGACACCATAGCAGTAACATTTATGGTAACTCAAGGTTCTACAGCTTATTACAATAACGCTTACACAATTGATGGCACTACTGTAACTCCTAAATGGGCTGGTGGTACTGCTCCAACAAGCGGAAATGCTAGTGGTATTGATGTTTATAACTATGTTATTACTAAAACAGCATCTGCAACTTATACAGTATTAGCCTCACAAACTCAGTTTAAATAATGCCTAGATTATCCAAAATCGGGACTGCTTCACTAGCCGCCTTTGGTTGGACTACAGGCTCTAACACCATTTCCGCAAATTATCTTTCTATAGCTGGTGGCGGTGGAGGTGGTTCAGGCGGTGGTGGTGGCGCTGGTGGTTATTTAACAAATACAGCAATATTTTCTAAAGCTGTGTCTTATACAGTAACGGTAGGCGGTGGTGGTGCTGGAAGCCAAGGAAGCACTAATAACGGCACAAATTCGTCTATAGCTGGAACTGGCCTAACTACTATTACATCTGTAGGCGGTGGTGGTGGTGGTAGCACAAGCGGTGTTGGTGCGGCTGGCGGCTCAGGCGGTGGCGGTGGTGGTAACTATGGTGGTGCTTATGCTTCTGGTGGTGCGGCAACTTCAGGCCAAGGATATACTGGTGGAAATGGAAGTGGTGATGCTAATTCTTATGGTTCTGGCGCAGGCGGTGGCGCTAGTGGTGGAGGTGGAAGCGGTGATGGTAATGGCGGTGGTGCTGGTGGCAACGGACTTAGTTCATCAATAACTGGTACTGCTGTAACTCGTGCTGGTGGCGGTGGTGGAGGTACATATAGTGCTAATGGAAATAATGGTGGACCAGGTGGTTCTGGCGGTGGTGGTAATGGTACTGGTTATTTTGGCGGTGGAAATGGAACTATTAATACTGGTTCAGGCGGAGGCGGAGGC
>Ga0214206_1000044_pt1 | contig 33794 bp, 48 predicted proteins | sample TroBogEpilimnion_26_FD_153044 | JGI IMG/M metagenome (GOLD analysis project Ga0214206, IMG submission 153044) | Freshwater microbial communities from Trout Bog Lake, WI - 07JUL2009 epilimnion | ecosystem: Environmental > Aquatic > Freshwater > Lake > Epilimnion/Euphotic zone | place: Trout Bog...
TCTGCCATTTGACAAAATATAGAACATTCAATATGTTGTTCAGATGGGTAATTACCATCAGTAGGTTTTAATTCATCAAGATAACGATCTTTAAATATTGTTTGTTTTTTAAACCTTTCCAATTTGGCCATGCGATCAAAGTTTTCAGGAAAATCAATTTTTATCTTATTCCAATATCCCATACCGCCTTTAACGCAACCTATGCAATTATTGTTATGGTATCCAAGCCGATACATAGCTGGCAATTCAATATTGGCCTTTTCCAACATTGCCAAACAATCCTCTTTACTTAAAGCATTGTCAATCAATGGAGTCCAAATATTAACGTCAGCATTTGCATCAATAAATCGATCCAAGCGGTGTTGTTCTTCTGCCGTATAACCGAACACCTGACGATCATCAGGCTTTTCAAATCTTTCACGAACTTGTTTTTTTAACGACCTGGTGCAAGGTGCGCCCTTGGGTGTACGAATGTAGTTTTTTTCAAAAACTCGATAAATAGAACGATCATAAAAATCATTGCCCAAAATGATGATTTCTTGGCCAAACCATGTTTCACATTCTTTTAGAAAACGCTTGTTGTCAGGATGCTCCTCAAGCACTTCGGTATAAGCAATTATCAAAGGACATTTGCCATTGTTTTCAGCTATCGCAAGTTTGGTAGCAATAGCAGATGCCGCACCACAAGAAAACCAACAGACTATTCTCATTCCGTTTCCCTAATTAAAACCTCAACATGAGGCACACCATAAGTTTTGGTGATGTGTAAATTTACAATCTGTGAATCTGACACAAAAATCACACCATTGCACGCATCCAACACCGATTTGGCAACATTATCCGCATCGGGCTTTTTAATTGCCTTTTCTAAGCCATTTAAACAAGCCGTGGTGCGTTTTTTTGAATGGCTTGATGGGATGCCCAAGGATATGTAAACAAACGCGTCTAACGCCGTTTTAAGCGGTTCCGATCCGCCCATTGATTTTTGTGCCGCCAAACGGATTATGCTTTCATAGGCCAATGTTTTTGCATCGGTGTATGCCCTAACAAATCCGCCTTGGCGTGTAAACCGCGGGCGGCCTTTTCCGTGGGGTTGGCCATCAACCCGAAATGTCACATGAAACATTTAATTCATCCATTCTTTGTTTGATCGCTATCCCCAATCCATTAAACATTCCGGTTGGGTGGTTTTCCATTTCTTTCACTTGTTGCCGCACATAATCTATCCATCCGGGATTAAGCGCAAGGCGTGCGTAGTGTTCAACAAAATCAACCATTATTTTTGATCATTTTGAATCTAGCTTTGACCTCATCAGGCATCGCCACGGCGTTTTTGGCATCGTTCTCTAGCTTGATCAAGGTTGGATCGCGTCCGGCCTTGCTAGGCACCGTCTGATGGATGATATCGGCCTTATTGGCAACCCATTCGGCCTTAAATGTTGACCAACCACGTTCACAACAAACCTTGATGGCCTCATCTATGGTCAAGTTGGCTTTGGCCGCCTCCGCTTGAATTGATGCGATCAACGTTTCGGTTAGTGTTTTGTTTTTGGCTTTCAAGACTTTTTCAAAATCTGTATATATATGGTTATTGGTTATTGGTTCTTGGTTATTGGTTGCATCAAGTACCCTTGATGTACCCATCATGTGTCCACCATGTTCCCTTAATGTACACAAATAACCATCTAAATCTCCTGCAATGTAAGCATTTATGTATCTTTCTTTATTTACTAAAGACTTTGTTAAAGGGTTATCCCTTAAATAACTGCCATAAGATGAAATGGCTTGATGCTCGCGAAACTTTTTAATTTCAATGTCTGCCCTTGGATGAATGTATCCATTTGGCGTATCCCTAAAAAACTCATTAAGGACAGAAAGCACATCGGCCTCATGCTCAACCATGCGAATTTGGCGAGCAATAGTGCGTTGTTTTATCGGTAATTCGTGGAGATAGTAGTGGTCAAGTAGCCTGCGAAAGGCAATATCTTCAATGATACTTAAATGATGGGTGTGGGATTGATAATCCCCAATGTGGAAATTGTAGTAGTGCATTTTTTACCTTTTTGAATCGCACCTTTGCAAAAAAACGGCGGCAGAGGAAGGTGTAACCCTTTTCGGTTGGATAGCTACCCCCAACCTAGCCGCGTTCTCAAAAAGTATAAACTAAATTTACAAAAACCACTCCGGCTTTAGCAACTTTAATTGCCAAATTCGTGCTTGGGGAATGATTTTCCAATTGGTAACCGCTTGTCTTTGGATGCCCAATAGGCGAGCCAAGGATGCTTTATTACCAGCCAGTTCAATTGCTTTTTCTAATGTCATGTTGTAATTGTACATCAGTATTTACTTATTTACAACATTAGGGAATATACCTATAAAAAAAGATTTGCATAAAGTAAATTTTGATGTACATTACATCCATGCCCTAACAAATCGTATGGGGTCTTTTAAGAAAGCAAACAGAAATGCAAACATTAAAGCAAATTAAATCAGGCGCAACATTAGATCAACCAATTTACATTAGCAAGCCATACGTTATTTTAAGCAATGAGGGTATGGTTTTGTGGGCGGGCGAATTTGATGAAATGATAGCCTTAGATTCTTATTACGATAATTGTATTGCCGATATTCGCAAATATGATTTGCATCTTAGTGACAACACACGTTTCAAAATCATGGATTGGAAATACGATGCGCCTTTGAATGTTGAATTCTTAGGTGCCGCGCCAGCACGCAATGGCGAAGATTACTAATGACGAAAGACCAAGCCAACCTAATACTAGATCAAGTAAAGGTTGGCGTTCCATATCCAACCCACATTATTAACCAAGCACTAACAATTACAGGTGATTTAAATGCAAAAAAATTACAGAACAACAAATTACAGAACGACGAACGAAGCATTTCGGAATACTTTGGAGTATGGGGCGGCGATCGAGAAACCAATCCCCAAGATGTTTACAAAACTTGAATTGTTTGCCTATGCTTTGGCCGTCATTGTGATTTTATTAGACATGATTGTTTGGAGGCCATGAAATGAAAAGATTTAACAAAATTGAAAAAAGTTGTGAAGAAGCATTGATTAAATATGCCGCGTATGACAAATACGCATTTGAATCTGGTTATTACAAATCACAATTGAAATATGCTTGCATTGAAATTGATGAAGCACAACAAGAAATCGAATCACTTAAAGCAGAAATTCAAGAATTGAAAAAGGAATTAGCATGAAAAACATTTCAACGGCATTGGTTAAAGCACAAAAGATGTTTAACCCAGCGTTAAAGCAATCCATTAACCCACACTTCAAAAGCCGTTATGTTGACTTGGCGGGTTGTGTGGAGGCGGTGATTGACGCGCTAAACGACAACGGCATTTACTTATTACAAAAAACATACGAATGTCAAGATGGCGTGATTGTAGAAACCATATTCATTCACGAAAGCGGCGAAAGACTGGAATGCGGAATGTTGCACTTTCCCGCGGTTAAAAGTGACCCTCAAGGCTACGCATCGGCATTGACCTATGCCCGCCGATATTCGCTAATGGCCGCTTGTGGAATAGCGCCTGAAGATGATGATGGAAACCACGCATCCAAAAAGATAGAAACAAAAATCATCACCCACGTTAATGTTAAAGAATTGGATAAACTAATTGAAAAGATGCGCCACGCGGAAAACCAAGAGCAGTTGGTTGCATCGTATCGAATAGCATTTCAGGCTTGCCAAAGCGAAAAGATTCATCAAGACAAAGTAATTGCGGTCAAAGATGAAATGAAAGAAAAGGTGCCAACATGAATAATCGTGATGATGAAGTAGATTATTGGGCGGAACAGGACGCAATTGAAGATATGTACAAAAATGAATTGGCAAATCACCCAAATTGCAAAGACCCTGATCACCCTGGTTGCGGGGCGTGCCAAGATGATTAATTCAACAATTCAACTAATGCTATATCACGATGATGAATTTAGCGATGAATTCATCGAATGGGTGCCTAACAACACCCATGTTGTTGATGCGTTTATACACGAAACACTAAAGATCATTCGCAAGGGATACACACATTATTCCGGCCGCACAATCTTGGAAGTATTAAGGCATCATTCCGCATTGAATGAAACCAACGGGCCGTGGAAATTGAATAATAATCACACGCCTTATCTATGCCGCTTATTTGGTTTATTGAATCCTAGATACGCGGATATCTTTGAATATCGCATTGTTAAAAAACCTAAATTTAGATTGGCCGCATGATGAAAAAAGTTAAACAAAAAACAAAAGAACAATTGCACGAAGAAATTATGCAATTATTTGTTGGCCAAAAAATGTCAACAACATTTGAAACATTGATCGAAACAATGGTTGGTGTGTCTAATTTTATGGAAATTGAGCCATTTGATGTGATTGATATGGTTGTTGCCGAATTAAACATTTATAAGGAGATGGAAGATGGAACAACGAAGTGATGAATGGTTTGCCGCACGCCTTGGAAAAGTAACCGCAAGCCGCGTGGCGGATGTGATTGCAAAGACAAAGACGGGCCCAAGTGCAAGCCGCGAAAACTACGCCACACAATTGGTTTTGGAAAGGCTAACCAATAAACAAGCGGAAAGCTACACCAATGCGGCGATGCAATGGGGCACGGAAACGGAGCCAATGGCGCGGCAAGCCTATGAATTAAAACGTGGGCTATTTGTTAATGAAACCGGCTTTGTGGATCACCCAACGATAGAAATGTCAGGCGCAAGCCCCGATGGCCTAGTGGGCACGGATGGGTTGATCGAGGTAAAGTGCCCAAATAGCGCCACACACATGGAAACCATGCTAACGCAAAAGGTGCCGGTTAAATATATTCCACAAATGATGTGGCAAATGGCTTGCACCGGCCGCAATTGGTGTGATTTTGTTAGCTATGATCCGCGGTTTCCGGAAAATCTACAAATATTCATTGAAAGGGTGACATACGATCCAACATATGTGCGGATGTTGGAATTAGAAATTACACAGTTTTTGGATGAAGTTACGAAAAAAGTTGAAATATTAAGGAAATTCAAATGAGCAAGGTATTAAAAGAAATCAAAGTGATTAGCGGCACCTACACAAACAAAGATGGCCAACAGAAAAACCGCTATCAAAAGATTGGATCGGTGATTGATACAAAAAGCGGTCCAATGATGAAAATTGATTGCGTGCCAATCGTAAGCGGCGGATGGGATGGATGGGCCTACATGAATGATCCCGTAGAAACGCCTTACGCGGCCCCACAAGGCGGCCGGCCAATGGGGCGCGGGGCTATGGATGATGATGTACCTTTTAATTAGAACGGGTCTATAATGGTTGAACTATTAGCACAGGAGTTCAACATGGTTCGTTCTAAAGAATGTTTTAAGTGCAAAGCCATCAGGCCATTGGAAGATTTTTATAAACATCCAAGAATGCCTGATGGTCACGTTAATAAATGTAAGAACTGCAATAAAAACGATGTTACAGCCAACAGGAATAAGAATATTGAAAAAATCAGGGCTTACGATAGAGAAAGGTCAAAAGAGCCAGAGCGCATCAAGACGAATGCCGAAGTTAATCGTGCTTGGAGGGCAGAAGATAAAAGAAGAACCGCAGCACATAATGCCGTGGCTAGAGCCATCCGTAATGGCAGTTTATTTCGGTTGCCATGTGTTAGATGCAAAGCAGAAAAGTCCCTTGCTCATCACGAGGATTATGACAAGCCTTTGGAAATCATGTGGCTTTGCCAGCAGTGTCATAAACAAAGACACAAAGAATTAAAAGAAATGTTTTAATCATGGAAAAAACACTAGAAGATGAAGAATTTGAACGTGTGCTTGCCAAAATAGATTGGCGGCATACGCCATCTAAAGACAGCCAATTAGTTTCATTGCGCCGTTGGGAAATTGACGAAATGATCCGATTGGCGGTTTTGGCAGAACGTGAGGCGTGTGCAGAAATCTGTGATGGTTTTTACCTATCTTGGATAGAAATACAAGGTAGATATGAATTCATGGGTGAGGGAGCAAGCGAATGTGCTGGTGCAATTAGAGCAAGGGGACAAGAATGAACAAAGACGAAACACTACGACTTGCACTAGATACACTAAAAGAAGTGCGAGAAGAAACTTTTAGACTGATGAGAAATGGTGAAAGACTTTATTCAGAAGATAAAGTTTGGTCAACTATTATTACCATCCAAGAAGTCTTGGCGCAAGGGGAAAAGTATGACTGAACAAAAAACAAAATTTACTTTTTATAAACCACCTGAGCCAGTTGGTTTCTGGTGTTTGTATGATGGTTCACCAATGACAAAATTTGCAATGTTTCAAAAGCCTACTGATGAACAAATTAAAAACACAACAGAGTTGTTGGGATGGGTTTGGGAGGATGCAAAATGACTAAAGAAGAAATCAGAGATATGGTAAAAGAGGCTGATTTGGATTGGCATACAGGTTGGACATTGGAAGATGATGCGCCAAACAGATTTGAAACCTTTGCAAAACTGGTAGCAGAAAAAGAACGTGAGGCGTGTGCTGAATTGATACCTCCGCAATATTTTCATTTTCGTGATTGGATACGAGCAAGGGAACAAGAATGATTAAAGATACAGCGGTACAAATACTTTTGGAACACTTTAGCGAAGGCATGGTACGCACTATTGTTGATGCTATTGCTAAAGATGAAGCATTAGAAAAAAAAGATGAGCCTGTGGCGTGGGGCATGGAAACAGACGGTCTTATCTATGATGTAATCTGTCCTGACGAACATGAGCGTGAAGAAGGCGAATACAACATACCTCTCTACACCACTACAAAACGCACATGGGTAGGACTGACGGATGAGGATAGATATGAATTTGCAGCGGCCACATATAGTTGGGAAGAATTGCTTATTGCGGCAGAAACCAAGCTAAAAGAAAAAAACACTTGACAAACCCAAAATGTGATATAGTGTAATTGCTACAAAGTGTAGTGTTTTTTGCAAAGAAACAAAGGAATCAATCATGGGATATCCCAAAATGGAAAAGTTGCCGATGGGCGCTAAATCATCCGATCGCACCGGCGAAAAGAAAGTTAGCGTGCCCAAAGAGGATAGAGAAATGTTTGTGCCGGGCGCATCGGGCGAGAAAATCCCCAAAGGCGCATTGTCTAGCGACACAAGCGGAGAGCGCCGCCGCCCAATCGAGGGTGGTGTTGGCATGGGAAAAATGGATGGAATCGGTGCGCGTGAATCCAAGCACATGGGGCACCACGATGGCCGTTTGGGCGAAATGAACACGGGTAGCCGTGAACACGTTGCCTACGAACACAAACGCGCCGATCACGTTCAAGATTCAATGTAAAGCGAAATGCCCCAACGTCTAGAACACATTGGGGCATTTCTAACCACAGAAACTAAGAGGGTAGTTAATATGGCTGAAGACAATTGTAAATCATGCCGGTTTTACTTAGGCCACGATATTGGTAGTTGCCGGCGTTATCCGGATTTCAAAACCCGTAGCCAAAATGAATGGTGCGGTGAATTTGCAGAGAAGCTCTTGGTGATAGCAGTTGCCGAGAATTTGCCCGAGGTTAAACCCTTGGGCGTTTTTTCAGCTTTAGGCATGAGTGAACCAACTATGCCGGCACCCAAGCGTGGGAGGCCACGGAAAAATGATTAAGCCACTAAGAGACAAGATATTTGTAAAGCCAATCCAACGAATTCAAACCGATTTGTGGATACAGACGGCGGAGGCACCAACGGTTGGCCACATAACGGCGTTGGGCGATGATGCGGCCGATCAAGGGCTAAGTGTTGGGGATAAGATTTATTTCGGCACACTAGCCAAAGATTACAAAGACGAATATCTTAAATACCAAGAATTAAAAGATGAAAATATCATTGTAATGTCATGGCAAGATGTGTGTTTTGTTGAGGAGATGGAATAATGCCGTTAATTAAATCAATCAAACCCGAGGCGTTCAAAAAGAACATCAAGGCGGAATTAAAAGCCGGCAAGCCAATCAAGCAAGCCGTGGCGATCGCGTATTCAGAAAAGCGTGAGGCGGTCAAGAAACCAAAAAAGAAATGATACAAATCAAGGAAAAGCTGGTATCAGAGCTAATTCCTTATGTAAAAAACAGTCGCACGCATTCTGACGAACAGGTTGCACAAATAGCGGCAAGCATAAAGGAATTTGGCTGGACTAACCCAATACTTATTGATGGCGAAAACGGCATCATAGCTGGGCATGGAAGGGTCATGGCCGCTAGAAAGCTAAAGTACGACAAAGTACCAACAATTGAGCTAAAAGACTTAACTGAAACCCAAAAGAAGGCTTACATAATTGCTGACAACAAACTTGCATTAAATGCTGGCTGGGATAATGAAGTTCTAAAGATTGAAATATCAGATTTACTTGCAGACGGGTTTACCCTTAGTGTTTTGGGTTTTGATACCGATGAACTGCAAAAGCTGTTAGATGTGCCAGACTTTGAGCCTGCAACGCAAGATGACCAAAGCAAATTAGACGAACTAGAACCTAAATGGATTGCTTGCCCACATTGCGGGAAAGAATTTGATGCAAGACAAACCTAGCCTAAAAATTGATTGGGCAAGCCATGAATCGGCTAAGTATGCTTGCACTAACTGGCATTACAGCAAATGTGTGCCTGTGTTCAAGTGTGTTCGCATAGGGGTTTGGGAAAACGATAAATTTATTGGCGTTGTTTTATTTGGACAGGGTGCAACACCTGAAATTGGTTCGCCATATAAATTGAAACAAATTGAGATATGTGAACTAACAAGGATTGCTCTTACCAAACACATAACGCCAGTTTCTAGAATATTGTCTATTGCGTTTAAGTTTTTGCACAAGAGTTCACCAAATCTAAGAATGATTGTTTCATTTGCAGATGAAGGTCAAGGCCATCATGGTGGAATCTATCAAGCAACAAATTGGATTTATACGGGTGGTGCTGAGACACACGCTTATTTAGTAAACGGCGTACAATACCATCCAAAATCATTACATTCAAAATACGGCGTAGGTGGTCAATCTATACCGTGGTTGCAAAAGAATGTAGACAAAAATGCAAAACGGATTATTTCTGGATTCAAACACAGATATTTGATGCCGCTTGATGATGACATGAAGAATCAAGTAGCAAAGTTAGCAAAGCCTTATCCTAAGCGTGTGAAGCAGGCGATGGTCGATTCCCTCGACACAGCGGCGGTGCATCACCGACCCACACGCTCCATATTGGCAGAAGTAACCGAAAATGCTTAAATTCCCCTTAATAAAATGAATAGAGAACATATTGTTACAGATGAGCATAAAAAGCTAGTGGAAAGTACTAGCGGATTAGGCTTGCCTCACGAACAGATAGCAATTCTTGTGGGGATAGACGATAAAACGCTACGTAAGTATTACCGCACTGAGCTTGATCTAGGCAAAGCTAAAGCCAATGGCCAGATCGCCAAGACGTTATTCAGCAAGGCGATTGCTGGAGATACCACTTCTTTGATCTGGTGGACTAAAGCGCAGATGCGTTGGTCTGAAACGGTCAAACAAGAGTTAACTGGTGAAGATGGATCGCCATTATTATCGGGTATTCAGGTGTCTTTTGTAAAGCCCAATGACCCAAGCTAACATAGATTTTCCTCTTAAGTTGCAATGCCTATTCCAATCGGCACGTTATAAAGTGCTTTGGGGAGGGCGAGGAGGGGCCAAATCTTGGGGGATTGCAAGGGCGCTATTGATCATTGGCGCGAATAAAGCCACACGCGTGTTGTGTGCGCGTGAATTCCAAACATCCATTAGGGATTCCGTTCACAAGCTACTATGCGATCAAATTGGCGCAATGGGGCTAACGGATTTCTATGAAATAACCGATAGAACAATCCGCGGCAAGAATGGATCGGAATTTAACTTTGTTGGGTTGAAAAACAATGTGGCCAACGTGAAAAGCTATGAGGGCGTTGACATTTGTTGGGTGGAGGAGGCGCAATCGGTTAGTGGCCGATCATGGGCAACGCTAATTCCAACGATCCGCAAAGAGCAATCAGAAATATGGGTTTCATTCAATCCGGAATTGGAAAGTGATGAAACTTACCAACGATTCGTGTTGCACCCGCCGGAAAATGCTATTGTGCAAAAGATCAATTGGTCTGATAACCCTTGGTTTCCGGATGTATTGCGGCAAGAAAAAGATGCGCTAAAGAATCGTGATCCAGAGGCTTACAACATGGTTTGGGAGGGAATTTGCCGCCAAACCGTGGATGGGGCCATATTCGCCAAAGAAATTCAATTGGCCGATCTACAAGAAAGAATTGGCAAAGTGCCCTATGACGCGATGAAACCCGTTCACGTTGTCTTTGACTTGGGATGGGCGGATGCCACGGCGCTATGGTTTGTGCAATTCGTGGGCATGGAAACGCGCCTTATCCGCTATTTTGAGACAAGCCAAGAGACAATGAGTGCTATTTTGGCCAAGATGCAAACGTTTGGCTATGTTTTTGACACACTATGGTTGCCACACGATGCGGAAAACAAGACACTAGCCGCGGCTGGTCGATCCATCGAGGAAATAGTGCGGGCGGCCGGCTATAAGACGCGAATCATACCGCGCACGCCCATTGTGGATTCAATTAACGCGGCACGAACGATTTTTAGTAATTGTTATTTCGATAGAATAAATTGCGCCGATGGGCTACAATGCCTTAGACACTATCGCTATGAGGTTGATCCGGATACAAAACAGTTTAGCCGCACGCCCCTACATGATCAGTATTCGCACGGTGCCGATGCTTTCAGAATGTTGGGGCTAATGATTCAGGAGCCCAAAAAGATGGTTGTTAAAAAACCCGTTTACGAACCCGCTAATTGGATGGGATGAATATGGCCGAAAATCAAACCGAATTTGATCCGCGTATTGACCTAGCGAAAAAGTTTCTAAAGCTAGCGAATGATGCGGATACTAATAATCGTGCCGAGGCGCTAGAGGACTTAAAGTTTGCGGCCGGCGATCAATGGCCAGTGGAAATTCAAAATAGCCGTTCACTTGAGGCACGCCCATGCCTAACGATCAACAAAATTGACGCGTATGTGCGTCAAGTAACCAACCAACAACGTCAGCAACGGCCACGAATCAAGGTTCACGGCATGAATAGTTCGTCCGATGAAAAGGTTGCCGATATCCTAACGGGCATTTGTCGCCACATCGAGGTGCAATCCGATGCCGATCATGCCTATGACAACGCATTCAATTACGCCGTTAGAATGGGTTTTGGCTATTGGCGCATAGAAACCGATTATGTGCGCGAGGATTCCTTTGATCAAGAAATCTACATTAAGCCCATTCACAACCCATTCACCGTCTATTTTGACCCAAATAGCACGTTGCCGGATGGATCGGATGCGGAAAAGTGCCTAATTACGCAAGTGGTTAGCAAAGAGGTATTCCGTAAGATGTATCCGGATGCGGATGATGGTGCCGGCTTTACACAACGTGGCACCGGCGATTCCAATGCCGAATGGGTGATGCGTGAGGATATACGAATAGCCGAATTTTGGTATACGGAGCGCAAGGCGGATAAGCTATGCCTATTAAGCAATGGTGAAAAAGCATTCCGATCCGATTTGCCCGATCAGGCGGAAATGTTGGCCCGCGGCTTGGTGGTGATTGAGGAAAGGCCATCATTCAAACGCGAGGTTAAGCAAATCATTTGCACGGGCATGGAAATCTTGGAAGAAGGCAAGTGGGCTAGCAAATATATCCCCATCATTCCGGTCTACGGTGAGGAATTCGTTGTTGAAAACAAGCGCAAAAAATACGGCTTGGTGCGGATGGCCAAAGACCCACAAAGGATGTATAACTTTTGGAAAACGGCCATTACCGAATCGGTTGCACTAGCGCCCAAAGCCAAATGGTTGATTGCCGAGGGGCAAGATGAGGGCCACGAAAACGAATGGGCACAGGCAAATATTAAATCCATGCCGGTGTTGCGTTATAAGCAAAAAGATATTGAGGGTGTGATGGCACCCACGCCCACGCGGATTCAACCGGAATCACCGCCCGCGGGCATTATGGCCGCCGCCGATGGGATTAATAGCGATATGCAAGCCGTTTTGGGCATTTTTGATCCAAATCAAATGCCAACCGGAAACATAAGCGGCAAGGCGCTAAACGGCCAACAACAACAAATTGATCTATCTAATTACCATTATTACGATAATCTAACCCGATCCATCAAGCACACCGCACGCGTGATTCTTGATTTGATCCCCAAAATCTACGATAACGCACGCGTGATGCGGATAATTGGCGATGATGGCAAGCCGGATTTGGTGGAAATCAACAAAAAAGGCCAAGACGAACAAGGCGTGGAAAAGATATTAAACGATGTGACGGTGGGCGAATACGATGTGGTGATGGATACGGGCCCCGGCTACAACAGCAAGCGGATCGAGGCGGTGCAATCAATGATGCCATTGCTAAGTGCCGATCCAAATCTAATGAATGTGGCCGGTGATTTGATCTTTAGAAACATGGATTTCCCCGGTGCGGAAACAATTGCAGATCGTTTGGCCGCTAGCAACCCATTGGCACAGATTGACGATAAATCGCCCGTGCCGCCACAAGTGCAAATGCAATTGAAACAAAGCCAACAGACAATTCAACAATTACAACAACAGTTGCAAGGAATGCAATTGATGCTGAAAAACCGTGCGGATGTGGAGCAAATGAAACAAGATGCGGAAACCAAGCGCACCTTGATCAAAGAAACCAACAAAGCCCACGATATTGAATTGCGCGATCAACAAAAGCATATTGATATGAAGATGCGAACGGATACACAAGCGCATGACACGGTTGTTAAGACACAGACGCAATTAGAAGTGGAACAAATTAAAGCCCAATTGGCCATTTATCTAAGCCATTTGGATCGGATTAGCGAACGTGAAGCAAAGGCGGAAGCCATAGAAAGGGCCATCTAATGCCATTAGTAACAAGTGAAAATCGTGATGAATTTATTGCCAAAGAAATGGCAAAAAAACAAACACCTAAACAACATGAATCCGTTAATTTGCCTGAAATTGGTGAAAAGGCTAATGTTGTTCAAAGTCACAAAGAACGAAATTGGCAAAGTGCTAATGCAATGCGTCAATCTTTAGAAAATACATTATTTACTGGTGAAAGATTAAAACAATTCAAGCCAGGTGAATGGAAAAGAAACGATCCAAAATTTTATGGTGAAGAAATGGAATCACCGCCTAAAGATATAAATAAGTGGAAACACATGGTAACTAGTTACCATCATCCTAAACATGGTGAACATCATATTGTTACAAGTAATGACAAACGTGGCCACACTATTACGCATTACGAAAAACGTAAAGATTGACAAAGTAATGATTTCGTGTAAAGATTACACAAAACCTTACCCGTAAGGTATACGGGGTTAATTCTTAGGGAAACCTATGTCGGAAAAAGAAGCGGGCCAAGTGCTCACAAGCGAGAATGCGGCGGAATTTTATGCAAATCGTTTAGGTTTAGCTGATCGTGCGGATGATGTGGCGGTTGAGGAAACTCCCGAGCCATTGCCCGAGGCGGCCAAGAATGAACCGGCGGAGCAAGAGGATGCCAAACCCGCAGAGGAAAAGAAGGCTAACCCAAAGTTAGAAAAAAGATTTTCCGAATTGACGAAACAACGCGAGGCGGCGAAGGCGGAGGCGGAAGCGGAACGCCAACAAAGGCAAGCGTTGGAGGAAAGGTTAAGGTCATTTGAGCAACAGGCGGCACCACAAAGGCCGAGCGTTGATCAGGAACCGCAACCGGGGCAATTTACGGATGCGTTTGAATATGCAAAGGCATTGGCACAATATTCAACCGAAACGGCACTAGCGCAACGGGATAAACAAGAGGCGGAGAAAATTGCTAATGTGGAAAGACAAAAGGTTATCCAATCTTGGTCATCCAAATTAGAAAAAGCCAAAGCCGATTTGCCCGATTACGATGAAATGGTTTCAACGGCGAATGTGGTTGTTTCCGATGATATCCGCGATTCTATTTTGGAATCTGATGTGGGGCCAAGAATCCTATATCACTTGGCGGAGGATTTGGAATTTGCACAAAAGCTAGCGGCCATGCCAACCCGTAAAGCCTTGCTTGAATTGGGAAAATTGGAAAAGCTATACGAGCGGGCGGAGCCGGCAAAAGAGACTGCGGTGAAGACAAGTAAAGCACCCGCACCGGTGCGCGGATTGAAACCAAGTGGTGGTGTTGCGGATATTCCCATTAATTCTAGTGGCGAATTTCACGGAACATATCAGGCGTGGAAAGAGGCAAGGCGGGCGGGAAAAATTCGATAATGTTTTTTAATTTAACAAAGAAAGGGAAATTGTCATGAGCAATAATTTATTGACTATTTCAAAAATTACTAATGAGGCTTTGATGGTCCTGGAGAATGAACTCACGTTCACCTCAGAGGTCGATCGCAACTATGATGATCAATTCGCGGTTGTTGGCGCAAAGATTGGCGCAACCGTTAATGTGAGACGTCCTGGTCGATTTGTAGGTACTATGGGCCCCGCTTTGAACGTTGAAGATTTCAACGAATCAAGCGTACCCGTCACACTCTCAAATCAGTTCCATGTGGACACTCAATTTACCACCCAGGACTTGGCGCTATCCCTTGATATGTTCAGCGACCGGGTTCTCAAACCGGCCGTGGCCGCCATAGCAAACCGGGTAGACCGTGATGGCTTGGTGATGGCAAAAAACAATACCGCAAATATTGTTGGCGTTGCTGGAACACCTCCCACAGGTTTAATCACCTATCTAACCGCCGGCGCATATCTTGATGCCGAGGGCGCACCACGCGATGGCCGCCGTGCTTGTATCATTGAACCATTCACATCGGCAACAATCGTTGATTCGCTCAAAGGTTTGTTTGTGCCCCAAGAAGCCATTGGCGAGCAGTATCGCAAAGGTTTGATGGGTAGAGATTCTGCGGGTAAAGTTATGCCCGCATACTTGCACTAGGCAAGTTGGCAAAATTCTCTCTGATTGACTTGGAAGTCTGGAAGCAGACGACAGGGCGGAAGCGATAAGCACCGTGAACGACTAAGTGAGAGAACCCGAAAGGGATGCGATAGTCTGAACAGAGGTATAACAAAAGAAGCCTCTGAGGGTAGATCGAAGAATCAACCCCGCCATCGAAAGGTGGTCAGTAAGCTGAAAAGCTGAAAGTAACAGAATTGATGAATTGGAAAATGGATCAAAACGTTGTGAGCCAAACGTTCGGCAATAGCCCCACATCGGTTCTATCGTGCAACACAAGCACCGCAACGGGCTTTTTGACATCTGGATGGGCACAGTTCTCAACGATCGCTCTAAGCGCCACTACGGCGGCTGGAAACTTGAACGTTGGTGATGTGATTCAGATTGCAAACGTCTACGCCGTCAACCCACAAAACCGCCAAGCCTATGGTTCCAACAAGTTGCGAAACTTTGTTGTCACCGCCGCCGCAACGGTTGCCACAAGCGGAACCACTAGCGTGACAGTTAGCCCCGCTATCATCACCGCCGGTCAATTCCAAAACGTTAGCGTGACAAGCCCAGGCGCGTCAACCGTTACACCGTTTAACAATTCCGGTACCGTGTCACCACAAAATATCATCTTACATCGCAATGCTTTTTGCTTGGCCGTGGCCGATCTTGAGCTCCCGGAAGGTGTCCATTTTGCGGGCCGTGCCTCTGATAAAGAGATCGGTTTGTCACTCCGAGTTGTAAGGCAATATACAATCAACAATGATAGTATTCCAACGCGTTTGGACATCTTGTATGGTTGGGCACCGCTTTACCCCGAATTGGCTTGTCGCGTTGCGGCTTAATCTTAAACATTAGGAGAATTAATCATGGCAAATCCAGGACCAGCAACCACAGTAAGCAATCACCCACAAGTGCTTGGAACAAACCAAGCATTGCGTTTGATTGCATCCGCACAATCCGTAAACTTGGCCATCGCTGGTGACACAGCAATGACAGTTTTGGATGTATCTAAATTTGTGCCCGTAAGCGTGGTTATCACCAATGGCTTGAACTCTAGTGGTGCAACAACCACTATTGCTACGGCCACAGTTGGTGCCTACACCGGAGCGGCCGCATCAGGTTCGACCATATTGACTACCGCGGCTTTAACTAGCAACACCGGTGGCCCTTATGTGACAATCACCGCCGCAACAAATCCCAACACCGCTATATCTAACCCAACAAACATTTATGTTAATGTTGGAACTACGATTGCCGCGACTTGTGACGTTTTTGTCTACGGCTATGACCTCACATTTTTACCTTAATCTGTGAGTAAATAAGGAAAAAGCCGCCTACAAAATGGGTGGCTTTTTTTCGTTTTGATATACAATTAACTTGAAAGGAATTCATCATGTCCTCAACAACCGTCACGCGTGGCAATTCCCACGAAACTTTCTACATTGGCCCAAGCCTAACGCCCGTTTCGGTGGCATCTTATACAAGCGCCGCACAAACATTTACCATTGCCGGCCTACAAACAAGTGACATTGTTCAAGCCGTTGGTTTACAAGGCGCACAAACCGCTGGAATCATCATTGCCGAATGCGATGTTTTGAATCCAAACGTTTTGACAATGCAATTTGCCAACACTACATCCGGTGCGGTTGTTCCTGCGGCCGGTACTTATGTGTTTCAAATTACACGCGTTGAAGGCCCATTGCCCACAACGGCGGTCTAAATGGCTAGTTCAACAGTTCAACGCAATGCGGGTCAGACGTATTGTTTTAGCGTGACCAATAGTGCCCATTCAAGCACTTTGGTGGACGATACGACAAACGATCAGATCAACTACTGCTCATTCCTAAACACCGGCGCGGCACCAATAGCGGTTAAATTCGCTAATTATTCACCTTGCCCTGCCGCAACGTTTCCGAGTGATGGGACACCGGGTGACTATGTTTTGCCCGCGGGCATGACATCGCCACTCATCTTGGCAACACCCACAACGCCCTTTTACATGACAGCAATCAGTAATAGTGGCACGGCGGGTTTGCTTTATGTGACGGCCGTTGGCGATCAAAGTTAATGATGGGTGCCCTACGGGGCATCCGCTTTAGGGGTAATAATGGGCACTTTAGTCTTTCAAGCCGCCTTGGGTGGCCAAGTATCGGTAACAGGGCCAAACACGGCATCTAGCTACACAATAGCGGTGCCCACGGTTAACGGCACATTTGTTACGACCGGCGATAGCGCCACGGTGACGAACACCATGCTTGTGAATAGTTCAACCACTATTAACGGCACCGCCATCGCTTTGGGCGCAAGTGGCACCGTGACGGCCGCCAACCCTAATGCTTTAACGATTTCCACGGGTTTGACCGGATCATCCTATACCGGCGCGACCGCGGTAACAATTGCAATTGACACATCGGTGGTGGCCACACTAACCGGCACCCAAACGCTAACGAATAAGACGCTAACAAGCCCCATCATTTCCACGATATCCAACACCGGCACGTTAACTTTGCCAACAAGCACGGATACATTGGTTGGGCGGGCAACAACGGATACGCTAACAAACAAATCAATTAGTGGATCAACCAACACGCTAACCAACATTGGAAATGCGGCACTAACTAATTCCACGGTGACGATTGGATCAACAAGCGTTGCATTGGGTGCCACGGTAACCACGTTTTCGGGCGTGACATTGACAAGCCCAACATTCACCGCGCCGGCCCTTGGAACGCCCGCTAGCGGCGTTTTAACGAATACTACGGGCCTACCCATTAGCACCGGCGTTTCGGGGCTAGGAACGGGCGTTGCCACATTCTTGGCCACACCATCAAGCGCAAATCTAGCCGCCGCGGTTACAGATGAAACCGGCACCGGATCATTGGTGTTTGCCACAAGCCCCACGTTGGTTACACCGGCTTTGGGCACGCCATCAAGCGCAACATTAACGAATGCCACAGGATACCCAACAAGTGCTTTGTCGGGCAATATCAACCTTACGACACAAGTTACAGGTACATTGCCTGTTGCCAATGGTGGTACTGGTGTCACCACATCAACAGGGTCAGGCAACAATGTTTTAAGCACCTCTCCCACATTGGTAACCCCAGTATTAGGAACACCCACTAGCGTTACATTGACCAACGCCACAGGATTACCTTTATCCACAGGCGTTACAGGAACACTACCGATTGCCAATGGCGGTACAGGCCAGACCACGGCAAGCGCAGGGTTTAATGCCTTATCGCCTATTACAACAACTGGTGACTTGATTCTTGGTAATGGCACTAACAGCGCAACAAGATTGGCGATTGGTGCAAATACTTATGTGCTTACATCTAATGGCACAACGGCATCATGGCAAGCATCTGCTGCTAGTGGCGTGTCTTCTTTTACGGCAGGCACAACAGGATTTACACCAAGCACAGCAACGACAGGGGCGGTGACATTGGCAGGCACACTAGCCACTACCAATGGCGGTACAGGCTTAACATCATTCACATCAGGCGGTGTGGTCTACGCAAGCTCTACAAGTGCTTTGGCTACTGGGTCTGCGTTGACGTTTGATGGTACTAATGTTGGTATTGGAACTTCTAGCCCGCTTGCAACTTTAGATGTAAGTAATGCTGCTGCTCGTATTCGTTTAGCATCTTCAACAGGAACTAACAACGCTTTATTATCTTTTACCAATTCTGGAGGAACATCTTATGTTGGCTTGGATAATTCTGCTGGAGGATTGACTGCTGCTTACGCATTGAACTTGTACCAAAGCGGAGCTTACCCAATTACATTTAGCACCAACAGCACAGAAAAGATGCGCCTCACAAGCGCAGGCAATCTAGGTATAGGTACAACTAGTCCTGTAAGCAATTCAGGATATAGTGCTTTAACCATTTCAAATACTACTGGCGCACAAGCATATTACATATCTACTACTTCGTCAGTAACAGCATATATTGGTGCAGATAATAATGGTGGGTATATTGCTACATCAACAAATAATCCATTTATATTTAGAACAAATAATACAGAACAAGCCAGAATAGACACTAACGGAAACTTATTTGTAAATTGCACAACGACACCATCAGCATCTGTTGCTGGAGTTCAACTTTGTAATCCTGCTGGGACTGCCTCTAAATCTAGTTGTGGTGCAACAACAAGCGGTATAAACCATTTGATTTTCTTAAATGGAAATGGTGATGTTGGTCGAATTTCAACAAGCGGGTCAAATACTTCTTATGCAACATCATCTGACTATCGACTGAAAGAAAACATTGCCCCAATGACAGGTGCGCTGGCAAAAGTGGCATTACTCAAGCCTTGCACATACAAGTGGAACGCTGATGGCTCTGATGGCGAAGGTTTCATTGCCCATGAACTTGCTGAAGTTGTGCCTCAATGCGTGACTGGTGAAAAAGATGCAATTGATGAAGATGGTAATCCAAAGTATCAAGGTATCGACACATCATTCTTGGTGGCTACTCTTACATCAGCAATCCAAGAACTCTCTGCTTTAGTCACAGCACAGTCAGCAACAATTACATCACTAACAGAGCGTATAACTGCATTGGAAAGTAAATAATGAATACCTACACATGGACAATTTCTGCGCTAGACGCATATCCAACAACACCACAACCTGATTGCGTGTTCTGCGCCCATTGGCAATGTGTTGCGACCAGCGACCAAACGCAAACAGTAAATGGTCAAGCAGTCCCCTACACCGCAAGGATTTATAGCACTTGCAACATTGTTTACAACCCTAATGAACAATACATTCCTTATGCCAATTTGACACAGGCAGAGGTATTAAATTGGATTTATGAAAATGGCGTTGACCAGACGGCAACACAGACCGCATTGGATGGCATGATTGAAAATCAGATTAATCCTACTGTGGTAACACCACCTTTGCCTTGGACTGCATAATGGAAACAATAACTTTATCAACAACATTGGTTAACCAAATATTAGGCTATTTGGCCACTAAGCCATTCCAAGAGGTTGCGCCGCTAATTGATGCCATCCAAAAAGAAGGGCAAAAGATTGCGCCCGATCAACACGTTGTAATACCCGCATAAGGATAACAAATGACGAGTCCCATCGACATTATTTCATCGGCATTGAAAGATATTGGCGCATTGGCGGCCGGTGAAACACCCGATCCCGCGGCGGCGCAAGATGCGTTTGTGATGATGAATCGCATGATTGATCAATGGTCAAACGAACAAATGATGGTTTACTATAAAACCGAAATTGTCTATCCCATTACGCCCGGTCAGACGCAATACACCATCGGGCCGGGCGGGGAAATTGGCGCGGTTTTTACCGGATCAATCGTTAATAACGTGTTAACAGTTACCGCCATCACAAGTGGCGCTATTGCGTTGGGGATGACACTTAGCGGCACCGGAATTACCACGGGCACAAAGATCAATGGATTTGCAACCGGTGCGGGCGGAAACGTTAACGAATTGGGCACCTATTTGCTTAACATTAGCCAAAACGTGACAAGCACAACAATCAACGCATACTATCAACGACCATTGAGCATTAATTCGGCTTTTGTTAGGATCAACACCAATTCAAACGGCACGCCAATTATCAATGGCGGTTTGGATTATCCGGTGGCCGTGTTGAATCTAGAAAACTACAACATGATCGGTTTGAAAACGCTAAACGGCCCGTGGCCAAAGGCGGTTTATTATCAACCAAGCGATCCATTGGGAAACATCTTTGTGTGGCCAAATCCCGCACAAGGTGAAATGCACTTGTTTTGCGATACGCTATTTAGTAGCTATGTAACAATCAACGATCCGATCATATTGCCCCAAGGCTATGAAATGGCACTTGAATGGTGTTTGGCGGAAAGATTAATGCCATCGTATGGCAAGGCAAGCGCAACGCAAATTCAAATGGTTAATGCCTTTGCGGCACAAGGAAAATCAACGCTAAAAAGAACAAATATGAAACCGGTGCAAAATTCAACATATCCCGATGCGCTATTGGTATCAAGGGCGCGTGATGCGGGTTGGATTTTATCGGGCGGTTTCTTTAGATAAGGACGCAAGATGCCGGACTTTGGCTTTGTTGGCGCAAGTTACACCGCACCATCTATTTATCAGGATGCGCAGGAGTGTATTAATTACTTTCCCGAGGTTGATCCAACCAAACAACCAACGGACAGGGGTGTTGTTGCGCTATATCCAACACCGGGGCTAACGGCGCAATTGGTTTTGCCGGCGGGGGCGGAGGTGCGTGGGCTTAGAACACTTAGCGGCGGATCACAAGCAATAGCCGTTTGCGGTGCCTATGTGTATCTTTTATCTAGCAACCTAACACCTACCATTGTCGGTATTTTAAACAGCGCTAGCGGCCGTGTAGGGCTTGTGGATGATGGTTTATACGCCTATATTGTTGATGGCACCTATCGCTATTCGTGGCGCATTTCAACGCCAACAACGGCCATCTTTACCGGATCAATTTCGGCCACAACACTAACGGTTTCCAACATTCAAAGCGGCACAATCGCGATTGGGCAAGTGTTGTTTGGTGTTGGTGTGGCGCAAGAAACGGTCATCACAGGCGGATCGGGCTTATCGTGGACGGTTGATATATCGCAAACGGTGCCAAGCACGCTAATGAATTCATTGATAACGGCAAGTTTTACCGGATCAACCGCATCGGGTGCAACCAATTCAATATTGTTAACCACATCAACATTGTATTTAGGGCAAACAATTCAAGGCGCTAGCGTGCCCGTAAATTCGGTGGTGATCGCCATCAATACGCCTAGCGGTGGCTTTAATTCTTACACGCTAAGTAGCAACACCACGGTGGCATCGGAAACGATGTATGCGCTAGATTTTACGGTTTTGCCTAGCACCGATGGGGCGTTTAGCGGTGCAACGACGGTTGATATCATTGACAATTATTTTGTTTATTCACGCCCATCTAGCCAGCAATTTGGGGCATCGGATGCGCTAAGCCCTATATCGCAACAATTGAGTTTTGCATCTAAAGATGGCGCACCGGATCAATTGGTGGCGTTGATTGTGGATCATCGTGAGGTTTATTTATTGGGTGAAACATCGAGTGAGGTGTGGGTGGATGCGGGGCTTTTTCCGTTTCCTTTTCAGCGCATACCAGGCACGTCAACCCAACACGGCATTGCGGCACAAAATAGCGTCTCTCGCGTTGCCAATAGCTTTGCTTATGTAAGCCGAAATCTACGCGGACAAGGCCAAATCATGCAAATGAATGGCTATGTGCCCCAACGGATTTCAACCCATGCCGTAGAAAACACATTGGTCAATCAATACATTAATGACGCAATTGCGTGGACTTACCAATTGGAAGGCCATGAAGTTTATGTTGTTTCGTTTCCTACTATTAACATCACTTGGGCTTTCGATTCCACAACGGGCCTTTGGTATAAGTGGCTTTATTGCACCACGGCCAACCAATACCAACGGCACCGCGGTAATTGTTCGTGTGTATTCCAAGGCATGGTGCTTGTGGGTGACTACGCCAACGGAAAGATATATGAGTTGGATAATACCAACTATACCGATGATGGAAATAACATTAGGCGGCTAAGACGCGCACCGCATTTGGTGGCGGATTTGCAAAGGCAGTATTTCGAGGAATTTCAGATTCAATTCCAACCGGGCGTGGGTTTTACGGGCCTATCCGTTGCGCCATTTGTCTATCTTGGCACGCCTTATATAATTTACCCAACCGCTACATTGATTGTTCCGGCCACGCAAACGGTTGTGATCGGATTTGCACAATTGCAAAACACCACAACCAATTTTCCACAAGCAATGTTGCGTTGGTCTGATGACGGCGGTAGCACTTGGTCTAACGAACATTGGGTGACAATTGGTCAAACCGGCAAGTATAAAAACCGTGCCATTTGGCGGCGATTAGGCCAAGCGCGTGATCGGGTGTTTGAGGTGGTGGTGACCGATCCGGTTAAAGCCGTGATTGTTTCGGCCAATTTGAAAGCTAGCGGAGGCGAAAATTGACAATTACAACCAATACCACACAGTTACAACCATATCCACAAAGTGAATTTTTGGATAAAGTAACAAATCGGCCTACACGGGCATGGCAACAATTCTTTTTGAATTTGTTGAACTTCACCCCAAGCACCACGGCAACCACGGGATCGGGCACATTGCCGGCGCATCCGGTTGGTTTCATAAATATCACGGTAAATGGGCAACATTTTAAAGTGCCGTATTACAATATATAAATGGGGGAATAATGACAACAACCGCAATATCAAACGCCGTTTCAGATGCCGCCGCGGGCTTGCCATCGGGCTGGACGCAATATGTGGCGGATAACATTGGATCGGCCGCTGGCCAACAAGCGATTGTTGCGGCCGCCGCCAATTATGGAATTACCAATCCAGCCACAATTGCTAGCTTAGTAAACCAAGCCACGGGCATGAATGTGACGGCGGCACAAGTGCAATCGGTTGCCGCACCAACTCCAACGCCTACACCAGCACCTACCCCAGCACCGGCACCGGCGGCATCTAGTGGCACATCATTGGCCAACATTGCCGCGGCACCGGCGCAATATCAAGCATTCACGAGTAGCAACCCTGGTGGCATCGGCACAAGTTACGGCCAAGCATCGCCAGATTTAATAAGCCAAGCGCAACAATCCAATCCAGCTTTGGCAACCGCTTTGCAAAATGGAACGGCACAATACAATGTTGATGACACAGGAAACGGCTATTTAGTTGATACAAGTACTGGCCAACAAATCGGTGGAACTTACAATGTAACTTCTACTCCAAGCGGCCAAACAGCAATTAGTATTCCAACCTCTAGCGGTGCAATGATTCAAGCAATCGTTGGATCATCGCCTAGCGGAAATGGTATGTTATCGCCAGTCACATCTAATAATGTGTTTAATGTTGGATTAAATTCTAGTGAAGGTGGTTTTGCTGGCGGTATTTCCAATTTTACTAAACCAGTAGAAACGGCCGCATTATTGTATGCGGGCGGACAATTAGCTGGTGCCGGTCTTGATGCGGCCGGTCTTGGTACTACCGCGGCCGCTCCGATGGTTGTCGGTAGTGCGGGCGGCGAACCTTTATTAGGCACGGCAGTAGGTACAACGCCAGCATCAGGCGCATTGGCGGCCGGTGGAATTGGAACAGATTTTGCCGCTCCAGCGGTAGTTGGAACAGGAGCGGGAACAACATTAGCTGATGTTGGTGCTGGAACGGCGGCGGCAGGCGGTGCGGCCGCGGGTACTGCGGCAGAAACGGCAGGAACGACGGCGGCAGGTGGAACGGCGGCGGCGGGAGGTGCGGCCGCTGGTGCCGCTGGAGGTGCGGCGGCTGGAGGTGCGGCGGCGGGAGCGGCGGCTGGTTTAACCGCCGCACAAATTGCCGCATTAGGCACTGCCGGCGTTAGTTTGTTAACTAATAGCACGCTAAACAATGCAAACAATAGCGCCGCGGCAACACAAGCCGCCGCCGGCCAAAACGCACAAAACTTGATTCAAGGGCTATATACCCAACAAGGCCAATTGCAATCGCCTTATCAACAGGCCGGTGTTAATGCTTTAAACACGCTAGGATCGCTTGGATCGGGCACCTATAACACCATGTCACCCACGGGTGATGTAACGGGCACCGGCACCGGATCAGGCTATCTAACCAATCAATTTAACAACACCGATTTAAATGCCCAATTAGCACCCAATTACGCATTTCAATTGCAACAAGGCCAAGGCCAAGCACAAAACGCGGCCAATGTTGGCGGTGGGCTATTAAGCGGAAATACCTTACAAGGATTAAATAAATATACGCAAGATTACGCACAAGGCGCGTATCAAAATGCGTTTACTAATTACCAAACCCAACGCACCAATATTTACAACAATTTGGCGGGCCAAGCCGGATTAGGCCAAAACGCTAACGCACAATTAAGTAGCTTAGGCGGTGGATTAGCGCAAACCTATGGAAATGTCACCACGGGATTGGCGGCAAGTGCGGCGGGCCAACAAGTTGCCAACGCACAAAACAACACCAATTTGTTAAGTAATTTGACAAATGCCGCGGTTACCGCATTTGCGCCAACACCAACACCAACGCAAATTGTTATTAAAGCACCCGCATAAGGAATAAATCATGCCCGTATTTACCGATTATGCCGTTAGCAAGCCAACAACATTAAGCGATATGTTGGGGAATCTAAACACCTTGCAACAATATCAACAAGCGCAACAATTAAACCCGTTGCAATTGGAAAAAGCACGCCTTGAATTAGAAAGACAACAAGCAACGCAAAAACCTGAAATTGAACGTGTTACATCTTTATCTAGGCAACAACTAGGCCAAGAAAAACCAAACATTACCTCTTCCGAACAAGCCGCTGAACAAGCAAAAATAGCAACACGAAAAGCACAATATGATTTAACCGGCCAACAAGCCGAAGATATGAATAATGAATTGGGCGCATTGATCCCAGATAAACGCATTCAAAACATTAATCCTGATGACCCAAAATCAGTTAAAGCGGCCAAAGAGGCGGTAATAGAAGCACATAAAAGATTAGTTAGGCGTGGAATTGATGAAACATCGGTTGAGGCGCATTTAAGACCAATCCACAATTTAATTGATGAAAAGCCGGAAGTGTTGGGGCAAGCATTAACCAACATTGTTAATCGCGGACAAAATACCACACAATTTGCACAAGCTAATTTGGCACCAACCGTAATTAGCCAAGGCACCAAACAAACATTGCAACCAACATCATTGTTTCAACCTACCCGCCAAGCGCAATCATTGCAAACCAACCCCGCACCAGGATCGTTTGTTGAAGTTAACAATATCAAATATCAAGTTGGCGAAAATGGCGTTTTAACTCCGGTAAAAATTGGCGCACCAGCCGCCGCCGCACCGGCCGCCATTCCCGCCTCTGGTGTGGCCAATCCGCAAGGTGGCCCATTACCCGCGGGAATGGCGTTGCCTCCAGCAACCAATGGGATACCAACTGGATTGCCAAACACATCCGCCATCACGCCCAATACGCAAAATATGCCAAAAATTGCATTGGATATGCCAATTGCACCCGGTGGAATTCCGCAATTAAACACGCAACAACAAGCGCGATATGATGCGGGAATGGCTAGAAAAGATGCGTCTATTGCGGCCGATAAAGTGGCAAGCGAAAGCGATCAAAACATTCGCAAGATTTACGAAAACCTTGGTGCCGCCACAGGTAGCCAATTGGGCCAAGTGGTGCGTAATTTGCAAACATCACTTGTTGGAAATCCTAGCCTAAATGAATTAGCTAAAAACTTGGCTATGCAACAATTGAATAATGAATCAATATTTGGCGCACCAACCAACGCGGCACGAGAAACCGTAAATAACATAAGCGGATCAACCGATATTGATCCAAAGGCATTGAAAAGCATTGCGGATCGTGCCTATGCAACAAACACCGCGGCACACGCCTACACGGCGGGTTTAAAGGCGTTTATGGCCAAGCATGGCCCATACAATGGCCCAATCCACGAACAAAATTATCGCGCCGAATTCAACGCCAATTACGATATCAGAAACTTTATGTTGCAAAACATTAATAAATCTAATCTTTCACCAATCCAAAAAGATTTTGAAAGGGCAAAGCTATTTGCGGATTTAACGCCGGATGAGGCCAAAACATTGCAACGCAAGCAAAAGATGATGAAACGCATTGAAAAAGGTGAATTTCAATGACAACAACCGCATTAGATCAAGACCCAGATGTTTCATTTTTTGAAAAATTCAAATCCAAAGCCGGAACAAATTCGGAATTGGAACAACGCCTAAATGTTTTAAAACAAAGACACAAAGACATAACCGGCAAAGAATTAAAAGACGTAAACCTAGCAAGCGATGAATTGCTTGCCGAACATGGTTTGCATCGGCCTGATGGCAAAAGCATTCAAATCAATCCTAAATCTAATGTTGATCCGTTGGATTTTGATCCGGATGTGGCTGGCATAAAAGCGCCAACAACAATAACGCAAGCAATGGGCGTTCAACCAAATCAAAATTTGCCAAATCAAGGCAATGAATATGTTGGTAAAGCATTGCAAACGGCATTTGATCTTAAAAAGAAAATGCAAGGTTTGGCCGCAAGTGGTGCCGATGTTATAGCTGGCGCACCTAGTATGCTTGCAAGCACCGGTGGTTATTTGGTGCCACGCGCATTAAGCGGTGTTTCACACTTAATTCATAAAGTAACTGGTGGGCCGGAAAACTTACTTACGCCGGAAGAAACGCAAGCGGCCGCCAATCGTGTAGCGGCACCACTAAGCCAACCCGTTGGTAAGCTAACTGGCATGGCGGAAACGCCCGAATACAAACAAGCATTGCCATCGCAAGTGATGGATTACATTGGATCGCATTTCAATGAAGGCGCAGAAGCAATAGCAAAGCGCACAGGCGTTCCGGTTCAAGATGTGCAAGCCGCCATAAATGGATTAATGCTTGCCGCGCCATTGGGCGTTAAAGGCGTTGCAAAAGCCACTAAACCGTGGATGCAAGAATTGCAAATTACGCGTGAGGCAAAAGCAAAAAACAAATCTATTTTTGCCGAACCAGAACAAACAGCACAACCGGCACAACCGGCACAACCTACATTGCAAACCGCGGCACAACCAATTCCGCAAACAACGACACAAGTCGCACAAACAACGCCAATGACACAACAAATGGCGGCACCGGTAGAAACAATTGCGCCACAAGAAAGGCTAACGGCACAAACAAGTATGCCGGAAGAAGTTGCCGCACCTCCTCTTGCAAATGGCGTTCAACCACATATTGCCAAGGCAAAATCCGATGTGCTTACGCGCCTTGGGTTTGCGCCCGAGGAACAACGGGTTAGTGCCGTTACCGGCGACGCCCTTAACGCCGCTATTGATGCAAACCTATCCAAATTTATTGATCACCCATTGGGCAAAGAAGCCTATGAACATTTGGCCAATGAAAGGCAAAAACTATCCGATTTCAATAGCAATCTTATTAAAGAAACCGGATCGGATGTTATTGGAAATGATCAATCTAGCCTAACATCAAAAGGTAAAACGGTTGATTTACCAATTAAGAAATTTAGTGAATGGTTTGATACCCAAACAAGCAAGCTATACCAAGATGCCGATAAAAAATCAGGCGGTTTGCCGGTTGTTGATCCAAAAGATATTAGAACATTGTTGGATGATCGTGAATTCAACAACACCGCTAATGCAAAAAATCAAACCCAATTAGTTGGCGCAATTAAAGATCAATTGAAATTGATTGAAGATACAAACCCAAATGGGTTAACGGTTAAAAACACAGAAGAATTCCGTAAATGGCTAAATACTATTTGGAACAAAGATAATAGTGCTTTGCTTGGTAAAGTAAAAGAACAAATCGACAATTCAGTTTTAAAACACGCCGGTGAAGATACTTACAAACAAGGGCGTGATCTTTGGAAATTGAAAAAGGAAACTTTGGAAGACCCAAAAGGGATTGCCAAATTATTTGATTACGATATTAATGCGCCAATTAATAGAAGAACGCCATTTCAAAATATCGCCAACGATGTTATTAATCTTGACTCGGAACAATTTGCACATATTAAGAAAACATTAGATAGTGTGCCGCCTGAATTAAAAGCCGAATCCGCAAAAGCAATTAGTGTTTTGCAAAGCCATTATTTAGAAAATTTAATGGAAAAAGGATCGACAAATAAAAAGAAATGGAATGAAAAAAACGTTTCTAATTTCAGAAAAGCACACAAAGCAAATGAAGAAATTTTATTCAAAGATCGGCCAGATTTATTGAAAAAGCTAGATGATTTGGAGGCCGGTGGGCATATATTAGATTACGATCCATCATATATTGGTGCGGCCGCACAAGCACAATCCGCTATTAAACGTGGCATATTGCCGGCTATGATTCAAAAGGGATCAACGGCCGCGGGTGGTGCGGTTGGTGGCACGGTTGGATCGGTATTTGGCCCCGGTGGTGTGGCCTTGGGTGCCGGCGGCGGTGCTGGATTGGGTGAAATGCTTGGCGGAAAAATCACATCTGGCATGGAATCTAGGGCGGCCAAAACCGATTGGGCTAAACGGACATTATTATCTGAATTAGGAAAACAACCATGAGCGTTAATCTTTCACCCGTAGGAAATGGCTTTCAATTCCTATCAAGCACCACGCCCAACGTGCCATTGGCCGGCGGGTATATCTACACTTACCAAGCCGGATCAAGCACACCGCTAAACACCTACACCGATAACACCGGCAACACGGCAAACACCAATCCGATCGTGTTGGGCACCGATGGGCGGCCGCCTAATGAGATATGGTTAACAAGTGGTTATTCTTATAAATTCGTTTTGACGGATGCAAGCAATAACACCATTCAAACACTTGATAACCTATATGGAATTATTGGCACTACGCCATCGGTTTCCGCGGTGCCCGCCGGTGGAATCATTATGTGGAGTGGATCAATTGGATCAATCCCAACCGGCTATGTGCTTTGTAACGGATCAAATGGAACACCGGATTTGCGTGATAGGTTTGTTGTGGGTGCCGGCAATAGCTATTCCGTGGGGAATAACGGAGGCTTTGCATCAAGTGGCGTGGTGACCAGTTCAGGCACAAACAATCCGCTTTATTACGCTCTAGCGTTTATTCAGAAAACATGAGTGATACTGAAAAGGATTTGGCCGTCCATGTGGCCGTTTGCGATCAACGCTACAAACAAATTGCCGATCATTTGCGCGATGGCGAAAGGCGCATGACAAAGATTGAATATTTGATTTATGGCGTGATGTTGTTGGTTTTGCTTGGCCCAGGCGTGGCTGGTGCTTTCTTTCACAAGTTTTTTGGGATGTAACAAATTGACCCGTTCACACTTGTCGCTTTGGCAACTTCGGCCTTTAAACTGGTCAAAGAATCATGCGAGATGTACAAAGAGGGCAGGCAGTTCGTTGTTGATACAAAAAAGGAAATTGACGGCGTTATTGGGGACGCCAAAAAGATACACGCCGATGCCAAGGGAATTTGGGGTTTTTTAACGGGTTTATTTGGTGGTAAAAAAGAGCAAATTCAACAAAAACCCGTTGAAAAGCCAGTTAAAAAGAAGAAAGCGGTTGAATTTGATGAAAATTTGATCTTTTCACAAGTGGCCGATGCGTTAACCAAGTTTTTCCACGCCTATAACGCATTGAAAGCGTATGCCAAAGAACAAGAAGAATTGGCGCTAACGGCAACGAATGATGAAGGTAACGATATTGCCATCAGGTTGGTGATTGCTAACTTACAAATGGAAAAGTTAAACCAAGATTTAGCAGATTACATGGTCTATCATGTGCCCGATGAAATGAAAGACTTGTATACGCGTGTGAACAAGATGATTGGTCATATTTCCAATGTGCAAGCGCTAGCGAGAAAAGCGGAATTGGACAAGAAACGGAAGGCCGCATGGCAAAAACGCCAAAAGGAGCAAGAAGTTCAGGACAAGATAACAGTTATAACGGTAACCTTTCTAATGATCGCGTGGATATGGATAATGATGATGATCGTGCGTTCTTCGTCTATGTAGTCGTAGTACTAATGGTTGTGGTTTTGTTTTTTATTCCGATTTTAAGTTGGATGTACATTGACATAAAAATGATGGAAATTCGTGTTAATAAGGCACTTGCAAAGATTGAAGGCAAATGATTAAAAAATCCATTTTTCTATACACGTCAATGTTGATATGTATACTTTTTCCATTTTTGTGTACAGGTTGCCATGACCAGTACCGCTATTTTTGTCAAAATCCTGATAACTTTGGTGCGGCGCAATGCCAAAAGCCTCGATGTGAATTTGACCAAACGTGTCCGGAATATTTAGTTGCGCCGATTTTGGAGAAAAAGGTTGAACAATCTAACAAATGAAGAAATAGAAACGCGGGTGTGGGCCATTGTGGTGATGGCCATAACCGCCGTTTTGTTTTTTATTGTTGTTGCACTTATTTATAGAACAACGTTTGTTATTCAACCGATCAAAGCAATTTCGCCGATGGATCAGGCCGATCAGAAAATGCTTAACGACATTGTTTTGCTTATTGTCGGCGCTATTGGGGGCGTGGCGGGCAAGAAAGTAGCAGGCGGTGTGGCAGGTACCATAGGGGCTATAAAACAGGCCACAGCGCCCCAAATGGGGTGCTATGGTATGCAGATGCCACAAAACAATTCGTTTCAAACATTTGGTGCTTTGCCCACATTTGCCGCGCCAAGGTTTGACGAATCTTGGGTTCCGCCGCCGCCGCCAAGTGGGCCGCCGGTGTTGGAAGATGAAGCGGAACGCGAAAGAATGGCAAATGCAAGGGATAGCACCAAAAATGTTTGATCTTTTTACACATTTATTCCATTATTTGGCGATATTTGCGTTGAGTATTGGAATGGGCGCATACTTTTTAAGCTATTTGGTGGGTTTTTTACCCATGTTAAAGCCCCACGCCTTGGTGATTCAAGTGGTGGGAATTGTGTTAGTAGTTTTAGGGGGATATTATGTTGCAGATGAAAATGGCTATCAGCGCCGCGTTGCTGAAGATCAAGCAGAAATTGACCGACTTAATTCAGAAGCTCGCGCCAAAGAAGCCGAATTAAACGTCAAAATTGACAAAGCCAATGGCGCTTTGCGAAAGGCAAAAAATGACATTCAAACAAAAGTTGCTAGTCTTAATGCCCGTGTTGATTCTGGCGAATTGCGTTTCCCCGCCGGTTGTGTACAAGCCGATCCAAGTGCCGCCGATGGAAATCAAACCAATGCAAGCGAATCTAACCGACAGGTTGTTAAAGATATTATCGCCATCGCCGCAGACGGTGACAGAGCAATCACCAGCCTTAACGCCTGCCTTGCCCAATACAATCAAGTAATGGAAACCGTGAACGCGGGGGTTAAATGATCAGCGCCGAAAAATTACATCAATTGGGGATTGGAACGGAATGGAGCGAGCCATTGACCACGGCGTTTACCGCCTTTGGGATCAACGATTTTAAACAACAAGCGGCCTTTATCGGCCAATGCTCACATGAATCAAACCATTTTAAGACGTTGCAAGAGAATCTTAATTACCGCGCCGAAACGTTGCAAAAATTGTTTAACCATCATTTTAGGGATATGGATGAAATACAAAAATATGCCCACAAACCTGAAATGATTGCCAATCGCATTTATTCCAAAAGAATGGGCAATCGTGATGAATCTAGCGGAGATGGATGGCGGTTTCATGGCCGCGGGTTGATCCAATTGACTGGACACGATAATTATTGGCATTGTGGCCAAGTTGTTCAAAAAGACTTGGTAAAAGAACCCGATCTAGTTGCCTCGCCAATGTATGCCGCCCTAAGCGCTGGGTGGTTTTGGAACACGCACGGTTGCAATGCCATTGCGGAAAAAGAAGATTGGGTTGCGTTGACCAAACGCATCAACGGGGGCACAATTGGGCTAGATGATCGAATTTCGTTAACTAAACACGCACTAAGCGTATTGAGGTAAATATGGCAACCCATTTTAAAATCACACGCGGCGAATCAAAAAAAGACGATGATTCTCACTATGTCATTAAAAAAGAATGGCAAAAAGAACGCGAACACGTTATGAAAATTGAAAAAGAATTGAAAAAGCACGAAAAGACCGATATGTCACACGCGCACCCAAGACATAGCCCATCAAGCCAACCTAGCGCGGGCATTCCAGCGTTGCGTAAGGGCTAACGGTTTAAATACAAATCCGTTAATGGCACGCCTTTTGGCCAAAGATTATTGATTTGTAAATAGTGAATGGTTTGAATGTGCGCTAAATACCATGCGTGCATTCTTTCCGCCTTGGTCATTAAATGGCCGGCATCTATTTCTTGATGGCAAGATTGGCAAAGTGCCGCCACATAATTATCCGATGCTTTGATGCCGCGGCCCTTTCCGCCGTGCCAATTAGAATGCGCGGCCTGAGATTCGTGATGACCACACCGTTGACAATTCATCGCCGCCACGATCTTTAGTAAGGATTTGTTGCGAATGTAATTCATCTTTGGAAATGATTTCACGTGTGCTATATCGGTGCCCGCCCTTACATTCGTATCGCCGCCGTTTGGATTCATCATCATTGGTGCGTGTTTCTAATATTTTGCCGTTTAAACCACAATTGGGGCATTTCATTCGTGTGACCTTATGCCTAACCGCTCGGATGCCTCGCGCGTGCGCCAAATGTCAATTGATAGCCGGCTAGCCTCTAGCTTATATTTCATTTCCTCCTCAACACACACCGCGGCCGTCAAATCATCAATTATTTTGGTGTATTCAGGATTCACTAGCGCCTCACGTTCTTGTGCCGCAATTTGGTTAAATTCACCGGCCACGGATCGCATGATCATCGCCTTGGCGGTTTTTAGTTTTAATTCGCACCCAATCCTAGCCGATTTGGCCACGGCGTATTGGGTGGCATTGTCGTAAATATATTGCGCGTGCCGTTCAGGTGTCATTAGACATTTCCTCAAGTAAAGCCCACAAGGCCATGCAAAAACAAATAACCACAAAAGTGATTAAAAACAATCCAAAAATAATCAACAAGGTATTCATTTGTAAGTTTCTTCTGCCATTTGACAAAATATAGAACATTCAATATGTTGTTCAGATGGGTAATTACCATCAGTAGGTTTTAATTCATCAAGATAACGATCTTTAAATATT
>Ga0214206_1000045_pt1 | contig 33354 bp, 59 predicted proteins | sample TroBogEpilimnion_26_FD_153044 | JGI IMG/M metagenome (GOLD analysis project Ga0214206, IMG submission 153044) | Freshwater microbial communities from Trout Bog Lake, WI - 07JUL2009 epilimnion | ecosystem: Environmental > Aquatic > Freshwater > Lake > Epilimnion/Euphotic zone | place: Trout Bog...
AATGTTATGAAGAGTTTGCTATTGATACTTTTATTGCACAGGAAGCAGAAGCATTAGAATGGAAACTAAATCAACAATGAATACTGTATCAATATCATGGGAAGAATTAAAAAATATAAGGCCATCACGAGCTAGAAAAACAATTAATTCAGTATCCCGATTTTTTAATAAATTAAAGCCTGCACGTTTGTTTAATAAGTTTATTAAGTATCCATATCAAAGATTAACACGTGGATTTAGCGATCAAGATGCATGGAATGGTGATAGTTATTTAGCTGGTCAAATTGCGGGGCTTTTAAGATGGCATATTAAAAACTCTCATGGTGTAGGTCACCCATATGCCAATCGTGAATCAACAGTAGATGAAGCAGCATATTTTAGGGATTTAGATTATGAAAAATATGCCAAAATGTTTGATGAATTAAGTCGTAATGGTCTTGCTATAAATAAAAAATGGCAAAAAGATTATGGCGGGTTGACAGAAAAGCAATACAAAGATACAATGAGATGGTTCGCAAACATCTACCCAGGATTGTGGGATTAAATGGCTAGAATAGTGATCTGCCCTAAGTGCAAGCGTGAGATTGAAGTTAGATCAGGCATGATGGCAAATGAAACATTAAGTAGGCATAAATTAAAGGATCATAAGTAATGTCAAAAAACAAAAAACCCTTATATCGTATTGTAGTAGAGCCAGGAGGCGGTCATGGCCAATATCCAAAGTATGAAAAGTTTTGGCATATTGAAAAATGGAACGATGACCATAAGCGTTATTTTAGGCATGGCAATGGTGGTCTAGCATTTACCAAATGGGGAATGTGGCGGGCCATTAGAAAAGAATTAAAGAGAATTAATGCTGGCTACACTGTACAGCATTTTACTATTAATGGAGTAAAAATTGATTAATATTAATGTAAAACGATTATCAAACTCAGCTAAGATTCCAACATATGCACACATCGGAGATGCTGGTGCGGATTTATATGCATCAGAAGACTTTATTCTGCCCGAAAAAAGTGCTGGAGCGGTACCTACGGGCATTGCAATGGAAATCCCTCATGAGTACGTAGGCTATATTAACCCAAGGTCTGGATTGGCTATGAAGGGCATTACAGTTATGAATGCTCCAGGGACTATTGATTCGGGATATCGTGGAGAGATTAAGGTTATCCTTGTCAATCACACAGATAGAGAGTATAATATTACTAAGGGTGATAAAATTGCTCAAATGGTATTTCATAAATATCACGAAGTATTCTTTGAGCCAGTAGATGAGTTATCTAATTCTCAGCGTGGATTAGGTGGCTTTGGCTCTTCTGGCAAATAGCATTGACAATAAAGAATGTTTGCTATATAATTATATTTATACATGTTTTATCATGCTTTTAACCATACTTAATGTTAGGAAAATAAAAAATGATTAATTGGGACAAATCAAATTATGATGAAAGAAGATTTAGTAAGCAGCTTAAAATAGAAGGCACAGATAAATTTAGAACATTTGATGAGGTTAAAGAAATATCAGAAGGAATTTATTCTTACAAAAATTTTATGGGAAAATCTTTTCATGATTTTATAACAAGTATTTGCAATGAAATTCCAGAAGAAAATTATTCGAAAGATCACTATGAATATGAAGTCGGGGACATACTGCCAGGTAATGGCGTGGCTGGAAAGCTTCTAACACCTGTCACAGAGGATATTGATGCATTCGAGTTGCTATTAAGTTTAAGGCAAATGTTTTCGCCTAGATATTCTATGCTATTTTATACAGAATTTTTAAGACTAAAAACTGGAGAAAATTTTCCATCATTAGAACTTAATTTAGGACCAAAATATAAAATTGCCTATTTTTGTGGTGACTTCACGGGTGGTGAAATAAATTTTTATGATAAAAAAATGCAATATCAAATTGAACCTGATGAATTAATTATATTTGATGCCTCATACTTAACTTCGGTCGAAGAAGTGATGTCTGGAACAAGATATTGTTATGTCAATTATGTATATGAAGATCCAGGCGTGGTAATGATATGAGCGAAGACGACAATGTGATTGACTTTATGAGCAAATCTCAAATGAGGCGTATTGCTAAGCAAACTGGGCATGATGTAGATGAGATTACTGATGAAGATTTTCAGGTATTCTTAAAAGCATTATTTGGTGAATATAAAGGCGGGGCGTACCAACCAGAATGAACTACTTAGCATTAATTCTTCCTGTAACTGCAGGCTATATTGCACATTACTACTTAATAAAGCATGAATATAGAGAATTACAGATAGAATACACAAAGTTACACATGAAGCACAAGCGTTTATTGAGCAAAAATGGAGAAAGCAATGAGTGATAAATTAGCCCGAAAGCAACGTCAACGCAAGAAGTTGAAGAATCACGTGGCATGGCTAGAAACTATGCATAAAGCGGGAGTTCAGTTAGAAATGGATAAGATTATCAAAACTAAAAATCCTAAAATTATTGTTGATAAGTTGGTATCTAAGGAAAACAAATCTAAGTGAACACTCCAGCATACCTAAGCATTATGGCATTTTACACCCTATTTATCGTAGGAGGCATTTACTATTACGAGGATAAAGTCGCCAAATTAAATAGGGAACTAGATTCCCTAGACTCAGATTATGACGAAGTTTATAGATCATTCGTCATAGCCAACAGAGAGGGCCTAGACAAAGATAACAGTATTTTGCAAAGTCAGGTAAAAGCCTTAAAGCTTGAAAATGCCGAACTGAAAGCAACGGCTGGGGATTGGGAAAGAGCGTACAGGTTATCACAACCAATTCAGTATGAATCAACCGTTTGGCAACAATCTAATTTTAATTCATTATATGAAAGCCAGGCAGCATGGCAAGACGAATTAGACCTAGAACAGTGATATAATATATACCTATGAATAACTGTAAACACAAATGGATCATACAAGACGGCAAAATGACATGTACACATTGTAATAAAATAAATAATGATAAATGCAAATACTGTCATAACGAAGGCTTGTATTTTGATTTTAGAGATGGTGAAGAAGTATCTGTATGCTTTAGTCATTTAGGTGACTATACAACCTGATTGGGCGAAAATGAGCGAAAAACAGGAAATACATGATGGGATCTTTTTATTAAAAGATTTTTATCAAAATAAAGAAGAATTACTTTCCGATTTGTTAAAAAGAAATTGGAATAGCTATAATAATCATGGGGGCGGTAGTACCTTAATAGGTAGATCTACCAACCTATTCAGCCATGATAAAGTATATGACGATATCTTAAGCTTATTCCTAATCTGTGTAGAAAATGCTGGATTAAATAAAGCAAATATGGACACAAATAAATTTATAGTAAGAGAATATGCTGAAGGCTCTTATATGACTGAGCATGAAGATGGATATAGCTATGTTGTAAAAGATGGGGATGAAGTAAGACCAGAATTTACAATCATTATTTATCTTAACGATGATTATATTGGCGGGGAACTTAATTTTACTGATCTAGGCATATTAGTAAAGCCACCCGCTGGTTCTGCTATTGTCTTCCCAAGCTATCATAATCACGCAGTAAATAAGGTTGAGTCTGGCAAAAGATATTTAGTACAAACCTATGTTTACGAAAAAGAATTGTTTAATTATGAGGAGAAAAAGTGAAAGGTACAAGACTTGCAGATAAAATTTGGTATTTTGAGGATGTTATTTCTAATTCAAAAGATACATTTGATAAGTTAATTTTATCAGAGGACACCGACGGCTGGAGAGAAGTGCCTAATGCTCCATTCATGAAAACTCTAATTGATACTACAAGGCATTTTTTGCAGGAAACTGATAATTCAACGTTTAGATGTTTAGATGTTTGGTACAGAGAAGAAACAGACTTAAACTATCAAGACTATAAGATAACTAAAACTACAGCATATTACACTCGTGGCGCAGGTGGTGGGTATGGACCACATTCGGACTTTGCAAGCAGTGCCAACGGTACTTATGAAGAAGTCCAAGCGACTATTCTGGGTTACTTTTCCGATCCAGAAGATTTTGAGGGTGGAGAAATCTACTTTGATGATTATGATATAGAGATAAAGCCGAAAGCTGGTAGCATGATAGTCTTTGGGCATCAGGTTCAACACGGCGTTCGCCCAGTTTTGTCTGGTACTAGAAATATAAGTAGTCAGTTCTTAGTAACAAATAAAGCATTTTGGAATATTGCGGGTGTTGATGAATCAACTCTTTCTAAGCAAGACAGGATAGTGTGGAGAAAAACAGCCCCACAATGGGAGCCAAAGGCTTGGTTAGCCTCTCAAGCAGATAAACCCAATGCAGTGGGTAAACCATGAGTCAGCCCAAAGTATGCGAAGGCTTTATAAGCCAAGAAAATGCAGCAAAATTAAATAGTTATTTGAGATCTAAATCTATAATGAATCCGCATAACTTACTTAATGTTTCACTGACACCCTTGCATCTAGACAAATACCCAGATGGTGCGGAGTTTCATTCCATGGTAGAATCAATAATCAAAAGGGTTGGCGATCAATTTGGGATTGATAATATTGATATATCAAGAGCAATGTATCAGGTTCTACAAAAAAATGATAGTTTGGGATATCACACAGACGCTTATGGCGGGGTAGAGGGTTATACCGAAGAGTATTACTCAGCCTTAGTATATCTAACAGATGATTATGAAGGTGGAGAGATATTGTTCTATAATGGACTAACTGAAGATAAAAATGATGCTGTAGCATATAAGCCTGATGCTGGAACATTAATTTATTTTAAGGGAGATAAAGATACTCCACATTCAGTAAACGAGGTAATATCAGGCGAAAGATCAAACATTATATTGTTCTATAGGGAGATAAAATGATAGAAAAGTTCTTAAAAGAAGCAAAAGAGTCTGGCAAAAACTATGCAGTCTTAAAGACTCATAAGTCTACACCTTCATGGGAATATTTTTATACAATATACGACAGAGAACGTGAAGACAATAAGATATCTTTAGTTGGTCGTACTTATAATGATGTCATTGAAGATTTCAAGCAGCAAGCAATTAAAGCCTTTAACGATGACTATTATGATTTTTATATGTATGAGTCACAAGGATACAGAAACATAAAGCCAAAGACTCCTGGAACACAATTACACCGTGATCCAAGCGAAATCTTGCATTGGCAGTGCCGTGGTGCTACTGAATGGAAGCTTGGGGTTGGAAAGCAAACATCAGATGGAGTTGTTAATGGTGAGTCTCATCTTTATGATGCAGAATGGCTTGAAGAGCCAGAAACTATTATCCTAGAACCAGGGGACATTCTCTGGATGAATATTGGTGTATGGCATAGTACTGAGAATCTTACAGAAAAAATGTCAATTGTTTTTGAGCCTTTATCAAACTCAAGGAAAACATTGTGATAAAAAGTATTCTTCAAGATTTAAGTAGCACGGGCAAGGCTTTGGCCTTGCCCAATTACTTTAATTTGGACATGGATTGGAACCATGTCATTAAAATTTTAGATGATCTTTCAAGAAGCAGTCAGGATAAAGATTTTATATCTAACATGAAAAAGGAGGGATTTCAAGGTATAGGCTCCCTTTTCCATAAGGATATATCCTACTTTCAATCTCTATTTCATATAAAATCTAGTGACCCAAAAATAAAGTACATCATTGATACAATATATAAAGATTTAGATATAGATGAGCATTTAATCCCAAATACTGCACAATCTTTTGTCAATGTATTGGGAGGAGAGTATACTACGTCAAAGCATAGGGATAACTGGGGGGTGGCATACATGCAAATTATTGGAAGCACAGATTGGTCAATATATGATCAATTAGATAATAAAAAATTAATCCAAAAAACTACTATTAACGAGGGTGACCTAATAGTATTAAACAAGGGCGTGATACACCAAGTACATGCAAAAACCCCCAGGTTCGCAATAAGCTTATCCTTAAATGATGGTAAAGGTTATTCTAACGAATATATAGATTAAATTAAAGCTATATTAGCTGACGGACCGAAATGAGCAAAAAACAGGGGTAGTATCAAGATTTGGCGGGATTTTGATTGATAGTCCCATTATTACCTAGATAACCATATGTATAATACACTAGAGCTAAAGCCAAATATAGGCCTATTCGTAAAGATATCTAGAGTATATACAGGTTTCAGGCTATCGCCATTCCCGCCTATTGTCTACCAAACTCTTGCCACATCTTACCAATATCACTCTCAAGCCATTCCTTAGAGTCCATGATTTGATTCCATGTCTTTTCATTATTATCTTTTTCATTCATTTGGTTATTTGGTCCAGGCTGATTCTTGTCATATACAACAAAAGTAATAAATCTCTTATTATCACCCTTTACTCCAACTGCACCATGTGCAATAGATGCTGAATGCAATACCATATCGCCTTTTCCTGGCTTAACCCAAGTGTTATTTATAGGGTAGAATAACTCTCCACCATCCATATCTGCTAGGTAGATAACGCCTCCCCAAACCTTCTTGAATGGTGTAATATCATATGCTTGCTCATCTCTATGGATTGGGAACCATAAGTTTGCTGGGTTATACCAATGCAAGAAATAACGGATATCATATTGTGTATCCTTAAAGAAATCATTAACCTTATCAATCAATCTTTGATCAACATCACCATGTAATAATTCAATTGTATCTTCTCTTTCTTCTTTATCTGGACTACTCGACTTCTTTACTGATTCCTCAAATAAAATATCAGTCAGTTCGTCCCCAACGAAGTTACGCCAAACATAAGCTTCTTCATTTACCATCTCAAAATTACTAAAATCAATCATTATTGACCCCCTTGTTATTGATAATTATACCATTATAAGTGGAGAAAAGTGGAGTAAAGTGGAGAATATAATCATTCGTAAAGGAATAAGATCAGTGGATATTATTTGATTATATCTATTTAGTTATGAATCATAGCATATTGGCGTTCGTAATGTCAAATTGCCCATTTGTCAAATTATATTCCCCCATATGTCGTGTGATATTGCTCACATTCGTAATATATCTCAGAATAATCATGTAAAAACACACATATTTCTTAGACATTTCAAGAGATTTTGTGTATATTCTATGAGTAATGAATCTATTTTACATATATTTTATGTGATATTAATCATATTTTTTTCTATTGACAAAAACATAGTACATGTGCTATATCGTAATATCAAATTATATCCCATTCGTAAAGGTTATATATATCTAGGTAATATTTTTACTAGGGAGAGCTCAGATCAAATTCCCGCCCATTCGTAAAGGTGAATTTTAGCCTATTCGTAAAGGTCCTCAGAAAAATTCTACAAAAAAATGATATTGGTGCAATTGGGACAAATCGGACATTCTACAAAAATGGGACAAAAGAAAAGGACCACACCCCCAACAGGTGTGGCCCTAGCTTGGCTTTGTTGTAGCAGCCTATTTGATTAAACTATCTGCTGCCAGAATTCGTCAACCCAACTTTGACTAAATGCTGGTATAGTTCATTACAGATAGTTGCGGTATCATGAAGATAAGGTGGTAAATGCTCCTTGTCTCTGGTACCAAAAATGATAATGTAGTTAACTATGTATTGCAACATGCTTTCGTTAATATACTTAGACTCGCCTAACATTTTATATGATAGGCCTGCAGGGGAAGTTTCTGTGTCCCCAAAAATCTTACGTAATTGGGCTTGCTGTTTATCATAAATCATCTTAGTTATCTTCCTCCTCTTCGGCAAATTGGATTAGAGCATTATTCGATAGCCATTCTACTACATCTTCGGTATTCCAGTCAAATCCGCCGAATGGAGCATCAAGCCATGTATCCCAAATCTTTTTAAGATCAACACCAGGAACCAATTCATATTCACCATATGAGGTATCTCCAGGATGCTGTACTAGGTCCTCATAGTAATCACGGAAGATATCCCACATGTATAATAAAACTAGCGGGGTATGGTCCTTGAATTCCCGTTCCATTTGATCAAGGAATGCATTAGCCTGAACAAACATAAAATCAGTATTCATTAAATCTCCTCCATGCTAATCCAGTTTAATAGTTCCCCGTCAAGGATATCAACATCAGTCAATTTATTAATGGCTTCTAACCAGCCCTCATCAACTTCTAATACGATTCTATAATTCTTCATTCCTTGGCCCCCTTAGCAAAAGCAATTGCATATGTAAGTTGATATAGTTCTGAGTAGGCTTCATCTACACCCTCCCAGTACCGTCGCTCCATGCTGTCCATTGCCTCACCTGAAGCCTCTTCGTCTTCTATAGCGTTGGCAAGTTCGTTCTGTGCTTGGACCATTAGGACCTTAAGGTGACCGTGCATGATATCTGCACCGTCCATGCCTGCGTCAACCATACGTTGTAGATATGGGTCAAGCTTTAATTCATCAGACATTTGCATTCTCCTTATGTGTTGGGCAGTTATTGTTTTCTTCGTTACCGAATCCACATGCAGAGCATACCTCATTTTCGCAATCTTCGCAATACTCTAATGTGTCTGTTGAATCACAGTCTCTACACTTGGAATCATATTGACCATGGCTAATAACTACACCACGTAAGATTTCCATTTCCCCACCCCAGCCTGTTTCTTCTTCATATGACAAAGTAAACAAAAGGTCGGGATACTGAGATGATAATGTAATTAATGCTTGTTCTGGAATACCCCATGCAGTATTAAAGTTATAATATACAGAAGCAGTCCATTCATCCTCAGTTTCTTCCATATATGTATCTGAATCTAATGAATCATTAGGTACAGCAACATCCCATTTAACACCCCAGTTACGGATATTCCAGTTATACCATGAATTATCAGTCTTAGATTTTTCTTGCAAGTCCGCCCACCAAGTAGGGTCAGATATATCTTTATCTGAGCGAACAGGTTGTTGCTTATATGCTTCAAGGTCGGTGGGAGCAATGATGTTCCTAAAACTAAAGATAGGATTAGAATACTTAGTCTGCTTAACACCATAAGACAAATCACCTGTGGCTTCAATATAATCAACAAACGGTGTATTCATCTGTGCTTTTAGTTTATTTACAGAATCATGTGGACCTTGTGCAGTTAATCCATTATAGACCCAGTTTGGCATTAGAGTACCTCGGCATTAACTAAATCTAGTTGAGCAGAAGAAATAAACCAATCGCCAATCTCGGTATTGAGAGCAATCTGTTCTGCTAATTCTTGACTATCTGCCTCGACCTCGATATTGAGTTCGAGAGTGTAATCGGCATAAACACGATACTTTGTCATTATATGTCCTTTCGTTGGGTATGGCTATATTGTAGCATTAGGCACTGACATTGGTCAACACTTGGTCGGGAGTGTTGGAGATATTATCTTCCTCAAACTCTCTATGATATTGTGCTAGAGTATACACAGTAAAGTTACATCCTTGGTTATATGCCCATTTACAAGCATCTATGAGACTTTCTGTCTCATATAGTGGATATGGTGTTTCGTAATCATTATCTAAATCATTATATATCTCAAATGAATTTATCCCACCAGGTGAGACTGAATAATCTATTTCATATATTCTTAATGTTTCCATGGGAACATCCTATCATATCGTAAACGTTCCCGTCAAGCCATCGTAAAGGTGATTTTCATCACTTCGTAAATGTGTTTAATATCACATGTCCGATATGTCCGATTTTTTTTGAAACAGCTGCATCCCACTTTGTCAAGTGGACACGCTGTGATTATTTAATCAAAATAACCTTCGGCCCATAGGCCCTGGAGAAAGTCATTGGTCCCAGCCAAATTTTCCATAAGTTTTGTTTGACCTTCGGGCACATAGTGCATTGCTAAATATGTAGCATCAATCATTTCATCGAGATCATCTTTGGTATAGCCTAGCATTACGCCACCTCATATTCATGTAAGTAGTTTAATACATTATGGATTATGCAATCACAATCCCCGCCCATGTTATCCATGAAGTCAACGTGTCCAAAGTTGTCCTCATAGATAGTGTTAATTACTCTATCAAACATTTCTGTTGTTGTCATACTAGAACCTCCACGAATTGCTCTAGTGGAAATGTCATCTGTCCAACTGAAACTGTCCTATTTACTAAGTCAATTACTTTCCGTTCATATTCTTCCTCGTGTGTAATCTCTGCACCAATGTAGATTCCATAGCCTGTTGCTGAATCACGCCCGTGCACAGTTAGTTTGTCAATGATGATGCGAACTGCATATGACTCATCGTTGATGCGTGGCATAGCAGCCTTGATTGCTTCTTGCATACGCCAAACAGATTCTTCGCCGTCCCAATGTGCGTAGACATTTATGTTTTGCTCAGGGTTGTCGGTTGTGATAATTGTGTAGTTAGTTCTTGCTCCCATTAAAATATTTGTCCAATCACGAATATTGCGGTTATTACGAATAAGCAGAATAGATAGAAGTTGATTATCATTGGGGTATCCTATCAGAAAGTGGGGGGATAATCAAATCCCCCCAGCCTGTTTAGTTACTTAGAGATAACGAGCGATTGACTTCATTGTCGTGGCATTGACAGTTTCTTCATCTGTCATCTTTAGGATAGACAAGGCATTTGTGATTTCCTCACAGATTTCCTTGTATGTATGTTGGTTCATCTGCTCAAAATCACGCTTTGGTTCAGCAGGGAAATTAGCACCCTGTGTATCAACATCAAAGTCAATGTTAAGAGAGTTATTCCATTGGCGATAGTTAGTGCGGATATTTGTTGCCTTCTTGATATTAGCAATAGCATAATCAGCAAGAGCCTTGCGATACTTCTCATACTGCTTTTGATACTTTGCTTCGTTTGCTTCCTGATTAGCATAATCAGATTTGATTTGTGCCAACTTTGCTTGTAGTGCGTTGATTACCTTCGGTGTTGCTACTTTTACGGAGATTGCTCTAGCCATTTTTGTTTCCTTTTCTTTGTTGGGTTGGTAAGTATAACATAGCGGAGGGTGCTATGTCAATTTTATTTGCGGGGTGTCGGGATTTTTCTATTGGTACGAGCATACTGAACCTCATACTTAGGAACATCACCAGATACAGGCTGAATTGTAGATACATCTAAGACCTTGCCCTGAAAGGCTACACAAAGTTTAGTTAATCTAACTTCATCAGTACAGGTCAGTTCTACTTGGAGGTTATCCAATACGCTGTATTCCACGCCATACTGCATCGCCTTGCCCAGACCATATCCCATCTGGGCATTGTTGGGTACTTGTAGTTTAACTATCATTATTAAGCCTCTCTTACATCTTCGACAGAATAATCAGACACATCAAAGTCCCCGCCCCAAGAAGAAACTTGGAGATTATCATTGGCGATTGACTCGATATCATAGTCCTCGGTTAATGGAACTGTGATAGTAGCAGAGAAAGACATTGTGCCGATAATTTCGATTTCCTTAGTTAGTTGGATATTAAAAATATCAGCAACTTCTCGAATTACCTCTAAGGTATCCTCGTCAGCATCTTGGGCATATGTAACCAAAACATTTTCTAACTTAAATACTTTGTTATTCATTTCGATATTGCGTTCATTATTTTTGCGGGAGTTTTCTAGTAGCCACTCAATATCAGTAACCTTTTCGGTCTTGTATTCAGTTTCACCATTGGTGATTTTCTTGTAAGTAACTAATAGGTGTGGGTCATAAATCTCTGCGATTGTTGTTTCCATAGTTTGTTCTTCTTTCTTTTGGGTTATAGGAGTAATTGTAGCATCTACCACTGACATTAGAGTCATCTGTATACAGCACTTAGGACACATTTCAGCGTGAGGAAATCCATCAGATTGTAGAGTCATTTCGACATTGCCATCACATTGGGTACAGATATAATCCCATTTAGTCCAGTTCATCAGTTCACCTTTCATTAAGACACTATTGTATCATTAGCCACTGACATTTTCCAGGCGACACGCCGTAAGATCGTAACTGTGTTTAAGCTCACATTAGTTATACACAACCTGTGGATAAGTCTTTGAAAATTTTTGCAGCTTTGTCAACTCGACACGCCGTGATCAAGAAAAAAAAGAGAGGGGGCTTTCGCCCCCTGCAATTTTTATTTCGCTAGAGCAAGAACCTGCTTAACGATTTTATTTTTTTCTGCTGTAACTACGGCATCGAATCCGCTTGCACCTGCCATGAGTGAATCTCCACCCTTGCGAGCGGTGCGGTGATAATCAAGGCGTTCGGTGAGAGTATTAACAACACCCCACGCTGTATTCTTGATATTCGCATTGTGTGGCGCATTGTATAGGTCACCGATAGTGATAATTTTATTCTCCCACTTTTTTACTGCGCCCTTTACATCGGCTTCAGGCTTAGGGTACATCTTGTTAATGATTTCGTTAAACTTAGAATTATTAACTTCAACAGCGAACAATTCTTGTGCTTGCTTCTCGAATTCATCAGCGTATGCGAATGTTAATCCTAGAGCCTCACGAGCAGCAGCAATTTTTCCATCTACTGTCTGAGTGTGACGAATCTTGAATGATTGCTTAGCCCGCTTCATTGCAAGGTTTAGCGTATTCTGACACATAACACGAACAGGGGTAATTGCAGATTGAACAGCAACAGAACCATCGTGTGATGTCCATACGATTAGATAGAGTTTAGTTTCATCGTTAGCACCATTAGGGTCAAGCACCATAGTGCGGGGAATTGACATTGAACCATAAACGATTCGACCACTCTTGAGAGAGCCAGCAGATTCCCATACGACACCCTCGTTGCCATCATGAATGTTATCGGCGAATGCGAATAAATCTTCATTCTGTACTGTCTTATAACGAGCACCGACAACAGATAGAACATCTTTCTGTCCTGCTACATTTGGGTTATCACGAGTAACGAGAAAATTCTCGCTAACAGTTGTATAGTTATCTGCAAGTAAATCGCTAACAGATTCTAGTTGAACATTCCAATTAGAGAGTTTAGCACCATCAAGCATTTGCTTAGTGGTAACAGCCTCATCTTGTGAGAATACTTTATTAGCAAAAGAATGCCATGCAGGATTGGTGCGAAGATTGACAGCGAGTGATGCAGAACCTTCTGCAATTTCACCAGCGTGTGCTGTATTGCCGACGGGGGATTGCTTGATTGCTTGATTCATGATTGAACCTCTTTCTTGTTTGATTAGTTTAATTATAACAGAACCCACTGACACTTGTCCATTCTTAATGCCAGACTATAGATACATTTGTCCGTAATGTCCGATTTCATAAATGTGATTAATCTCACATTGTTTGTCCACAGCCTGTGGATAACTCTTTAAAAATTTTTCGGGGTTTGTCAAGTGCGACACGTTAAAATAAATCTATAATAAACCCGATGAAATAAGCGATGGCAAACACTCCTCCATAAACAAACATGTAAGCCATCACTATATCCATTGCGTCCCCCATTTATAAATTTAATTTAATACGGACCAATAAGCTAATCCAAGCTCATCAGAACAATACCGTGCAACGTCACTGTGTGCAGTTTCATTGTAGAAGTATTTTGTGCGCTGTCCCTTTACTTGAACCTTGAAGAAGATATCGTCGTTAGCATCTTGATATATTTTGCATGCATCATCGGCGAAGACTGAGTGCCATGATGCAGATCCTACAGGTGGGTGTTTAGCCACTATGCCACCACTTTAAGGATGGCATAGGTACCGTTAGCATTCAATTCATCAATACGTGGTTGAAGTGTAGGGGCCACCAATTCTTTTAGCATGCCTTCAAGCAATTGGACCTGCTCTTCATGAGACAATCCAAGCAGGCGTTGGCCTACGGGATGAGTCTCGTCAACTTCGGTGATAAACTTTAGGTTGTGTTCAATTGATACTGTCATTTTAATTTCCTTTTCTTTGTTGGGTTAGATTATTATAGCAGTGGGCACTGACATTACTTTTCGACTACTCTGCGACCTTCACGGTAAAATACTTTTGTGTAGCACTTGCCAGTTGGCGTGTACATATTTACAGTTGAGTATTCATTTGCCAAACCCCAATCAACAAACTTCGCAAACTCTTTGTGTGCTTGTAGTTCATCTGAGTATTGTGCGACGAATACGGGGACGGGACTTTCATCATAGGTACAGGTTATCTTGTAATTCATTAGTTGCTCCAATCAAGCGTTAAGCACTTACATTTTGTTATAGTTATTGTATCACCTTGCACTGACATTGTGGCAAGGGTATCACATTCATCACATATGAAAATTTTATCAGACATAGTAAGCCATTTCTGTTAGAATATGAGCATAGCCATCTTTATCGGATTTGAGAGATAACTCGCAAGGTTCACATTTCCATTCATACCGAATAGACTTTGAGGCAATAGCCCAATGTGTCATTTTTTCTGAGCATACGGGACAGTAGGCAGAAATCTCCTGCCCTAGCCCACCAATTTTAATAGTCATAGTAATTCACTATCCAATCCGACATATACAGTTGTCCAGAAATCAGGCTTAGGAAATCCTTCGCCGTTCCAGTGTGGGCGAACCTTACACGCATAAGCGAGGTAACCCTCTGGTGTTGAGTGGTGCATATCCTTGCGGAAATCTGCGTATTGGATAAGTCCATTTCCTTTTGAGGACTTTACATATTTGCCTTCTAAGGCTTCTGAGATTAGCATTATTTGCTACCTTCTTTCTTTGTTGAGTTAATTATAGCATTGACCACTGACATCGTGGACTCTTTGCGTGTGGCTTCTATATAAGCCTTGTATTCTTCTAGGTTCATTATCTGACCTCCTCTAGTGTTAGGCATAGTGGGTTGCACTCGCAATAATCAAAATCAAAATCACCATCAGGGCTAACCCAGCCAGTAATTCCTTGACCATAGCAGTTATCGCAGGACTTGAAGATACACTCCCAGCAAGTGGAATCGGAAGTGTAGGGAGCGTCATATACTGAAATATCAGATAAACGCTTATTGCAATCTTTGCAATATGTGGCAATAGTAGACATTTAATGCCCCTTTCTTTTCTTGATAGTTGGAAGTATACCAGACCCCACTGACATTATCAACTCGACACGCCGTAATGCTCATATTTTGAGACGCTTAAAGGTATGATTAAAATCACATTTGCTTGTGGATAAACCTGTGGATAACTCTTTGAAAAATTAGTTGATTATTCAACTAATTTATTTTTATGTTTTTGTTTTCGATCATAGCGTTTTTTATTTCGCATAGGCGTAGCAGCATTACTACGCCTAAGCTCTTGAATTCGTTTTACCTTTTGCATCAGTTTAGATTCTTGAAACATTCTTCCCAAAACCTGTCTGAGTCGAATCGCTCGTTATCTGCTGCAAACATTTCGATGAAATCATTTACTAAATCTTCTAGCACTTGTGTTTTAATTTCTGAGCCATACGAGTTAATAATTTCTGCTGTTGCAACATAATCTTTTCGTGTCATCATTTAAGTTCTTTGTCCTTTTCGTGTATGTAATAGTGTGAGCAGTTTAGCGACTTGCTCAGGTCGTTTAGGTTATAGCCTAAAGTTACTTAGCGGAGAAAGTCGTCCAGCGGTCTTTGCCTTCTACTTCCAACTTAACACGGGTACGCTTTGCGGTAACGGGAACAATTTCCTTGATAGTACCTGTAACCTTGCTACGCTGTGTAGTGAATAGGTCGCCGATTTGGTAAGTTACGCCTGTTGTTTCGTCTGTCATTATTTTTTATCCTTTTTCTTTGTTGTTTGATTTACTTACAGTAGTCTACCATAGACCACTGACATTGTTAGGGCTGTGTTTGAGTACGGCAGCCAATGTACGCACACTTTAGGTGTGTTGAGCGGTGATAAGTGTATCCGTAGTGATAAGATTTTGCGAGGCTAATTGTGTGATGAACACGGGGAGCGTGATAAACACGAGCATTAGCAACGGCGGGAATTAGTGTAAGCAATAAGCCTAGTACAATTATCTTAGTTTTCATCTTGCCCCCAAGTCATTACGTCTTTTGCCATAGCATACATTAGCATACATAGGGGCGGGAAGGCAAGTAGCATTAAGCCACGAACGATATATGTGAGAATAATCATATTAGATACACTCCACACAATAACACTTAGGAGCATTTCCACCTAAGAAGATTTTGATAGCCAGCATACGCTGACGAGTATCTAATCCATAAGTAGACTTTAATCCTCCGTTATTAAAATCGTGAACCATACGATTTTCGAGGATAGCAGAGATACCAAGTACCTTGCCGAGATTTACGTTTTCTAGTGTAGTCATTTTGACCACCTTTCTTTATTGTTTAATACGAGTATTCTAGCAGATAATTGCTAGAAAATCAAGGCGACACGCCGTGTGTTGCCAATCTTTTTTTTCCTTATTTAATTTTCGATACTGGAAGTATAACACATAAAATCGCTACTGTCGAGTATACTGGGCAGTAGTATCAATATGTGGAGCGTGGCATATGTGAACTACACCACAGTACAATTCGGACATATCGGACATCTTTAAAAAAATTGCGAGCGTGTCAAGATCAACACGCAAGCTTTTTATTTTATTCGCTGAAACACGCATCCCAGAATCGGTCACGGTCAAAGTTAGGATTATCTTTTATTAGCATAGTAATAAACGGACTAACTAACGACACATCAACCTCATCAACGAATGATGGTCGGGATTCGGAATTATATTCCTTTAGGTAATCATTTAATACTTTAGCGATAGACACATAGTCTTTACGAGTCATCATTTATAGCACCTCATCTACATCAAAATTATCAACGGGAACGAATACATCATCTGTATCGTGTTCTGCTAGTTCATCTAGCATAGACTGATAACCATCAGCCAACTCAGACCAGCGGTCTGTCTTTACATTATCGAAAGAGTAGGACATATTACTTGCCACCCTTCATCATTAGAGAGACATAACGCTTAGCGATAATAACCGCTTGAGGATTAAGTGTACCCCAACGAGTACCATTATCCACGCTAGGATACTTAGCGTTGATACGCACAGCAATATCAACAGGCAAGACATAACGAGGGCGGGGAGCATAACCGCCAGCCTCTAACCCAAAGTCCTTAGCAATATCACTACGGATTTCATTATAGTATTCATTTAGTGTAGTCATTTGATGACCACCTTTCTTTTTATCTGCTAATCACCTTGATTAACTTGATACGAGTATCCTATCAGACACCACTGACATTATCAACTCAGAAATGCGTACAATTCGGACATTTTATCAACTATTTTTGTGATGCTGGTCACATTGAGGGGTACATATCGGACATTTCGGGCGGACTATTATTTTTCCATTCGCTTTCAGCAGAGTGTATCATACAAAATAAATGGGCATTAACATTTTGATCAAATTTGAAACTGTGAATTTCCTGAGAACGGGTAAGGTGATATAATTACATTATGAGAAGCTGTGATAAATGTTGGCGGGAATATCAAGAGACTATCTCTACAGATATTAGTGTATATCATTATTGTGGATTCCATGCAAAACAATTAAAGGAATCTCTAGATCCTAGTTTATATTACTAGCGAGTAACTTATTTCTTCCAAAATCTAATTTTAGACCAAAGATGTTCAAAGAATGCTTCAATAGCAGATTCCCATTCTGGGCCTTTAGCCTTTGGATTATCATGTCCATATGGCTTCTTATCAAAATAAGGAGAGTGCATATTTTTTCTATTGTATCTTGGGCTCATGATAATATAATTATATCATTATTTATTCGAAGTCGTGAATTAGATCTTTATCAGGGTTTGCTTCATCTTCAAATTTAAAAGATGGGGCGGGAGCTAGAACAATACCTTGTTCATGCATTTTTAATAGCTTATTAGCGTCAGCACCTAGCTTGTCTGCAATAATCATCAACATATCATAATTTCGTTGTTCCTGGATAAATATAGCTCCTAATAGATCTCTTATATTCTCATTTAGATCTATTTCTGGTGTTATATCCTTTAGCTCACTCATTTGTTCCCCCTAGTATAAACTCTGTTATGTAATCCCATTTATTATTCTCCATCCCCGCCGAATTATTTATTTCTAAATGTCCGTCTGGCGTATTTTCGAGATAAATCCATGGGATATTTCGATCTAACTCGACTTTGCCAACATATGTATGCGTATTTCCCTCTTTTATGTGAATTAAAATGGCAAAATCTTCTTCATCCTCCCCGAGCGGCTCAATGTAGGCCCTTTCAGTGATTATTTTCGCCATTTGCGTTTGTTTCTGATAATAATGGGTAATCTTCATCCATCATGTTGTTAAATTTCTCATCTCCGAGCCAAAAAATGTTGTCCAGTACACGCCATGAGAAGTTTTCTCCTCTTGCCATGTAGTATTGAATAGCCCAAGATAGAACTTCTGAGTCTAATTTGCGTCCCGCTTCAATAATTTTTGTATATATCTGCCCTTTTACGGTACGTGTCGAAAAAATAGCTCCAGAGTTGCTAGGCTTGAATGACTCTGGCATGTCTGGATTGGTTAGCCAATCGCATTTGAAGACCTTACAAGGGATTGTAGGGCGGTTTTCGTATGCTCCACAGCCTTCCCCTAACTTTAAAAAGCCACATGGGTGTAATTTGCCATCTTCCTCTTGTCCGATCCATGACTCACGTCCATCAGATAGCTTAATATCTCCTCTTAAATGCCCTTCACAGCACTTTGTACAGTCTCCGCATGACCTACCATTAACAACAGGCAATAAATCCATTTTCCTACTTTCGACTCAATCGCAAAGCAAGATCCTTCGGACGGACTAAAGCGTGTTTCTTGTTTGATAGCTTAATATTAACATGAGAATATGACCAAGCAACTAATTGAGAGCAGATTACTCTCTTTTCACGAATTGCCATCCAGTTAGCAGGTAAAAATGGAATTCCAAATGTTAAACACTTAATTCCCAATGCAATGATTGACCAAATGCCATATCCATCATTTAAAAATCCTTTTGCGAATCTCACTAATTCTTCCCGCTCTGCCTGAGTCAAAGAAGATTCATTACTCCAAATAATTTTATGATTATCATACTTGCTTAATGGAGAAATTGATACTCCTGACGGACGAGCCTCAATGATCTGCCCATCTCCGATGTAAATTCCAGCATGATTCCAAATTGACCAATTGCCGAGCTGTATAGCACGTGCTGCTGGACCCGTAGTATGTACTACAAAATAATCGCCTACGCTAGGCATTCTGTATCTCCTTCAAGATGTTTTCGTAAAGCTGCAAGCCAGCTTTTTGCTCGTAGCTACATGCTGTACAGTATAGCACGATATCATCGTTCACAAGCTTGTGCACAAGCCAATAGACAACATCTCCAAAGCTATAGTCATTCTTATGATTAGGACAGGCGAGAGGTTTTACCCTGCCCGCCTGCGCTAAGTTATAATACTGAGAGAAAACTTGAATCTTCATCAGTATGCTATGTTCGCCTTCTGAAATACAGATGAGACGTACTGGAACACCGTAGGATTTCCTGCAAGTGGTTTAGACCACGATGCAATATTTCCTGCTCTTGCTGGGGATAGATGTGCTGCAACAGCTTTAGGCCAGCTATGATAAATAGCGTATGATGATTTTAATTCACCAATCATTTTCATATCTTGGACCCATTCTGGTGCTTGGCATGCACTCTTGTAACCCATAAAGTTGTTCCATGTTTCAGACATGTATTGGAAAGCTCCACATGCACTGCTGGAATAAGATTGGCGGGTGTACGCACCCACTCCTCCTGTTTCCTGTGACAAGATGGCGTTGGCCAATCTTGAAATTATTACCCTATTGTCTACTCTTTGTTTTAGATTTAGCTTTGTGCTATATGAGGGCATTGTAAAAGTTGAATTTGTTGCTAGGTCTACAACTTTGTAAACTACGCTATTCGTCTTTTTACTGATATCAATATTTATCATGTCCTTGATGGTTACCAAGTTCATGTATTTATTAATATACAATACATCGCTGCTGTACGATATAGTTGGTGCTGTTAGCGCATGAGCTGATTCTGGATTTAATCCAAACATCAATGTTAAAATGCTTGTGCAAATTAACACCCATACCGTTCTTATTCTTGCTGTGTTCATATTATTCATATGTACCTCCTGGGAATAAAGAGTAGACTTAAATAGTACCACGTATCAAAAATCATGTCAAAATCCCCGCATACAAGACAGTTGATAAATTTTGTGATACAATCAGAAAGGTTTGTGGGGGCTTTTCACTGAAACTCATAATGACAGAGATGGTAGCTGTTTTTATTAGGTTTTGCTCTCCTTACAACCTGTAAAAATTAATTTTTTTATGGGGGGTAGGGGGGCTTTGCCTAAAATCTTTAATTTCTAGAGATAGTCATTAAAAATTAATTAAATATATAATATATAGTATAATTGGATATAATGAAAATTTCTTTTACTGGTGACGCAATGCGTTACATGTCTAAAAATGCAGGATATGGTCAAGCATCTGAAATGATCTATAAATCATTTAAGAAACTTGGTATAGATTGTGGTTTTGAGATTGATAATCCAGATATTGAGATTTCTTTTGCTGATCCATGGAGTCACGAATTTAAAAATCAAAATGCTTATAAAATAGCATACTCTGCTTGGGAATCTACTGACTTAACAAAAGAGCAAATTAAAAATTTTGAGCAAGCTGATGAAATCTGGGGAACTTCCCCTTGGGTCAAAAATGTATTTGAGCATCATTTCCCTGAAAAACCAGTTTTTTACTACAAGCATGGGGTAGATGAAAGATTTAAACCAGTAAAAAGAAAAGAAGCACATGACCCATTTACATTTTTTCATATCGGTGAACCTTTTGCTAGAAAAGATGCCCAGCTATTGACAGAATGTTTTATAGAGCTATTTGGTAATGATCCAAAGTATAGGCTAATCATGAAGGCATCTAGAATGAACAATGTTAAGGTTAAAGATAAATGGGGATATTGGTCTTCCCCGTCCGCCCTTTACGACAACATAATTTGTATTGATGTATTTTTAACAAATGAACAAATGCTAGACCTATATAAGTTAAGCGATGTTTTTGTTTACCCGTCTTGGGGAGAGGGATTTGGATTTCAACCATTGGAAGCATTAGCAACTGGCATGCCAGTAATTAGCACCTACGACTGGGCGGATTATAAAAAATATATTCCACTAAAAGTTGAATCAGATCTTTCTACTAACCCCTGGCAAAAGATACATCCTGGATTTATGTACAAGCCAAATAAAGAAAGCTTAAAGCAAAAGATGTTAGAGTCAGTTAGTGATTATGAATCTTTATGCAAAGATGTGTTTAAACAATCATTTATAATTCATGAAGAGTATGATTGGTTAAAGGTAACTGAGCCAGTTATTCAAAGGCTCAAAGAAATATACAAAAAACTTTAAATATTGATTTTAAAAATGCTCTTGTGGTACACTTAAACCTCAATCAAAAAACTAGGAGAAGTAATGTCTAATACTATTGAAAACCCATATGAAAATTTTATTGCACTGTCTCGTTATGCGAGATGGCTTGAAAGCGATAACCGTCGTGAAACATGGGGTGAAACAGTAAACCGTTACTTTAACTTTATGGTTAATCAACTTGAAAAAAATCATGGCTACAAGCCAGATCCAAAGCTTGTTGCAGAATTACGTGATGCGGTATTTAATCGTAACGTAATGCCTTCAATGCGTTCTGTCATGACTGCAGGCGTAGCATTAGAGAGAGAAAATGTTTCTGGATATAACTGTGCATTTATGCCAGTAGACAATGCTCGTTCATTTGATGAAGCAATGTATATTCTTATGTGTGGTACTGGTGTTGGATTCTCCGTTGAATATAAGTACATCAATAAACTTCCCGCCCTTCCAGAAACTCTTGAGAAGTCCTCTACAGTCGTTATTGTTGGAGACTCTAAGGAAGGTTGGGCAAAAGCTTATCGTGAGCTCCTAGGCCTATTGTGGGCTGGACAGATTCCTCAGATTGACGTAAGCAAGGTTCGTCCTTCAGGTGCACGTCTTAAAACAATGGGCGGAAGATCATCTGGTCCTCAGCCATTAATTAATCTTTTTGACTTTACTATTCAGGTATTTAAGGGAGCACTGGGCCGTAGCCTTAAGCCAATTGAGTGCCATGATATTATGTGTAAAATTGGTGAAGTAGTTGTTGTTGGTGGCGTTCGTCGTTCTGCAATGATTTCTCTTTCCAATATTAATGATATTGAAATGGCGCAAGCAAAAGCAGGAAACTGGTGGGAGTCAAATTCTCAACGTGCTTTATCTAATAACTCTGTTGCTTATTCTCGCAAGCCAGATATGGCACAATTTATTTCAGAATGGAAATCACTATATGATTCGAAGTCGGGCGAAAGAGGTATCTACAATGTGGCAGCAGCCCAAGCCCAAGCAGCAAAATTTGGAAGACGTAGTGCAGATATTCACTACGGAACTAACCCTTGCTCAGAAATTATCTTACGTCCTTATCAGTTTTGTAACCTTTCAGAAGTCGTACTTCGTGAAAAGGATACAGTGGAAGATGTTACAAATAAAGTCCGTCTTGCATCCATTCTAGGAACATGGCAATCAACTCTTACAGACTTTAAGTATATTCGTAAGATTTGGAAAGATAACACTGAAGAAGAGCGTTTACTTGGAGTTTCACTTACTGGACAATTTGGCCATAAGTTCTTTTCTGGACAAGAAGGTCTAGATAAGCTTGGGGATATCCTTGCTAATCTTCGTCAATGGGCAGTAGACGTTAATATTGTAGAGGCAGAGAAAATTGGGATTCCCGCCTCAGCAGCAGTAACTTGCGTTAAGCCTTCGGGCACAGTGTCCCAATTGGTCGGGGTGTCTTCAGGAATGCATGCATGGCATTCAGATTACTATATTCGTACAGTTCGTGGGGATAAGAAAGATCCTATTACTCAATTCCTTAAGGATTCAGGTATTCCTGCAGAAGATGATGTAATGAAGCCACAAAATACAACTGTATTTTCATTTCCAGTAAAAGCACCAAAGCACGCTATTACAAGAGATAAACTTACTGCTATTCAGCAACTAGAAGTTTGGCTAACATATCAACGTCATTGGTGTGAGCATAAGCCGTCAATCACCGTTTCTGTTAAAGAAGATGAATGGATGGAAGTTGGAGCATGGGTTTATAAGCATTTTGATGAAGTGTCAGGAATTTCATTCCTTCCATACTCAGAACACACATATGTTCAAGCTCCTTATCAAGAGGTAACAAAAGATCAATATGAAGAGATGACAGCAAAGATGCCAAAAACAATTAATTGGTCTGCTTTGTCTCTTTATGAGCTTGAAGATACCACAACTGGAAGCCAAGCATTAGCTTGCGTTTCTGGAGAATGTGAAATTGTAGATATTGGTAAAAACTGATATAATTTAAATTAATAACCCTTGTTTCTACGGCGAATACGTGGCAAGGGTTATTTTATTTAGCTGCTTCTGAAATAATAAGTTCGTATATCTTTGCAACATATTTCTTTTTTAATTTATCAAATGGATGTGGGCCTGGTTGGTCTGTTTTATCTTCAGTCATCTCATCTTGACCAAAACCCATAGCTTCAAAAATTTGTTCTTGGCTAATAGGCTTTTTTAAACCATGCTCATCAGAATATTTTCTTAAAGATTCTATAAATGTATTGTTTTGCTCAAGTCTTTGCTCAAAAGTATACTCAGGATGCAGGCCTGGAAATTTCATAAATAAAGGTATAAATTGAGGGTGCGGTTCAATAAATCTGACTTCTGATCCAGCAAAATATTTTACAAAACGATCAACATATTGTTTTACAACAAAATCTGCATCATTATGACCAGGTAGCATTTGCCTAATATCAACGTATCCAAGCCAAGGAAGTATTAGGTCTTGATCTTTAATGTCTTTAAAATACATTTTAGTTTCAAAATTTGCTAAAATGTGAAGTGGTATATCTTCAGTGCCTGCGCTTTGATGATTTTCTTTTGCCCAAACAAATGGATCTGTTTGCCAAGCATTAGTTCCACCTTTTCCCCAAGATTGAAATATTACGGGGCAGGATTCTGGGTTGTGATGCTCTAAAACTCTTGCTGAATGACAATCTCCAATTAATGTTACTTTTTTCATTTATTTAATGCCTCTCGTATAAACATATTATACAGCTTTTTCATGTTCAATTCAGAAAAGGTATCAATTGGTGGTATACCAGGGTATATTTTAGCCTTATCTTCTAACATCTCGTTTTGAGAAAAGTTTAAGGTTTTAAAAATCATTTCTTGAGAAATAATATTTTTTATATTATAAGAGCTTAGCTTCTTATTTAAATAAAAGATAAAATCATCGTTACTCTTTTTTCTATCTTGCCAGCTCCATTCTTCATGACCTTCTTCTTTTATTCCTATATATGGAATAAATTGTGGAAAGGGCTCAATAAATATTAAATTTGCATTTTGAAAGTAGTTCAAAGATGACTCAATATATCTATCTACGCATTCTTCTGCATTTTGATATTTAGGTAGGGCTACTTTAATATCTACATATCCAAGCCAAAGTAATATTGTTCCCTCGTCTTCAATGCTTGAAAATGAAATTTTAAGGTTTTCTTTTGTTTCTTCCTCTATTTCTGAGTTTATTAAGCCAAGATAGGGGGGCAATGTTTCAAATTTTGAGCTAAACTTATTTTTTTTATATTTTTCTAAAGGGTCAAAAGACCAAGCTTTTTGCCCCGCTTTTCCCCAAGCTTTAAAGTTTACGTTTTGGCTAGGATCCCAATGCTCGTATATCCTTGTGGAATGGCAATCGCCTATTAGTGTAATTTTTTCCATATAATAAAGTATATCAGCTACTTTCTATGATTTGGAACCTATAACTGTTATAATTTACATATAAATCTGGGGTGACAAATGGCATATACAAATTTTCAAATTATTCAAGGGGACACCTGGCCTCTTACTATTACCTATACAGATGCAGAAAATAACCCGATTGATATTTCTAATTATCAGGTTATTGCTGAAGTAAGAGACAAGCCTGGTGGAAAAATTGTTTGCGGAACAATTACAACAGAAGCGGGACAAATTGTTTCTGATTTAAGTGATCCTACAGGAGCAACCATCATAGCTACTTTCCCAGGTTCAATGACAAGTAAGTTTATACTTCCAAAAGCTTATTATCAAATTAAAATTATTGATACTGCAGATACTTTATTAAATGGGTGGGTAGAGCTAGAGGCTACCAATATATAATGGCTAAACCATACTATCAAACAACTAAAGTTGTAAAAGTAAAAACTCCCGACAAAGTTACTGTCAATGGACAATTTAATAATTCAAAAGTAGTAAATGTTGAATCTCCAACAAAAGTAATTGTTAGAGCTCCAGGAGTTGCAGGTCCAGCAGGTCCACAAGGATCAATGCTAAGGTCTGGTCCAGGGCTTCCATCCAATTTGATAGGAAATGTTGGTGATATGTGGCTAAATACAAACAGCTCAATTATTTATGGCCCAAAGTTAATTACTGGTTGGCCCACTACACCATTATTTGAAGGTTTCAACAAAGATCTCTTAGGTCAAGTTTACGAAATACCATCCCCAGCATCAGTTTGGGAAATACAACATAATCTTGGATATAATCCCAATGCTACATGCATTGATACTGCAGGAACTGTAGTAGAAGGAGATACATCCTACCCCAATGAAAATCTAATGGTAATACAATTCATAGGGGAAGTATCAGGAAAGGCATATCTTTCTTGATACAAAAAAACGAAAGGGTAGGTAAATAAACATGTCTAGATTATTTCTAACAAATATTGACCTGAATACAAACGAGCTACAAAATGCCGTAATTCAAAACCTTTCCTCTGCCCCAGCCAGTGGCAATACGGAAGGTCGAATTTACTACGACAGCACAAGAAAAACACTACGTGTTTGGCGTAATGACTCCTTACAAGGAGCAAAATGGTATGACCTTTCTGTAGGAGGAGCATCAGCTTCAACCGTAACACTCACAGGAGATGTAACGGGAAGCGCAAGCGTTGATCCAGCCACAGGAATAATTACCTTAGCTACAACATTAAACATTTCTGGAACAGAAAATCAAATTACTGTTCAAGACATAAATAATGTAACAACAATTTCTTTACCTTCATTAGTTGTAATTAACAACGGTGAAGTTCAAGTACAAAAAACTTCATATTGGCGTGATGGCTCCCAACAAGGTGTTATAGCAGCACAATCTGATGGTTCTTTAAGATTAACTGGCCTAGGCAATGGAATTCAAATTGAAACCAATGCTGGACCTATATCATTATCTTCAGCAGGTGGACAAGATATTAATCTTTCATCTGGAAGTAATGTAAATGTACAAGCTGGAATAATCCAGTTAACATCTGATAATGTTAATATCGGTGGCGGTGGAACCAATGGTGTTCTTACTGTTCAGGATTCTAATGGTGCAGATGTATTGGTAGTAAATTCAGGTGCCCCAGCATCTGGATTGTCTTACCATGGTTACAACTCTTATACAAGTACAAAAACTATTGATATCAATGGTTTTATACAGTTAAGTTCAGAAGGCAATGAGCCAACAGGTTATTTGTTTGTAAATGCTGAAGGCGCATCTCAATCAGTACCAGCATTACACTTAGAATCACATGGAGACCTTGCTCTTCGTGCGGGAGCAAATGATGGAGAAGGAAATATCATCCTTTATACAGGTGGTACTTCTGGAAGAACTGGTAATGTATTTATTGGTTATAATGGTCAAAATTCAGCGGGTGCAAATAACCAAGTTGCAACGTTAGGTGAGACTGAAACATTTAGCAATAAAACTCTTGTTTCTCCAACATTAAATGGCCCAGTAGGAATTACTGACGGTTCAGGAAGCCTAGTTGGAAACCTGAACGGAGATTCTGGAACACTTCAGATCAATGGTACTTCTGGTGCTATTGCAATTACTGCAGACACAGATCTTTCAGTAACTGCAGGTACTTCTACATTTAGTGGTAATGTAAATATTAATGGTGATCTCAATGTACAAGGTACATTGACTGCTATTAATAAAACTGAAATTGATATTTCAGACAATACCCTTGTACTTAATTCAAACGTAACGACTGGAACTCCATCTCAAGATGCAGCTATTCAGGTAAAGCGTGGAAGTGCAAATACTGTAGGAATTGTTTGGTCAGAAGGAAACCAAGACTGGACACTGACAAATGATGGTAATAATTATTTTGGTATCGCTAGAAAAGCAGTTTTTGCTATCGGTGATGCTTCAAATACATCATTTGATGTCGTTCATAATTTAGGTACACAAGACATTACAGTTGCTGTTCGAATGAACAATTCTGACTATGAACTTGTTGAAACCGATGTTAAGATGAAAGACGCAAATACTGTTACAATTGCATTTACAGATGCCCCAGCACTAAATGCATATAAAGTTATTATCGTAGGATAATAAGAAAAATCGGAGGAGGATCAGATGTCAAGAAAAATGCTAACCCCATTAAATCTCTTAACGAGAGCATCTGATCCATCTTCTGGAACAGAAGGAGATACATATTTTAATACTCAAGATAGCAGCATTAGAGTTTATAATGGTGCAGTATGGGTAACAATTATGAAATCTACCGATACAATTCCTTTTTACGAACATACTCATACTTATGATGGTGATGTGCATACAATTGAAGTTAACAATATAATTGTTCCTACTAAAAATATTAATAATCAAAGTTTAACTTTTGAAACATTACCTGATATAATTGGATTTGACGGCGGTGGTCCCAATGCAATATTCACAACACCATCAAACTCAAATCTCAGTTTATTGGATGGTGGCACAGTAAGTGGCAACTAATTTCCCAGAAAGTATAGATGTAATAGTAAATCCAAACGCATCAAATCCTTTATCATCCCCTTCACACTCAGATCAACATGTTATTGCAAATACTGCAATTGAAGCACTTGAGGCAAAAGTTGGTGTTGATAATTCAACAGACCCAAATTCCCTAGATTACAAAGTATCTCAGCTGGAAGCAGCTGGCGGTACTACAACAGTAGAAGTTTTAGGACTTCAGGGTAATAATGATTTAGAGGTTTATGGAATAGAAAATCCAACAGTGGTAGATACTTTGGATACAAGTGTTTGGCAATCTGCTGAATACAAGATACAGATAACAAAGGGTAATGATGTTTATTCATCAGATATAAACGTATTATTTACCCCATCTGGAGCAAATGTTTCAGAATTTAATATTATAACTTCAAGTGACGGTTTTAATAATCCCGCCAACTTTGATTTTGTATATAATGGAAGTATAATTGATTTAGTAATCACACCAGTTTCAGGTTCTGTATCAGTAAGATTTTACAGAACAGCGTTAAAAAAATAAATTAAAACAAGGAGCACAACCCAACAATGGCAACAGTAGATAAAAACTTTAGAATTAAAAATGGATTAGTCGTTGAAGGTACCACAGGTACAATCAATGGACATAATATCCTCACAGAATCAGCAGGCGATTCATATATCCTTAATCTTGTTGGCGGAGCTACACTTGTTAAATCCGTTGATACATTAGTATTTAACGTTGATGCCCACGGTAAGCTTACAGTCAATGCTAATACTTTTGATGCATATGGTGCAGCTTCACAAGCATTATCAGATGCTAATTCATATACAGATTCTGCTATATCAACAGAGGTTTCAAATAGAAACTCTGCAATTTCTTCTGCAATTAGCACTGAGGTATCAGATCGTAACTCAGCTATAGCAACAGCATTATCAACAGCAGAGTCATACACAGATTCAGCTCTTTCAACTTCAGAGTCTTATGCAGATTCAGCAGTTTCAACAGAAGCTTCAAATCGTCAAACAGCAATTAATTCAGCACTTACAGTAGCAGAAACTTATGCAGATACAGTATCAGGAAATGCTCTTAATAGTGCAAATTCTTATACAGATTCAGCAATCAGCACAGAAGTTTCAAACCGTAACTCTGCAATTGCTGCTTCTCTCTCAACCGCAGAAGGATACGCAGATACTGCAGCCACAAATGCACAAAATGCAGCTGAAGGCTATACAGATTCTGCAATTTCATCTGAAGTTTCCCGTGCAAATGGAGCATATGATGCAGCAGGATCTGCAGCAAATGCACAAACCGCAGCAGCTGGCTATACAGATTCTGCAGTTGCTTCAGCTACAACTTTAATCGAAGGATACGCAGATACAGCAGCTTCAACAGCTCAATCAAATGCTGAGTCTTATGCAGACACTGTTTCTGGCACAGCTCAGTCAAATGCTGCAGCATATACAGATACAAAAATTGCTGGTCTTGTTTCAACAGCTCCATCAACACTAGATACACTTGCTAAAATTGATGCAGCAATAAACAATGATGCAACATTCTCTGCAACTTTACTTTCAGATATTACAAGTGCAATAACAACATCTGAAGGTTATACAGACACAGCAATTGCTCAAGAAGTTACAAACAGAAATTCTGCAATTTCTTCTCAAGCAACAACAACTCTTTCAGATGCTAATTCATATACAGACTCACAAGTTGCTGCAGGTAATTCAACTGCAACGCCTACTTATGAAGCTCTTAATGTAAATTCAGTTTCATTAATTGCTTCTGCCAAGGTACAAGTACCTACTGCAGGTTCAGCAACTGCTTATTCATGGGATGCAACAGCTTATTCAACAGCCAAGGCTTTGGTTAAGTTTGCAACAGCAACTCATACTCAAGTTACAGAAGTCCTTCTTACACTTGACGCAGCAAATAACATTGCAATCACTCAATTTGGTGAAGTTGGAACAAACGGGGAACTTGGAACAATCACTGCTAACTATGCAGCTGGTGTGGTTTATATCACAGTTACAACAAACCAGTCTTCAACAGATGTTATGACTTACGCAACACTTATTCAGTAATTAAAAGAGTTCGGGGGATCTCTAAAATCCCCCACCACAAATTTTTAGGGGATATGTGAACCAAAAAATGACAACAAATAATAAAGATTTTAAAGTAAAGAATGGACTGGAAGTGGCGGGAAATGCCACATTTGATTCCAACGTCATACTAGGAAATACCCCTATATCATACGACTCTGTAAATAACAGACTTCAAGTTCAGATCAACGGCACCTGGATTCCAGTCGCCTATACTTCAGATATTCCAAATTCCAATAATGAGATAACATTCATGGATATTGGATTGGCAATTGACTATAATGGTCTTCCAACCTATATAGTGCAGGCAAATGGTGTAACGCCATCAGGCAGTTCTAAATTCCTTGACGGGGGTAATCCGTCAACAACATCAGCTGAATGGTTATTTGATTCTGGAGTTATAGTATAATTCTAGTTTTGAAGCATAAACTGATATAATTAAAAAAAAATAAGGGGTAATAATATGTCAACTGTAAGAATTCAACTACGTAGAGGTCAGTCATCAGATTGGTCATCAGTAAACCCAGTACTAGCAGCAGGTGAGGTCGGATTAGAATCCGACACTCTTCAAATTAAAATTGGTGATGGATCAACAAATTGGTCTTCACTTGGCTATGCAACAGTTACCCCAGGAAACCTTACCGATGCTATTAATGCAGCATTAACAGGTACAGTTGATGTAAATTTTGCAACAATTACAGATTTAAACAATGCAATTGCTGAAGAAATTTCAAATAGAGATACAGCAATTTTAAATGAAGTAGCTAATCGTGATGATGCAATTGCAACTGCTAAAGCCCGAGCAATTTCTACATCAGGATCTTATACAGATTCTGTAATTGCAACTGAAATAACTAATCGAAATGCAGCAATTTCAACTGAAACAACTAATCGCAATGCAGCTATTTTAAGTGCTAAATTAGATGCAGAATCATTTGCTACAAACGCAGTAAATAACGAGCAATCTCGTGCAATTTCAGCAGAAGAAACACTTTCTACATCTATCATTAATGAATCAAATCGTGCTCAAGAAATGGAAGCTATTCTTGCCCCATTAAATAATGCTCAATTAACAGGAAATCCTACAGCACCCACACGAGAGCTAGGAAATGTTAGCACTTCTATTGCAACAACTGCTTTTGTTGACACAGCAGTTCAAAATCTTGTTGGAGCAGCACCAGGAACTTTAGATACTCTCAATAAATTAGCTACCGCAATCGGAGATAACTCTAACTACGCAGCAGCAATTTCAGCTGAAATTGCAGGGATTCAATTAAATGGTACCTTGGACAGCCCAACGATACACAATGGTGTTTTAAATACCCCAACTATTGATAATCTTATTGTAACTCAAACAACAACTTTTCCAAATGGTTCAATTAACGGCTCAGCACTTGAAGATGGAACAGTATATGGAGCTCAAATTGCTAACAATGGAATAGTAACAGCAAATTTGTCAAATTCAGCAGTAACAGGACAAAAAATAGCTGTTGGAACAGTAACGGGCAATAATATTGCTGCAGGAACTATAACTGGAAGCAATATTACTGCACATACAATTACAGATGAAAATATCCAGGTTAGCTCTATTACTCATAATTCACTTGCAATCGGTGCGGTAATAACAGATAGTCTTGCCGATTTATCAGTTACTACTGAAAAAATAGCCAATGAAACAATATTAGCTTCAAATATTGCCGATAGAGCTGTTACTGGAAGTAAAATAGCTGCTTCAACAATTACAGACGATTTAATAGCTGGCAAAACAATTACTGGCGATAAAATTGCAGATGGAACAATTGTGGATGGACTTATTGCAAATTCAACATTAACTGGCGATAAACTTGTTGATAAAACAATTACAACCTCAAAAATTGCAGACTCTGCAATTACTGGCGATAAAATTGCAGGTGCTACAGTAACTTCTGGGAATATTATTTCTATTACTTCTTCTCAGGTTTCAGATCTTATGGCAACTCTTTCTTCTTACTCTCTTACTGAGTCTCCAACATTTACAGGCACAGTCATTTTACCTACAAATACAAGCATAGGTATAGCAACATCAACAGAACTTGGCTATGTTCATGGAGTAACCTCAAGCATTCAATCACAAATTAATGCAGGAGGAACTAACCTTCTTGCACATGAAGCATTAACCACAAATGTTCATGGAATTGACGATACCTCAGCTTTAGCTACTAAAGATTATGCAGACAATGCAGTTTCAGTAGAAACACAAGCTAGAATTACCGCCGTATCTGGCGAAGCATCTACTCGTGCAACAGCTGTAACAAATGCAATTACAACTGCAGAAGGATATACAGATTCAGCAATCACAACAGAAGTTACAAATCGTAATAATGCAATAGCAACTGCAAAATCACAAGCTATTTCTACATCTGAAGGTTATGCAGATACAAAGAAATCTGAAGCTATTGCTGCAGCAGAATCATTTGCTACAAATGCAGACTCAGCATTACATACAACTGTCACTGGTGAAATTGCTACTGCTAAATCTCAAGCAATTTCAACTGCAGAAGGCTACACAGATACAGCTATTAGCAATCTGGTAAATGGTGCACCAGCAACACTTGATACACTTAAAGAGCTTGCAACAGCACTTGGAAATGACGCAAATCTTTCTACAACCTTAATTAATGATATTGCTTCTGCTAAAGCAGATGCAGAATCATATACCGATTCTTCAATTGCTACAGAAGTTACAAATCGTAACTCAGCTATTAATACAGCTAAGTCTCAAGCAATCACAACATCAGAGGCTTATACAGATAATTCTATATCTGGTGAGGTTTCTAATAGAAATTCAGCAATTGCAACTTCTCTTTCTACCGCTGAATCTTATGCAGACACAAAGAAAGCAGAAGCTATTTCAACTTCTGAGACATATACAGATACAGCAGTAAGCACAGAAGTTACAAGCCGTAACTCAGCAATTGCAACCGCTAAATCTCAAGCTATAACAACTGCAGAGGGTTATACAGATACTGCAATTAGCACAGAAGTTACAAATCGTAACTCTGCGATATCTTCTCAAGCTTCAACAACATTGTCTACTGCAGAAGGATACACTGATACACACGCTGCAAAGACTACGGGAACTCATGGAGTTACTGGAACTATTGTAGGAACTTCAGATACACAAGCATTAACAAATAAAACAATTTCAGGCTCAAGCAATACTATTACAAATATTGCTAACTCAAGCCTTGTACACCCAAGCATCACACTTGGAGTTACCGCCGTCAACCTCGGAGATACTGTTACAGATGTTTCTGTTTCAACTGTTGAAACTTCTGGAGACATGAGTGTTGGTGGAAACCTTATAATTAGTGGAAATGCTACCATTACTGGCAATGTTGATATTAAAGGAACAACAACAACAG
>Ga0214206_1000047_pt1 | contig 32880 bp, 56 predicted proteins | sample TroBogEpilimnion_26_FD_153044 | JGI IMG/M metagenome (GOLD analysis project Ga0214206, IMG submission 153044) | Freshwater microbial communities from Trout Bog Lake, WI - 07JUL2009 epilimnion | ecosystem: Environmental > Aquatic > Freshwater > Lake > Epilimnion/Euphotic zone | place: Trout Bog...
TAACGGTAATTGGAGCGTCATACCTTTTAAAACAACAATCTCAAAGAGTATGGGCTAACGTTTCTGCAGACCAAGTTCTTACAGACATTGCTATTAGTAATAATTTTTCATATAACGCTGTGCCGCACCTTCGTATATACGACCAAGTATCTCAATCTGGAATGTCTGATTGGGAATTGTTAGTAAAACTAGCAAAACAATCTGGATATTCATTTAAAGCTGATAATACTGCTCTTATTTTTCAACCTCTTACTCAAGACTTTACTGATTTACGTCAACAAGCTGCGTATTACACTATGAATGGTTTAGATACAAAAAGCACTGGCATTTATTCTTTTAACCCTTTAATTGGCGAATCAATACCGTACCCAGATGCAAAAAAAGGTACTGTGGCTGTTGGTGGAGTAAACCGAGAAAGTTCGGTAGACCACGTAAACACTAACCAAAATTCAATAACTACAACTAGAAAAATTTCTACGGCTCCAGTGTTTGATACTTACCATACAGGTACGGTAGCTCCTACATTTGAAATTGCTAAATACGAATCTGATGCTGCGGATGAGGTAAATAGATACGCTTATAGAGGGGATGTAGTTATTCCTGGAAACCCTACATTACTTCCAGATTCGCCAATATATTTAGATGGTATTGGCTCTTCTTATTCTGGTTTTTGGACAGTACTGTCTACTGAAAATTACGTAAAACAAGAAGTTTATACAACTACTATAGAGGTAGGAACAGATTCTTTGGGACTTTCTTCTACTTGGACAGATAATAAAAATGTTAACTACCCAGAACAATCTGTAAAAAGAGTGATAACCCCAGGAATTAGACAAAAAAATGTTGTTCCTAAAACAGTATTAAAAAAAATTGGTACATCTGTAAAAAAGAATGCAACTTCACACGTATCTTCTGTAAAAAATGTTCCTAAATTAAAAGTTAAAGCTGCGCCTTCCCATCAATGGGTAGGAGTTACGGGTAATTTAAAAAAACCTCAAGCTGTAGATAAAAAAATGCCTCCAATAGTTTTACATAAGTTGTTAGGATAATCATGGATAATACATTTTTTGGAATATATCGTGGAGTTTGTGTTGACAATGAAGACCCTGATAATACAAATAGAATCAGACTTAAAGTGCCGCAAGTTCTTCATACCAATATTACTAACTGGGCTTACCCATGCCTTCCAGTAGCAGATAATGCTAACCATTTAGACCACCTTCCACACTTAGCCGCTGATGTCGCAGCTCTTTTAAATACGCATACAGCCCACACTATTAGCGGAACTACGGCTTCTGGAGGGTCTGTACCCCATACTCACACATTTACTACAACTGCTTCTCACGCAGCACACTCAGGTAACAGTGGAAGCCTTACTCATGCCCATGTAACTAGCACAGATTTATTAGACAAAGATGGTTCAGAAGATGGTGGCACAGCTGCCGAGCATACGTACCATAGAAAAGTTCCCAACATTAATCAAGGTGTTTGGGTAATGTTTGAAGGCGGAGACGTCAACTTTCCAATATGGATGGGAGTGTACTAATGGAGCGCACAATAATTCTTCCTTTTTCTGTAGACGACTCAGGTGCAATCTTGTCGTCTAATGACCCTAAAAAAATATGGCAAAGCAGGGTTATAGCTGCGGTAATGACGCAATTTGGAGAACGAGTTCAACGTCCTACTTATGGGGGCACTATAAAATCTTCTTTGTTTGACACTGCTGACGGCGCAACCACAGCCATAAAACGAAGTGTTGAAAATACCTTTGGCTCTTATCTAAAATCTTTAAAATTGCAAGATATACAAACCTCTATGGACTCACAACTGGGTACCCTAAGCGTTACAATTTACTATCAACTTCCTAGCGGGGAATTTGACCAAGTTTCAGTAAAGTCGGGCGCTTTGACCCGTTCAGGCGACTTAATCCAGGAGTACTAATGGCATCAAATTATGTTCCACAAGTAGACTATACGTCTCGTGATTACGCCGCTATACGCGATGATTTAATCGCTCTTATTCCATCTTTATTGCCTGAATGGACAACAACTGACGCCTCAGATTTTGGCATAACTTTAATAGAGCTGTTTGCTTATATGGGAGATATGCTCAACTATTACATTGACCGTTCAGCAAATGAAGGCTTTATAAATACTGCCACTCAACGAAGTTCGGTTCTTTCTATTGCAAAGATGCTTAATTACAGCCCAAGCACGGGTACACCAGCTACGGCTACTCTTACATTTCAAAACTCTACGGCTTCTATAATTACTGTGCCAGCAGGTACCAAAGTCGCTACTACAACTAGTGTAAATGGTTTAAGTACTCAAATTATATTTGAAACAAATTCCGAGGTAGATGTACCAGCCGCAGTTGGAGCAGTTAAAGGATATGCTTATGTCGTTGCTACTCAAGGTGTTACAGTAGTTGAAGAGTACGTTGGAGATTCCGATGGAACCGCATATCAAGTGTTTTCTTTGGCTCAAAATCCTCTTATTGCTAAAACCACCTCTGTTGTAGCTAATGGTGTTTCTTATAATGAAGTTAATTACTTATTAGATGCTGGGTATAACGACCCTGTTTACACAGTATCTACCGATGCTAACTCAATATCATATATAAATTTTGGTGACAACATCAGTGGTCGTATTCCTCCTTCTGGTTCAATATATGTAACTTATAGAGTTGGTGGTGGAGTTAGTGGAAATGTGGGACCCAATAACCTTACCTATCTTCTTACAAACGTAGTAGCAGGATTAACAGTAAACAATGAATCTGCTGCCTCTGGTGGTGCTGACGCTGAATCAACTGACAGTATCAGATTTAATGCGCCTTTTGCATTAACTGCTTTAAATAGAGCCGTATCTTTATCTGACTATGCTGCCTTGGCAGTACAAGTTCCTTCAATAGCTAAAGCTGTTGCGGATGGAAGTGTCTACAACAGCATACTTTTGTACATGGCACCTTATGGTGATGGGAGTATTGGAACTCCTGGGTTAGATGCAACTGGCGCTACTAATACAATTTTTTCTAACGCATCAACAGATTTGCTTACATTTTTAACCGATAAAGCTCCCGCAACTACTACTGTAACTATTTTGCCTCCAGTATACGTTCCTATTAACATTTCATTAACACTACATATAGCAGCACAGTATAAACAAAGCACTGTATCCAATGCTGTTTACGCTATTTTAAATTCTTTACTAAGTTTTGATAATGTTATTTTTGCAGAACAATTTGTACTTCAGTATGTTTTGTCTGCAATTTCTACAATTGATGGAGTTTCTTACGCTGACGTTACGCTTTTAACTAGAGCAGATGCGTCATTTACTGGAGACATTACAGCAACAAGCCCAACAATAAGCAATGTTTCATCATTCTTAAATGTTGCTGTAGGACAACAAATAGCGCTAATTGCAGGGTCTACTAGCACAGCAACCATTGCTCCAGGAACAACCGTATCTTCTTTTGATACAGGTGCTAAAACAATTACTATGTCCGCCAATGCGGGCGGAACTAGTTCTTCCACTGGAACATCTATATGGACCTCTTCTATATCTACCACGGGCATTAATAATGTTCAGTGTGCAACCAATGAAATTCCTAAAGCTGGGGTAATTACAATTACACCAGTTGGCGGAATCATAAGTTAAGGATAAATATGACAGCTTCATACCCAGGTTCAGTTAGAACGTTTACACCAAAAGTAAACATTGTAGACCTTATTCAGGCAGCGGACCCTAACTCCCTGTTTGAAGAAGTCACCGCTATTGAGTCCGTCATTGGAACAAGTCCATCTGTAGCAACCGCTGCCGTAGCATCTGGTTGGGCAAACACTGCTACAGATTACACAACTATCTCTAGTCGTATTGCAAACATTGAAAAAGGAATTGTTGCAGATACTCATACGCAATATGTAAAAGTTGCTGGTGGAAGTACCGTTGTTACAAGTGATGCTGGTGTAACTGGTTTAATTATTAAGGGTTCAGTAAGTCAATCCGCTAATCTTCAAGAATGGCAAGACTCAACAGGAACTGTTGTGGCATACGTAGACGCTTCTGGTAAGTTTAGTGCGGTGAACGTAAGCGGTGGAGGAGAAGGCGGATTTACAGGAAGTCTATTACTAGGCGGTATTTAATTGTCTAAATATGGCATTGACTACTATAACGCGGCCTATTACGGTTCTGGAACTCTTTCACAATTTAACGCAACTCCTTTTACAGCTATTCCTAAAGATTACGGACGCATTTATTTAAGTTGGACTACTCCTTCTGGGCAATGGGATTATATTAGAGTAGTTAGAAGTTCTTATGGATTTCCAGTAACAGTAGACAACGGTGATATGTTATTTGAAGATGCTGTTGCATCCTCACGAGTTTCATACACAGATAACGGCGCAATTCCTAACAATATTGGACTTAAACATGGTCAAGCTTACTATTACAGCGTTTTTGTAAGAGAAACCGTACACAATTCGTGGTTAAACGCTGGCAATGCAATTGGAATTTCTGTTAAAAATTATAACACTACTAATACTATGTACAATTATTTACCTACTATTTTAACTTCTCAAGTTCCTTATGATTCTTCAGTAGAACAAAGCAACGATGTATTACAAAGGTTTCTTAAATTATTTGCCCTTAATTTAGATTTATACAAAACTCAAACAGAAAATGTTATAAACAGGTACGACATAACAAACTTAAACGGAATGTTAATACCTGTATTAATGCGTCAATTTGGAATGCGTTATGAGCCAGAACTAGGTTTAAAACAATCTAGAATTATTTTAAATAACGCTATTAGACTTTATAAAAACAAAGGCAGTAAATTAGGTCTTTCAGAATATGTAAAAGCGTATGGTGGTTATGACAACACCATTGTTAAAGGTAAAAATTTAATGTTAGACCAAAATGATTCTTCGTTTGAACAATCTATTGGTTCTTGGGCATCTATAAGTAACTGTACTTTGTCTCGTTATTTATCTACAGATAGTCCAACGGTGGTTCCTTACAATGAGCCTACTGCCCAATCTAATTTTCCAAACCTTCAAAAAGCCACTTTAAAAGTAACCGCTACAGCTAGCGCAGGAGTTGAAATTGCGCTTTCTGGTAGTAATCCAATTTACTATGGTATTCCTGTAACAGCAGGTTCTTCATATACTTTTACTGCGTATTCAAAAGCAGGCACAACTGGACGTGGAGTAACCGCTAAGCTTGCGTGGTACACAAGCACAGGTGCCTTAATTTCTACATCTTCTGCTGGTTCATCAGTCACTAACTCCACAGGAAGTTGGTCTAGAGTTACTAAAACAGATACTGCTCCAACCAAAGCGTATTTCTGTGTCCCCCACCTTTTAATTGCAAACGCAGCATCTTCAGAAAAACATTACTTTGATGCTCTTCAATTTGAACTTGGTTCTTCTGCTACTGCGTTTCAAGATGCTAGACAAATTAACATTACTCTTATAGCAACAAGAATTAATGAAATAACAAATCCAAATTTTGCATCTCCAGAAACTGAATGGAGCGTTACAAACGGAACTATTGCAGTAACCACTGACCCAATGGATATCTTAGGTGTGTCTGGTTCTGTAACAAATAGCGGTGAGGCTGGAGAAATTTATGCCAGTGCTGCAGGAACAGTAACCCTTACATCTGCGGCTATAAATGTTCTTTCTGGTAATGACTACACATTTAGCATTTACACAGCTGCTACAGATGCGGGCGATGTTCCTACTTCAGTAACTCCATATATTAATTGGTATGATGCTACTAACGCTTTAATCAGCACTAGTAACGGTCAACCACTAACTGCTGTTTCTACTCTTGTTCGTCCATTTGTTACTGCTATTTCTCCTAATAATGCTGCTACTGCAAAAATAGGCATTAAATGGACAGCAACTGCTGCGGGAAGTGCTGGAAATGGTAACCAAGTAGTAGTTGATGCGGCGCTATTTGAAAAATCGGCTTTTGTGGGTTCTTTCTTTGATGGAAGTAACGGAGTAGCCCAACTCAGTGACCTATTCTGGGAAGGCACTACTAACGCCAGCCGTAGCCACTACTACCGCAACCGTTTTGCTGTACAGAGCCGTTTAGTCTCTACTATCCCCGACTGGAGTAACTTAGGCAGCACTTTTGAGCTGTTATTTGCTCAACCAAGTTAGTAGTACTATATCCCTATGCTGAATTTATTACTCGTAGGAATGTTTACCGCATTTTTTAGCGTTCTTATAGAACCTATTAAAGACCTCTTAACTATCGTTATTACAAGACGCGCCATAAATGGTTTCTTTTTTCTTTTGTTTTCCTTTTTAGGAACTCTCATTTTAGAGCCCAATTTCAATACTAAGCTAATTGTAAAAGTTGCTGCTGGAGCGTTTCTAGGTTCTTTCCTAGTAATAGTAACGGAACGCGTTACTACCTATCAAGCCGCGATTGTAAGGGCGGTTGGGCAAGACCGATAGGTGTGTGTAGTATGAGCCTCCACTGAAAAGGAGGACCCATGTACTTTGTATTAGTTGCGGGTAACGGTGAAAGCAGTAGGGCGAATACAGAAGCCCTTATGGAAGACCATTATTACGCTAAAGGTGCGGAAGGCACGTTAGTTCTTGCTTATGATAAGCAACCTACTAAGAGCCAAATTTTTGCCGCCCAGTACGCCAAAGAAAATAAAAAAGACATTATGGTCTTTTGTAATGAAGATGCTCAGACAACAGGACTTCCTGGAGCCTCACAATCGCCCACCAGCACCCCTGTAGAGGACGCAACTAAGTTTCTCAATGGTCAGGACGCGGTAGCGTTTTTGCTTTGGTCTGAGGACGACGTAGCACTTTTGGTGGAATGTCAAAAGAACGGAATTCCAGCATCTAACCTATGTGATGGATTAGTGCCCCTTAACGAAATTCCCGCCCCTACAATTCTTGAGCCTGTTAAACCTAAGGTAGTAACTGCTCCAGTAGAACAGTTAGAGTTTGATTTACTGAAGTCTGTTGCGGAAATACAAAAGCTAGCCGAGGTTATTCTAAAGAACGTTCAAAGCCTTAAATGAAGAAGTTGTCCTTAAGGGCTAGAGCAACCCTTCATTATTTTGCCAATAGCGATATGTCGATAAGCGCTGACCGTTTGGCTGAAGAGGTGGGGGAAGGGCGAAAAGCTATTCAAACAGCACTTAAAGAGTTAAGGGATGCTGGGTACATAACAACTCGGAAAGAGCGGGTAAATAGCAAGGTTGTAACTGTAAGCTATGTGACAGAAAGCGGGTTTTTAGAGGCCAGTACTTGGGGTGTGAAGGCCCATTCGTGGAGGTCACAAACCGACCTTCAGATACAGCACAATGTGCAGAATAGCATAATACAAGTATTAGCTTATTCTGCTAATAATATAAATAAAACAACAATCGACAAGCGATTGGAGGAAAAAATGGGATATGAATTTTTTGAAGAGACCTCAAGCAGTGATGCCGATGAGCGAGAGGCCGAGCGCATAAAGGCTCGTGCCGAACAGCGTAAAGATTACCAAGAGCAAAAACTAAAAGAACATGCTAAAAAAGTAACGTCCCGCTCCACCAGGCTTACTAAAGACTGGACGGCTAACCAATCCGCTTTAGAGTTTGAAGAGCGCATAAACGAGCTTTGGGATATTCCTCCTTGGAAAATATCGGGTAGTAGTTTTTATATTGCTTTTGCTTCAGCGCGTAGAAAGTTTGATACTAACGGGGATATAGAACTAGAAATGATGAACTTGTTCTTTACCCAGTTAAAACTTAACAAAGAGAGCGATGGCGAAAAGTTGTGGCGTCTGTTTATTCAGCGGTTTTCAGAGTTGGCTACTCAGGCTAGGCTTCGGGTCAATTCACCAGAGAACATAGAAACCGCACAAGTTGAGGCTGATGAATCTTTGGCTAAATTCCGCGCTAGAAGGGGTAAGAAAAATGTTTAAGTTAGAAGATTTTGATAAGAAGGTTCGCCGCCGTGCGTGGCTTCAAACCGCAAATATTCCAAAGAACCGTTTTGGGTGGACTTTAGACGACTGTACAGATGCCCCAAAAACGGCTTTAGAGCCGATTAGAGACTGGTTTGAGGCGGTACGTGAAGGTCACATAATCCAAAAAATTGGAGACCCTGATTGTGGGCGTGGAATGCTTTTTTACGGAGCACCAGGAAGGGGAAAAACCACCCTTGCTTTGGCGGTAATTCAACAGATGATGGTCGAGTTTCCTCTTGAGGCTTTTGCCCCTTCTGAAAACAAAGTTTTAATTCGCCCTTGTTATTTTACTACTTTCAATGGGGTATTGGATTTAAAGGGAAAACTTATGGATGAACCCACAGATTCTGAAGAGGCTTTATATGCTGGGATGTTAGGGGAGTGTAGAGATGACGCGTATAACATTAGGGTTTTAATAATTGACGATGTAGGCAAAGAACACACCAGCCTTTCAGGGTGGCAAAAAAATATGCTTCACCACGTATTAAGAACTCGGTTTAACAACGGACTACCTACTATAGTTACGAGTAATATATCTCGTAATGATTGGAGCGCTTCTTACGGGGACGCTACAGGAAGCTTTATTAAAGAAGCTTTTTTATACGTTACTGTTGCTGGACCTCAGGACTTAAGATAATGGAGGAAACATTGAGCACCGAAGTAAAATTGCTTCAAGTGTTTCTTAATGACACACAAGTCCCAGGACCTAGCATCTACGAAGTCGGTGTTACTGATGAAGGTAAGGTTGTTTGTACTTGCCCAGGATTTAAAGGTCGAAATTCTTGCAAACATTCAAAACTTGTTCAAGCACGTATGACTAACAATAATGGAGTTTATGTTCCTGAGTTATCTGTAGATGTAAAAGATGAAGATATTATTAAAGCTCATCTCTCTAATAAAAACAGTAGAGAGTTTATTATTAAATTTGGAATTCCAGAGGTAATCTAGAAATGCGCAAAGGGGATATAAGCAACGACTTGCCCAAGCGCATAATTGTTACTGCTGATACTTTTTTAGACTACGACATTAAAGTTGTTAAAAAGTTAAAAGTTTTTCCAGTTACCACAAAAGATATTAAATACAACAGGTCATTACTTAGCCGACTATACGTTTTTGCTCAAAATGTGGGGTACACAATGGAGTTAGCTTCATTTACCTTGAATGATGCCGAATTACAGACAATGGTTGACAAGCTTGACAGGATGGGTACTAATCCGTTTAGATACTTCACTTCCTACGAATCTATAGAACATTTGGTCTCTGAACTTCCCTACAGGCCAGAAGTCGTTGGAGTTTTAGATTTACCTTCTAGGATGCTACGTTACGGACACTGGGGATTGGACTTTACACAGCTATGAACAAAGAGACGCTACTTCTTAGCAAGGCGATACAGGAGCGCGACCTCACTCAGCTGTTTCAACGCAACGTAAATGATTCTTGGTTTTTAGATAATGAAGATAGAAAAATTTGGTCGTTCTTAAAGTCCCATTTTACAAAGTATGGTGAGTGCCCAAGTGTTGATGTTATTAAGGCTAATTTTCCTTCTTACCGCGATGATGTAGTAATAAACGACAGCATTGAATACTTTTTAGATGAATTAATAGCAAACCGTCGTAAGGCCGCGACAATCACCATGATAGGTGACGCAATTGAAAAACTTGAGAAACAACGAGACCATGAAGGTGCCCTATTAGAAATTCAAAAGGGCGTAGTAAAACTTGAACAAGATGGATTAACTAAATCTTCTGATGTTGATATTACAGAAAATCCAATGCAACTTTGGGATGATTACCTTTACCGCAAAAGCAATCCAGGATTACTTGGAGTCGCTACAGGGTTTGCCACCATTGACGCTGCAACTAACGGTTTACAAAATGGTCAGTTAGTTATTATTGTTGCTCCACCTAAAACAGGTAAATCAACGCTTGCTTTGCAGATTGCTCAAAATGTTCATTTACAAAATAGTACGCCAATGTTTCAATCTTTTGAGATGACTAATCAAGAACAACTTTCTAGGTATGTTGCTATGAGGGCACGTGTTTCTCACACTCGGTATCAAGCTGGCGCCCTTACAGATGAAGAAGAGTCTAGAGTTAAATCTAAACTTAAAGCCGTAGCATCTATGAAAGAAAAGTTTTGGCTTGTAGGTGCCGTAGAAGGCTCTACTGTTTCTTCTATTGCCAGTAAGATTCAAGTACATCAACCAGACATTGTATTTATTGACGGCATGTATTTAATGGTTGATGAAAATGGTGAGAAGCCAGGTAGCCCACAAGCACTTACCAACATCACTCGTTCCCTAAAAAGGTTGGCTCAACGTGTTAATAAACCTATTGTTATCTCCACTCAAGTCTTAGAAAATAAGATGCGTAATGGTCAAGTTACTACAGACGCTATTGGGTATTCATCATCTTTCCACCAAGATGCGGATGTAATTTTTGGCCTTCAGCGTGAAGATGACAACGTAGATGACACTAGGTTGTTAAAGGTAATTGCTTCGCGTAATTCTGGTCCAGCAGAAGTATCTATGTTATGGGATTGGAATACAGGAACCTTCAGAGAGATTACGGCAGAAGACCTATGACCGTAGAGGAGATGGAAGATTTATTAGAGCGTTTAAGCATTGAAGTTGTTTCTATACACGGAGATGAAATAAAGGCTCATTGTCCAGCTCATTTAGAACGTAAGGGAAGAGAAGACACCAATCCTTCTTGGTATATAAACGCAGATACGGGAGTTCACAATTGTTTTTCTTGTCATTTCAAGGGAAGTGTAGGTTCTTTAGTTGAGTACGTTCAGGGCGTTGATTCTGAAATGGCAAAGCAGTGGGTCAATAGTGGTGAGCGAAATTTAACTAGGGCTTTTGAGAAGTTAATTTCTCCAGCGCCTATACAAGAGCAAACAATTCGCGTTACTGAATCTATGCTTAGTGCTTTTGTGGCCCCTCCTGAATACGCGCTTAAAACTCGTGGGATAACTTCTATAGCCGCTGATTATTACGGAATACTATGGAACGCATCAAATGAAAGTTGGATACTTCCAATGCGTGACCCATACACTAATAAGCTTATTGGTTGGCAGGAAAAATGGTTTAAGGAGCGTAGATTTAACAACTATCCACCAAAGGTAGTTAAGTCTTCTACATTGTTTGGGTATGAACGATATCAAGGCCCAGATATGGTTGTTGTAGAATCTCCGTTAGATGTGGCTCGTCTAGCTTCTATTGGAGTTTTAGGTGGCGTGGCTGTTTGTGGGTCTGCGGTGTCTAAAGACCAAATTAATCTTATTAGAAGTTCTAACCATATAATTTTTGCTATGGACAATGACCAAGCTGGTTTAAGTTCATCTTCCCTTTTGTTAGAATACTCAAAGAGCATGGGTTTTGATTGTTGGTTTTTTAACTATGACCAAACCGACATGAAAGATATTGGCGCTATGAGCAAGTCTGAGATAATGTACGGTTTAGATAATTCAAGGCACTCAATTTACGGGAAGAGAGCGTTTTTATGATTATAGGACTTTCTGGATATGGTCGCAGTGGCAAGGACACTATTGCAGGACTTCTTCTGGGATTACATGGGTATGAACGCGTAGCTTTTGCTGAGCCAATAAAAAAATTGCTTTGTGAAATCAATCCAACTATTAATGATTTTGCCAGTACTTTAAATAGGGTTGTAGAACAACGAGGTTGGGAAGACGCTAAAAATTCTTCTGAAGTACGTAGGATGCTACAAAATTTAGGCATGTCTATGCGTAATATGTTTGGAGACGATATTTGGGTAACAGAAGCGTTTAAAAATTTAGATACATCTAAGAATTTAGTTTTTACAGATGTACGGTTTCCTAACGAAGCCGCCAAAATTAAAGAAGCCAATGGTCAAATATGGAAAATTTTGCGCCCTGGATACGCTCCTGTAAATGACCATCCTTCAGAATCCGCTATGGACTATTGGAAGTACGATAAAATATTAGTTAATAACTCAGGACTAGACGGTCTTAAAAGTCAGATAGACGGCATCTTGAAAGCGAGCAATGAGCTTTAAAGGAACCCTACTTCCCTATCAACCAGAGGCAGTAGACCGCATGTGCGAGCGCAAGAAAATGCTTGTTGCTTACGACCTTGGTTTAGGTAAGACTGTAATAACCATTGCCGCCATTGAGCGTCTAATGGATTCACGCGAAATTAAAGAGCCAGGTTTGGTAATATGTTTATCCTCACTTAAATATCAGTGGGCTAATCAGATTGAGAAATTTACCGATGGTACTTCACGTGCTCTGGTCATTGATGGAACCAAAGCTAAAAGAGCAGAACAATATGAACAAGCATTCGATTGGAGAAATTCAAAGGTCGATTACATCATTCTTAACTACGAGCAAATTGTTAACGACTGGGATAGTGTCAAAAAACTCCCAAGAGGATTTGTAGTATTAGACGAAGCTACGGCTATAAAATCGTTTCGTTCTAAACGTTCTAAATACACAAAACGGTTATCTAATGCTCCGTATAGGTTTGCCCTTACAGGAACTCCTATTGAAAACGGAAAACCTGAAGAACTTTATAGCATTATGCAATTTGTTGATGGTGAAGTTCTAGGTAAATTTGAAAACTTTGATAGAACGTTTATTGTACGAAACACTTGGGGTGGGGTAGAGCGGTACATTAATTTACGAACATTCCACGAGGTTATGAAAGAAGCTGCTGTACGTAAAGCACAAAAAGACCCAGACGTTGCTCCGTTTCTTCCAGAGTCAATACACAAAGACCCTATACAAGTTGTCTTTGATAGAAAATCCGCTAAGTTGTATGAACGCATTAGGAAAGATTTGTTACAGGACTTAGACGATGCTCAAGCAATGTTTGGCGGTTCGTTTAATATTTTGGCTCATTATGGAATTGAAAGCGCTCGCAATGGCCCTGAAGATGAAATGCGCGGAAAGATTATGTCTAAGATTGGGTGCCTTAAGATGCTCTGTTCGCACCCAGATTTACTGCGAACTAGCGCTAAAAAGTATTTAGATATGATGGGCGAAGGTTCTGCCTACGCTAACGAGTTAGTACTAGACGGTGCTTTAGACACCGTAACTACCTCCAATAAACTGGAAACTCTTATTGAGTACGTTAAAGATTTCTTAGACCAGAACGATGAAAACAAGGTAGTAATTTTTGCAACTTATGTAGACATGCTGGATAAAATTGCAAATGCTTTGGGAACAGAACAATGCCGTCTATACTCAGGTAAGTTAGACGCTAAGACTAAAGAGGAGAATAAAATTGCCTTTAACACTTTACCTTCGGTACGCGTCCTTATATCTTCTGATGCTGGTGGTTACGGCGTTGACTTGCCCGCCGCGAATCTTCTTATTAACTTTGATTTACCTTGGTCTTCAGGAAGTGCAACTCAACGCAACGGGCGTATTATGAGAGCTTCTTCCACATGGAAAACGATAGTTATTCAAGATTTTTTGATTGATGGCTCTATTGAAATGCGCCAGTATGACGCTCTACAACAGAAAAGTTCTGTGGCTAATGCCATCATAGATGGTGAAGGAATTGATGATAAAGGCGGAGTTCCGCTTACTGTAGGTAGTTTAAAGCAATTTCTAAACTTAGCTTCGGTGTAGACTGTACGGATGCCTAAAGCCGCTAAGACTCCGACTCGCACCATCCGCGTACCAGATGACCTGTGGAAAGCTGTCCAAAAGAAGGCTGCCTCTGAGCGTGTAACCGTTACTAGTGTCATTATTAAGGCGCTTGAATCCTACCTAGTTGACAAGGCTTAATTAGAGTAATAACGTTGCCCCTATCAACCTAAGGGGATTTAAATGGAAATTAACAATACGGTAAAACAATACCTTGCTCTTAAACAAGAGATGAAGTTTCTTTCTGAGCGCGAATCAGAATTAAAAAGTCGTTTATTAGAAGCTGTAAATCTTTTAGGCGAAGTTAACGGAAAAGGTCATACAATTCTTGAGGTAGACGGCGTAACCTTAACTAATCAACGTAAAGTATCTAATCCTATTGATGTTGAAGTTGCTGAAAAAATCATTAAAGAAAAAGGTTTAGAAGATACCTGTATGCCAAAGAAACCAACATTAGATTCACAAGCAATCATGGCTGCTCTGTATAAGAAAGAACTTACAGAAGAAGAAATTGCCATTATGTTCCCAGACAAAGTTTCGTACGCGTTTATAGTCAAATAATGACAGAAGACTTCATTGATTCAACTTTTGCTGACTTGGACGCCTATTATCCAAACAGTAAAAGAAAGCGACGCGAGAGTGCTCCTAAAGCCGTTGAACACGTGCCGATACTGCAATGGGATGCAAAGCCACAGGTCAATACACTCCCTAACGGACGGGATGTTGAATTGTTCACTGTTGGTGCGCTAGCTCAAGCTCTAGGAAGACCGTTTGTTTCAGTACGGGTCTGGAACGACAATGGGTACCTACCTAGGGCACCTTATCGACTACCCACTAAAAAGAATAAACACGGTGAGGAACATAAAGGAAGGCGACTTTATAGCCGAGCCATGATTGAAGCTGCTGTTGACATTTTTGCTAAGAATGGACTTCTAGACTTAAAGCGTATAGAATGGTCGTTACATCAGCACGTCTCAATAGAGATTGCTGAGGCTTGGAGTAAAATCCAAGAGCAAGAAACTCAAGCACTTCAAAACTAGCAGTTCAAACAAACTAAAAAGGAGCAATTCAAATGGCAGTTCAAAGCACAGAAGATTTCGTCCCTGAAACAGACGATTTCTCAATTGAAAGTATCGAAGCTCGTCCTACAAATACTGTAGATACTAGCGATGCAATTAAGTCAGGTTGGGACGCCGTAGCAGATGACGTCAAGCCAAAGGAATACGCTAAGGATTTTAAGCTTAGTGAAACCCTTCAAGTAATTAAGTTCTTAGGTGCCGCTGAACCTATTAAATACAGCCAGCACTTCCTCACTGAAAAGAAAGAAGGACAGCGTTCATACGTCTGTCTAGGCACTGGCTGCCCACTTTGTTTAAAGCTTAGCCACAAGCCTGAAAAGAAGTATTTATTTTCAGTGGCTGTTCTATCACCAACTGAGACAACACTTACAAAACTTGTTGCCTCACCATTGTTCTTTAAGTCGTTATTTGCAGCGCACCATTCACCTTCAGGTCCATTGTCTAAAAACTATTGGGCTGTTGCGCGTCATGGTCAAATGCAATTTACTACTTATACCCTAAACCCTGTAAAGGGTCGTGACCTCGGAGAAGACTTCGGTATTGACGAGGCTAAGGTTGAAGCTGCGGTTGCTGAAATGCAACCATTTGATTCTTCATCAATTCGTAAACTTTCTGTTTCCGAACTAGAAGATATCGCTAACGCTTTAATCTAAAACTAGATGTAGGAAGGCCACGTTAACCCCTTTCCGTGGCCTTTCTGCCTTAAGGGGAAATATGAACATTATTACAACCAAAGAGCAACTAGACGAAATGGTTGCGTATTACTTAACACAAGAGTCTTTTTGTTATGACGTAGAAACCGTTGGACCACAACGGGGAGTTACAGTGGTTAACGAAGTTCTATGGATTTCTTTAGCAACTAATGGTCGTGGCGATGTTATTCCTATGGGTCATCCAAACGGAGAATTTGAAGGGGAAGCATTTCCTTTAACACCTACTGGTCAACTTCGTAAAGAAGAAGGTTTGTCCATTAGAGAATCAGATTATTCAAAAGATAAAAGAAAAGCTATTACTACATATGGTCCAGCACCAACTCAGTTATTTCCTGCGGAAGTATTTTCCGCTTTGTACCCTTTAATGTTTGGTAAAGACCGCACTTTAGTAGGGCACAACCTTGTATTTGATTTAACTTCTGTTGCCAAATATTACGAAGGAGAAGTTCCTACAGGTCCATACTTCGACACAATGATTGCGTCATTTCTTTATGACAACAGGAACAAGAACAAGTGTGGACTTGATGATTGCCTTGCTCGTGAGTTTGGTTATCACATGGTAAAAGGCGTAGGTAAAGAGGTAGAGAAGTACGCTTTTAGCACCGTAGCAAAGTATGCTTATTTAGACGCCAAATACACTTACATGCTTTACAAAAACGTATTACAGAAGAAGTTGGAAGAAGGTCAGTTAACCAAGGTTATGAACTTAGAGATGAGCGTATTAAAGGTTCTGTGTTCTATGAAATTATCTGGCGCCCCTATAGACATTGACCAGTTACAAGTCCTACATGACCAATTAGAGATTAACATTGAAAAGGCACGTTCTGATGTTTACCGTACTGCTGGCAAAGTATTTAACATTAACTCTAACCCTGAGAAGCAAGTGCTCCTATTTAGTTCTAAGTCAGATGGTGGACAGGGTTTAAAACCAAAGATATTAACTGATAAGGGTAAGAAGAAGGATGAAGGCGGAGAGGCGTTAGATATCTCCGACTACTCAGTGTCCAGCCCTGCCCTTGAGCTTTACAGAGGCAGTAATGAGTTGGTAAACGCTTTGCTTGAATACTCAGATTTAAACAAGATGTTAACGACTTATGTAATTCCTTACTTAGGTGGCGAAATTACACGCACCAGTAATGGCAAGTCTAAGATTTCACAGAAAGAAAGCCTTCTTATAAACGGCAAGATTCACTGCGACTTTGTACAGCACGGCGCTGAGACTGGAAGATTTTCTAGTCGTAACCCCAACCTTCAAAACATTCCCGCACCCGAAGACCCAGACAAAGTTCCTGAAGATAAACAGTATGGTCGTATGTTGCGTAATTTATTTGCCGCCCCTGAAGGTTACAAACTTGTAGTGGCTGACTATTCACAGATTGAACCCAGAGTAATTGCTTCAATGGCTAAAGACCCTATTATGTTAGACAACTATCTAAACGGTAGAGATATTTATACAACTGTAGGTGACACCATGGGAGTTAATAGAAAGGCTGGAAAGGTACTTGTATTGGCTATGGCATACGGCGTAGGTCCAGATAAAATTGCCACACAGATTGGTTGTACAGTTACTCAAGCCAAATCACTTCTTCAAGATTTTTCAAGTAAATTTAAAGCCGTTGATAAATACCGCATATTAGTCGTTGGGAGCACTCGTCAGCGTGGGTATGTAACCACCCTACTAGGAAGGCGTAGATATCTTCCTGAGATTAATTCCAAAAACTTTGGTGAGAAAGCAGGGGCAGAACGCCAAGCTTTTAACACTCGTATTCAAGGTTCAGCTGCAGACATCATTAAGCTAGCTATGGTTCGAGCCTACGACATGCTTCCAAAAGAGTCTAAGCTTCTTCTTACCGTGCACGATGAATTAGTTACGCTTACCCCAGACGATAAAGTAACCGAAACTGCCGAGGCTATCCGCGAGGCTATGGAGGGTATTAACCTTCTTGATGTACCCTTGATAGCGGATATTAAAACGGTTCAGAAGTGGGGAATGGCTAAATGAAATGGTTTAAGCGCAAACCTCGGTACACCATACAAAATACAGAGATACCTTTTAGCACAATTACTCGTTGGTCTTTATACGATTTAAGCGTTGAATACCCTAATGAAATTTCAGTTCTTCTCGGATTAAACCCAGTTAGTGAAGAAGGCGAAAGAAAAGAAATAAGAGATAGTGAAGACCGTCTAGAGTCTTTAGATGAACTACTTCCCTTTATAGACATAATTAGTGAGCTTAACGCCAAGATTATTGTTGCGGTACAGATGCGTGATACGACTAAAGAAGGGTTGGCAGATAAAGAAGATTTTGGTCCTGAAGAGTTAAAACACATGACTGAGTTCTATAAGGCTATAGGATTTTCGTCTTTAGTAACCGCCTTTTCATCTGGTATAGAACTTGATATTATCCATCCCAGTGCGCTAAGTACAGGGGAATACTATAAGGAGGAAAAATATGAGTAGTAATTGGTGGGCAGATAAATTAGGAACGCCCCAACAACCAAGACAGCCGCAACAACCGTTGGCGCCTGTTCCACAACAGTACGTGCCACAACAGCCTGTGTACCCTCCGCAACCCGCGCCAGTTCAATACCCACCATCACAACAGATTCAAACAACACCTCGTTGTCCTGGATGCGGTAGTGGAAACTTCTCAGGTGCAGAAGGTACAAGACCTCGTTGTTACGATTGCGGTTACCCAATTCAACAATCAGGTTCAGGTGTAGGTAAAGGAATTGTTGGAACTCCAACAGCGTCAGGACCAGCTCAACCAGCAAGACAAGTTCCATCAGGCGGATTTAACCCACAGACAATCATTGGACATATTTAATGGCAATTGCAAATGCAGAACTGCTTAAGGTTATTAACAAGATTAACAAAAAACTTGGAGCAGATACAGTAGTTCTTGGTGAAAATATAACTAATACCAATGGGCGCATGACTACTGGCTCACTTGCATTTGATGTTGCTTTGGGCGGAGGTTGGCCTGTTAATCAATGGCACGAACTTATTGGGGAAGCATCCAATGGCAAAACAGCAATAGCGTTAAAAACTATTGCTGCTAATCAACTTAAAGACCCATCATTTACTACAGTGTGGGTTGCTGCAGAAGAATGGGTACCAGCTTACGCAGAAATGTGCGGTGTTGATGTATCCCGAGTTTATGTAATATCAACTAACATTATGGAGGATGCGTATGAGTCTGTTATCGAAATTGTGGAAAGCAAAGCCGTGGATTGCGTTGTTATTGATAGCCTTCCTGCCCTCGTTCCTTCATCAGAGGATACAAAAGAAATGGAAGAATCAACAGTAGGTAGAACCGCTTTACTTACTAATAAGTTTTTTCGTAAAGTAGGCAAAGCTTCTAAACGTTCTTTAGTTGAAGCAGAGCGTCCTTTTATTGGAATTATGATTAACCAATGGCGTTCAAAGATTGGAGTTATGTATGGAGACCCACGCACAACTCCAGGTGGTCTAGGTAAAGATTACGCTTTCTTCACCCGTATTGAGATTAAGAGAGATGATTGGATTGAAGTAGGAACAGGTCAAGAAAAGCACCGTGTAGGACAGACTATTAAGATTCGTACTATTAAGAACAAATCTGCCCCACCGTCTCAAACAGCCTTTGTGGATTTTTATTTTGCCCCAGGAGGTTCCGTAGACCGTGGTAACTATGATTTTGCTAAGGAAATAGTTGCTATGGGTATCATAAACAAGGTTATTACACGGGCTGGTGCCTACTACAGGTACGCGGAACGACAATGGCTCGGCGCAGATGGTATGCTAGCCTCCATACGGGAAGAGATAGACCTGAAAGAAACCCTAGAGCGCGATGTTTTAGACTCAATTAAAGCGGGTTCTAAATTCGTAGCAGAAGACTCCGATGAGGAGTGAAGGACAAAAGCAGTCTAAGAAACATGAGGCACGATTAGCAAAAAAGTTTGATGGCAAGCGCACAGCAGCCAGTGGAGCTTTTTGGAATCGTAAAGGCGATGTCCGAACTGATGAACTTTTAATAGAACATAAGTGGACGGGCAAAGCCTCCTTCACTGTCAAAGCGACAGTTTTGGAGAAGATTGTCAATGAAGCAATTCTTGATAGCCGAATGCCTGTCCTTGGTATTAGTCTTAACAACGAGAATTACATATTGCTTTTAGAAGACGACTTCCTGGAACTTCGCCAGAATATTCAGGAGTGTACTTGTACGAAGGTTCAGGAAGTGTAGAAGATTGGCGTTATACCGCCAAGTGTCGAGGTATGGACACAGAACTTTGGTACCCACCTAGAGATAAAGCAAAATACAAAAATATTGCCGATAAATCTAAAGCCGTGTGCTTTGGTAAAGATGGCGCCCCTGAGTGCCCAGTACGTTTGCAGTGCCTATTGTATTCAGATAAGATGGACGAACAACACGGAATCTGGGGCGGACTCAGCCATCGTGAGCGCAACGCACTTAAGAGAAAAGCTGCTAAAGTAGGACTTACATTGGAAGAATGGATTATTAAAAATGGTGGGAAAAGACGACAACCTTAAGGCCTCAGGAACGTTAAAACAATTTCTTGATGCAGGTAAATCAACTACCCGCGTACTTAGTCAAGTAGAGCGATATGTGATTGTTAATCCAGAAGTATCCGATAGACGAACAGATGTTTTTCATCCTTCAGCAATGGTTAAAGATGATTGGTGCCACAGAGGTTCTTATTTTTTGCTTTTAGGTTACCCACCACTTCCAGATAAATATAAAAGAACATTAAGTCAAAAACGCGTATTTAGAATAGGCCACGACATACACCATGGTTGGCAAGATATCTTTAAAGATATGGGAACTTTGTGGGGTAAATGGAGATGCCCTGAATGTGATGAAACATTTTTAGGACAACCAAAAGACCACGAAGATGACGTTCATCCTAGTAATTATGAGTATTTAGAAGTTCCGTTGTTTTATGAACCACTAAGAATTGCTGGTCATGCTGACGGTATTTTAATTGGGTTTGGTGAACCTTTATTACTTGAAATTAAATCAATTGGTGTGGGAACGTTTAGATTTGAAGCACCACAACTTATGGCTGAACACAATGGCAATTTAGATAATATGTGGAAGGCTTTAAACGCTCCATTTATGTCCCACATTAAACAAGCTCAGTTGTATATGAAATTAGCTGAACTTATTGGATTAGAACATCAACCCCAAGAAGCTTTGTTTTTATATGAAAATAAATCCAATCAAACTTCTAAAGAATTTGTAATACCTAAAAGTGATTTTGGTACTGCCCATATTTTAGAAGATGCCAAAAGTATCATCGAGGCTATTGAAAGGAAAGAACCTCCTACCTGTAATATTGACGCCAATGCTGGTTGTTACCAATGTAAAGGATACGATGATGTTCAATCTTGAAGCTACAGGAATTAGCAAAGAAGTTATTTTAGTATTAGAAAAACAAGGTTTAGCAGTAAGACAGACCTTAGACCTTGATATGCCAGATTTTCCTGAAGACATAACTTTGATAGATGACCAAGAGTTGATGGTTATGGCATCTAAATACATGGAAAACTACAACATGATGCGTACTCAAACAGCTTGTGCTCAAATAGCAGAACTTGAAGCAGAAAATGATTACGACTTATCTGAGGCTAGAGCGTTACTTAACACCTCTACTGGTAAGACCACAGAAAAAGCTGGGCTATTAAAAGCTGCTGTATTAGCTATGCCTGATATACAGGAAAAATTAAAGGTTAAAAATTACACGTATGCTTATCGTAAATTGATGGAAACTACGCAAGACAACATGGAACGATACTACGGCTTAGTAAGTCGGGAATTAACAAGGCGCACTTCCAGTGACCGCGACCGTATGCGTAATAATAAGTTCACAGCCTAATGGCAAAAGGTCCAAAAATATTTAATGGTGGGTTAAAAAGTGAGCATCCTGTATATATAGGGATTGACCAGTCTTATAGTGGGTTTGCTATAACCGCGTTAGATGCTGAAAATAAAAGTGATTACTACTCAATTGTGTATAAAGCTGAAGGTAGCGGTGTAGACAGGCTTAAAGGCATCCAAGCTTTTGTTATGGAAGTCTTAACTGAGTTTACTATTGTGGATGTAGCTATGGAAGGTTACGCATTTGGCTCCCAAATGGCTAACATGCTTGGAGAGCTTGGCGGTATGGTGAAGATGACCTTGCGTGATTTTGGCGTTTATCCCCTTATTGTCCCCCCTACTAACCTTAAGAAGTACGTTACAGGTAAAGGTAACGGCGTATCTAAAAGCCAAATGCTCCTTTATGTATTTCGTAAATGGGGCGCAGATATAACAGATGATAATGCTGCCGATTCCTACGCCCTAGCCAAGCTGGTGTCGGGTGCGCATGTATTAGAATACGAAAAAGAAGTGTATGATAAACTTCAAGACCCAAAGTTTAGGGAGAGATAATGGCGAAGTCTAAAGGCAATAGAAACGATGCTAGACCTAACGGTAAAGCATCTAAAAAACATCCAAAGACTAATGTTAAAAAAGGCAAAACAATTGACGGTTATTCCCCAGCCAAGATTGCTATTCGTAAAGCAAAGAGGTCATCGCAATGAATATTGAAGCAATGAATGTTCTTAAGAAATTACGTGAAGCAAAGAGATTGGTAGAACAGTTAGAACGAGAATACCGAGGCATTTGTGATTGTAATGAAAAACTTCCAGGAGTAGAGCCCACGCATAAAGACATGCTTAGTGGGTGGTCATACACCAAAACTCACAAAACATGCGAATACCACACATATAAGGCTATGAGACATGCCAGTTTATGATTTTGCTTGTGTGTCGTGCGATTTACAAGTTGAACGATATTTTACATTTAATGAAGAACACCGCGTTGAATGTGAAACTTGCGGTAATCAAATGATAAAAATAATGCCGTCAATACCCGCTCATTTTAAAGGCGGAGGATGGGGAGGACAATGAACAGCTTTCAAATTAATGACCATGAATGGGCAGAAAACGTTCAAAGAGAGTTAGATGAATATATAAATGCTCTTCAAAGTTGGTATGTATACGGTGAAGAGGAAGGCGAAGAACCTGAGCCTATTTCAGGACTTCCTTACTGTGGTTGTGAAACTTGCTATTGGCGTGAAGTTTTGGCCTTTGTATCCCCACGTATTATGAACGCTCAAAATAGCAAACAGATTGAACTGGCCTAATGCCACTAGACCTACGAGATAAAGACAACCCATTACATGTCTGCGTTTGTGGGTCTACCCTTTGGAACGTCCAAGCAATGTTTGAAGATGGCGAAATTTCGCTTTATATGCTTGATATGGAGTGTGCGCTTTGCCAATCTAAAGCAACTGCTCCTACCCCAATAGACCACGTTTTTTAACCTTACAGTAGTTGGATAACCCCTCATAATTTAGGGGTACTACTAATCCGACTACTAAAGGAACATTAATGACTGAAGCATCAGAAGAAAGCATTTTGCGCGTTGGCGCAGGAAGTAACCCACAAGCCGTAGCATCAGCAATTGCACACAGTATTTATGAAACTCGTGGGTGCAAGATTCGCGCCGTAGGCGCTGGAGCCGTTAACCAAGCAGTTAAAGCAATTGCAATTGCGCGTGGTTATACAGCACCAAGAGGCTTAGATTTATCCTGTATTCCAGGATTTGCTAGTATTGAAAGCCACGATGGACAGATTAGCGCCATCGTATTTGTAGTATCAGCGGCAGGTTAAGCCATTATTTTGGCCTTAAATGCCTTATTGTTATTTAACCCCCTTTGCAAAGGAATATAAATGAAAACAGATTCAAAGAAAAATCCAGCACCATTGGCTCCAACATCTGCTGAGCCATCAAATGCTGCAGGTTCTAAACCACGCGTTGCACCTACAGAAAAGGGCACGCTTATGAAGAAGAAGAACGCTGCTGCTGGTGGAGCAACAGGTACTACAGGACATCGTTCCCATGTTAAGGCTCGTTCAGGCGCTCGTTACGGTATCCGTGTAGGATTCCAAAAGCAAGAGGCACCAGAAGCTGGAGCAACTCAAAGTAACGGAAAAATTATTCCTGCAGCTATCAACCGCTCAAAGCCAAATTTCAACGCAGGTATGGCTGAATAACCCTTTTAGTAAATTTGCCCCTAGGAAACTAGGGGCTTTTTTATTGGTGTCTCAGTTTGTTCTAAGCATGTATATATGGTTGAATTACACCTATGTCACTTAAAGATGAATTGGCTGCACGCTCACCAAGGTCTACTTCTGGCACTTATTCCAAGGGTAGATGTGGTGTAAATGAGTGGTTGAAGCTTCAAGACGATAAGTTGATATTAGAGTTTAAAGAAATACTAAACACTGACGCTTCAACTATGGAGTTGCACAGGTTTTTGCAAAGTAAGTTTGATAATTTAACTTTTAGTTTGACTACATTTCGTACTCACAGAAACCGTTGGTGCACATGTCCATAGAAGATGAAAACTCAAAAAGTATAAAAGAATCATTTCAAGATTTCATCAAAGCTGGCAAAGAAGGCTCAGATGATTTAACTCGTGGCATACCAGAAACTTGGCGCCCACGTTCTGAAGTTGATGCTCAAGGTGGTTTTGTAGTTTCTACGCCTTTTGTAGGGGAAACTGTTCCAGGTGCTAGAGACGCACTAATCGAGGCTAACTTAAACCCTGATGAGTGGGAAGTTGTAAATGTACGCCGTGGTCGCTGGCAACGTTATGATGGTGAATGGTTAGAATCCCTACGCCTTAACATCGTTCCCGCTCATGGCACAAGTAAAGATTATGATGCAGAAAAATTAATTGAAGAAATTTCACAATGGAAACCTGGGTTTTATGAAGGTAGCTTTAAAGGGGATTTAACTGCCGTATATAGTTTAGGGGATACTCAATATGGTAAAGACGACACACCAGCAATTGTTGACCGTGTACTTCGTACTTTTGATGAGTGTGTAGAACATCAAAAGTTACTTAACCTCAAGTACCCAGGACGTATTAGCCAAATTGCGCTTCCACAACTTGGTGACTGTATTGAAGGTATGACCAGTCAAAAAGGTAAAGTAATGGGCCGCCACGACATTGGAGTTGCACAGCAAGTGCAAGTTGGTCGTCGTATTCTTATGGCACAGATTAAATCTATGGCAGTATTAGCGCCAAAGATTATTGTTCCAGTAGTTCCAGGAAACCACGATGAAGTTCAACGTTTCTTAGTTTCACGCCCTGAAGATTCTTGGCAGATTGAAATTGTTCGAGCCGTTGAAGATGCGTGTATGGAGAATGAGTTCCTAAAGGACCGCGTAGAATTTCGTTATCCTGCAAAAGATGACAGCACACTTGCAGTTAATTTAAGTGGCGTTTTATACGGTATGGCTCACGGTCATCAAAAAGCTAACATGGTTAATTGGTGGCAAGGTCAAGCAATGGGTCGTTGTGCGGTAGCAAACGCAGATATATTAAATGTCGGGCACCTTCACCACTATGACGTACAAAGTGTAGGCATGCGTTTATTTATACAAAACCCAGCTATGGACAATGGTTCATCTTGGTGGCGTGATAAATCGGGCCTTGAATCCCATCCAGGAATCGTATCTTTAGTCGTAGGAGAAGGTTTTGATGCTCGTAGAGAGTTAGTAGTGCTAGGTGGCTTCCGCTAAAACGTGGCGTTTTTCAAACGCCCTATAATAAGGAGAATAAAATGACACACGATGAATTGCTGGCATTACTGAAACCAATGACCAATGATGATGCTATCTTTATGAAAGATGCCCTTCGTGTAGTAGTGGAATTACACAAACCGATTGAAGGGAAATGTAATCTTTGCGCCTTCACTCTATACATAACACCAATGGGTATTCCATACGAGCATACCTATACAACTGATTACCCTTGTGCCACCATCAAGGCTATTGAGAAGGAGTTAGCCTGACAACCACTCAATTTAGAGTATCCTAGAGTAATGATGGATATTCCTATGAAAGAGTGCACTTCTTGTAGACAGTCGTTTCCTGAGACTAAATACAAGATGCGATGGTCTAAAGGACGTCAAGGCGGTACTCGTCAAGCTATGTGCAATAGGTGCTTGTATGTTAAATATACTCGCCCTAACGTAGAACGTAAAATGGCAAAAATTCATGCGTATCAGATAGAAAAAGGTTGCGCTGATTGCGGTTATAACAAACATGCTGCAGCACTTGAGTTTGACCATCTTCCAGGTACAGAAAAGTTTTTTAATATAGGCGAAGAAATTGGTAATAGAAGCGTAGAATCTATATGGTCAGAGATAGCTAAGTGCGAAGTTGTTTGCGCTAACTGTCACGCAATTAGAACTGTTGAACGTAGAGAGAGGGTTGACATATAATGCCAGGTCCTCATCAGAATGTTCAAAACCTTGGTGCCGCAGGTATGTATGGAACAAATACAAACTACGGCGGAGGCGGCGTTCCAGTCGCCAGGAGTGAACTTGACTTCTTACGTTTAGGCGTAGGTCGTCAGCCTTCTGCGGAGTATCCCTGACGGCTATTTAGGAACAATTAGAACTCGTAGAGATGACCGTGGTCGTCCAGGTTCTACATCAGAAAATGTTTTAGATTCACTTAAAGTTCGCATTACACAACGCGGTTATCAACGCGGTGTACATAAAGGCGAGCGCATTGACTCCGCTGGTTATTACTATCCAGATGAGTTGAGACCAGAGCGTGGAATTTTGCGCCAAATGAACTCAACTAGAGAAGGCAATGTTTTGATGTCAAAGAGAAACTCAGATGCACAACATCTGGCACCAGCTCCACACTTACCTAATGATGGTAAGGCAGGTCCTGCTGCAAAGAGTGATGCACCTATGGGTGTTAACCTTAATCGTGCAAAGCGATTGAGTTCCCTATCACCAAATTGGAAATAAATGTCAGGAAGAATGGCAGACGGTGTTTACTCCCGCAAACCTTGGCAAGCACCTCCAGAGGCCGCCTACCCACCGCAGCAATATATTGGCCCTTTTGCATCTAACCAAGAGCGTCTACTTAGCCAATCATTAGCTGCTAATACAATGACAGGGCAAGAACTACAAGAATATGTGCGCCCCCCACTTCCTCAGATAGTATTATTTCCAGAGAGATACGGATACACAGATACAGAAATAGGCATTGGGGACATAATTGAACTTCCAGGACGAGCACAACAACGTGTAGAGTCTGATTATAGCCAGACACCAAACACCACAGAGAGCACCAGCACTAACTCACTAGGAGGTTCCGTATAATGGCAAAGAAATCACAACCTTCTGCAGGTATGCGCAAAGTTATAAAAAAAGCTGAAAAAATTGCATCTATTAAAAGAGTCGGTCATGGAGAAGGCGGAGAAGTATCGGTAGCGACTAAGCATCTTGCCCCTCAAGGCCCTAAAAAAGATTCAACTCGACCAGTAGTAGAGGGCCTTGCTGACACAACTGGTGAAATTCGCACTTTCCCAACTAAAGGAAAAGTTCGTAATTTTGACAAAAATATATCTAAAGCAGAATCAAGAGCAACTGCGTTTATTAACGCTAGCACTGATGGAAAGCTTTACGGTGGGCGATAATGGGACGCAATAATAAGGATTTTCACGATGCCACAGAGCACGTAATGGATTATGAAGAAAACCCTAATACAGGCACTTGGCATGAGGTTATTCAAAAAGGTGATGGTATGTCAGCCCCAGCCTACACACGTTTAGCACCTAAGACATATCCTGGTTTAGCTCCTAAGAAAGATAAAAACTAATGAAGAATGACCCAGGATTACTTACTGATTCCACAGGAGAAGGCATGGCTGGAGCTGAGGATGTGCGCCTAGATACCCAACGCGACCTATCCAAGACCTACTACAACGGTTCTAAACCTTGTATTGAGTGTGGAATGTTATTAAACCCAGTACAATCATTACATATGGAGATGTGCCCAAATTGCACACGCCGTAAGCATTCCAAGCAACTAAAAGGACGGATGGCATAATGACAGTTAATAATTCGCGTTCAGAGAACGTTTCACTAAATGAAGGCGCAACAGACGGTAAGTACCGTAAGCGTCGTCCAAACACCACTGTTATTCCAGGCCTTGGAGACCAGACAGTAGTTCAAAATCGTGCAGGTTTGCACCCTTATATGAATTATGGCTTCATCAACTCTGAAGAAGCGTCTAAAGTAAACCCAGGTAAGTAATTATGACTGAAGACAGAGCTTACGACTCACGTCGCGTTCCAAACGTAGACCCTAAAAACTTTACTGACCCAGCTGAATACCAAGAAGCAGTAGAAGCTGCACGAGGTACCGCACCCGCAGCAGAACCAGATTCACCACGAATGACTGCTGCATTACGTAAAGCAAAAGACCCTGCAACCAGGGCTAACATCAGAGATATGTTGGGTTAAGTAATGCACCCTAAAGAACCTCAGTTTCCTACCCATAATCCTGCTGAAGGAACGTTATGGAAGCGTGCTGCAGAAGAACCTAAAGAAGATAGATATGATTACAACATGCGTAAATTTGGTGGAGAGTTAGAAGAAGCTAGAGAAAACAACAAAGCTTGGGAAGCAGAACGAGCAGATTATTGGAATAAAAAATGAACCCTAGTGAAGAGCAGATTCCGCGCCCTGAAGGTATGAAAATGACTGTATCTAAAGAGTCATTAGACCGCAATGGTGAACGTCATTATTCATGGAAGGGTAGCGAACTGTATCCAGCATCATTTGAAGATGTTCCTGGCCCACTTCGTGGAGTAAGAACTAAAACTAATCCAGATGCACATGTAAAAGTAGTTGACCCTACTAAGATGTCTTCTGCAAAATTACCTCAAGAAGGAATTAATAACCTTAGTACTTATATTACTAATAGAGCTGCTAGTGGTGAAGGCGCAAAAGTATCTGGTGAAAGAATTGCTAAAGAAAACGCTAAGAACCCTAAAAAAGTATTAAAGTTTGACGATACAAAATGAAACCTACTCAAGCGCAATTTCCTGAAGATGACCGCCCAGAAGGTTGGGACCATTTAACCCCAGAAACCATGGATGAGATGGAACAACACTACGTTAAAGAACAACGCAAGGACAGTTAATGTCTGAAACACCAGAAGACCGTGGTCCAAGCAGCCTACGAATTGTAAATTACGACCCTTCTAACCCTATTCATGTTGGCATTGTTCGTACTAAAGATGTAAACAATCAAATTGATACGCCACGACAAAACGACGTTGTTAAAAGAATTGTTATGCCTGTAGCTCCAGGTAATGAAGAAGAACCAAAACTTTCAGGTCGTCATATGACCAATGAAGAAAACGCTGAATATGTTGTACCAAAAAAACACAGAATTAAACAAGAAGGGGCGGTTAAAAAACCTGCACTTCAAACAGAATCCCAGAAAGCTACCTCTAAAGAAGAATTGCGTAAACGCGATATTGAGGCTAGAAACGCTAGGTTGGCAGCTTTAAAGAAAAAATAACTTGTGGTAAGATATCGGACTACTAATAGGAGTAATGATGGCATACGATTTAGCGCAGTTTAAAAAAGCTGAGATAGACCCAAATGAACCACACATGCGGTTGCTCAAATGCCTTAGATGCCGCACCCTTGAGGAAGTTCCTGATTACGAAGGTCCTGATGGTGGAGAAAACACCCAAGAGTATGATTTAACACTTAAGTTTTATACAGACCAACATGTTCAAGGAAAATGTAACCGTGAAGATTTTGTTACTGTTAGATTTCCTACAAGATTTTGGGTTATTCCAAAAGTAAAAGAAGGCATTATTGCTAATATAAATGATGGTGCTGAAGGATTAGATGTATTTGGAACCAATTTTTATGCCACCAAAGCTAACTTAACTTCTGATGCTATGAATTGTTGGATAAAAGACCACAACAGCACCAAAGATTGCGCAGATTATAAAAGCTCTAAAAAAGAACTTAAACCAGGTACAGCCAAAGAACGTTTAGCTGCAGGTTTAGAAAAAGAGGCAAAAGGTCCAAAGGTTTACCTATGCGATTATTGCCCTTACAAGTCTATTGTTCAAAAGAAAGCTTTTAAGAAACAAGGACATTACGATTGATGGCACTTAGTATAGAAACCGCATTTATTATTGCAATGCGGGCAGACGGTTCATTTTTTGCCACTACTAATTTTAGTACAGAGTTTGAGATGCAACGAGAAGCCAAAGCTTCTGATATCAAACACGGCTGTAACGACATCCTAACCCTTTTAGAAAACAACGATTTAGCCAACCTTATTGTGACTAAATTGGCAGCTGAGCCTCAATCTGAGTCGGAAAAGACGGCTAGTTCAATGCGCCAAGCTCTATCTGAAAAGGGTATACTGTAACTACACAGTAAGGGGCTCTAATGGCAACTCCTCGCAAGAAACAAACAGCGAAAGCTGTTAAATCTGATGAGCTAACACCTTTAGATATTCATGCAATTCAATTGCACGAACTGTATAAATCATTTCGTAAAGCAGGATTTCCTGTAGATATTTCCATGGCGCTTATTACAGATAAAGGCGCACACCCTGATTGGTTTTACACTTTAGTCCCAGATTTAGAACTATTAGAAGACGAAGAAGACGAAGACTAGAGATATACTGTCCTAATGGACTTTAACGTTGCATTGACTAAACATGCAACACCTGTGTCCTTAGAACCAGCAGATACTTCGTATTTTAGCGCCCCTGCAGCTGGATTAGACCCTAGATTATTTAGGGATAACCACCTTATAGGTAGTGTTCGTAATGGAATATTTAGCATTTTATTTGACCATTTACGTCGCCATTATTATAACCCTGAAGCTTATGTTCACGTATGGTTGGCAGGCAGTGGAGTTTCCTACCAGTGGGCAGCAAATCGCACACCAGCAGATTTAGACTGCTTAATAGGCATTGACTACATAGCGTTCCGCAAATCCAACACAAAATTTGTAGGACTAAGCGACCAAGAAATTGCCTCAATGATTAACGAAGATTTTCGCGCTGAGTTGTACCCACAGACGGAGAATTACCTGGATTCCTTTGAGCTTACTTTCTATGTCAATGTTGCCTCAGATATTCGCACCATAAAACCTTACGCTGCCTATTCATTAACAGATGATGATTGGACAGTAGAACCATCAGAGCCTATTTTGAACCCAAAGAAAGATTGGGAAAGAAAGATAACTCGTGATGAAAGCATGACCGTAGAAATTTTAGAACGTTACTCGCAAGCCCTTGCCAATATAGGAACAGCCACTACCGACACAGCCCGAGTTAATTCTGAAGCTGTGCTGAAACGGGCAGTTGACCAAGGAGCCGCGTTATTTGAGGATATTCACCACGGACGTGGTTCTGCGTTTAGCCCCAGCGGTCAGGGGTACGCAGACTATGCTAACTACCGTTGGCAAGCAGGAAAGAAGTCGGGAGTAGTTCAAGCACTAAAACAATTGAAAGAAATATCTACCAAGACACGGCAAGAATTTGAGTCCCAGACATATGGTATGGAACTTCCAACTGCTAATGTTTTAGTACGTAGAGCAGCGCTATACAAGCGCTGACCCTAATTTAATCGGAGCACATTTTGGCAATAGTAATGTTCGTTGATGGAGTTTTGCGCTCCGAATCAGGTAGCCCTATTTATCAGGGTCTTGCCCTTTATCGTATGTTCAACGAAGATGTGCGTGTAATTTTATTAACAGATGACCGTGAAAAAACTAACCGTTGGTTGTTAGAACATAAGATTAATAAGTTTGATGACCTCATAGATAGAAACGTTCCAGGCGTGTTAGAAGACCCTGATATAGAACAGGTTAAGTACGTTCGTTCTCAAGGTAAAGTAGAATTAGTAGTAACTTCCGATACAGAGCTAGCCAAAAAACTATTGGAAATAGGATTAGATACCCTTTTATTTTTGCACCCAACTTACCTTCGTCCAGAGTTTAGACCAGACGGTCGTCAAGGTATGAAAAGTTGGGCGGCTATAGAAGAAGAAATAGATAAGCAGATTGAGATGATTAGAGAAGACCCACGAGTTTGAAAATCATCTACCTTGGTGCTGAAGTACCCAGTAACCGCACACTACTTGAGACAACTACAGCCAACCATGTTGGGGTAAGTTTTTGGCGCCTTGTAAAACGTGGACTACCCAAGACTAAGACCTATCTAATAGACAATTACTTTTCAGATGATTCCTATGTCTATGCCCATGCTGGTATACCCAAAACAGAGAACCTCAGCCTAGAAGAGCTAGAAGAATTTGCCGTCCTTTACGAAGATTTTATAGCCAACAATATAGACCGTTTAATAACCTTTAATGAGTTAGTTCACCCTAAGCTAAGTCCAGAGTTTATAGAGGAACAACGCAAGACTTGTTGGGCTGATGTGCCACCATCTAAATTCCAACCAGTATGGCAATCACAAATGGGCGTAAATAACCTTAAGCAGATGGCTGAGCACTACCTAGACATCGGGCTTATGGGAGACGATATAGAGCACGAGAGCCAGCTTGCCGCCATTACAAGGGGCATGAGCGCTCGTGGCACACGCTTCCACGCCATTAATACAGCCAAGCCTTACAACCTACGACAGGTCAAGGTAGAGTCCGTCAGCACCCTTTCCTGGTTAGCTCCAATGCTTCACGGTGAGACCATTGTGTGGGACGGTACTAAGTTAGTTAGATATAACAAGAAGATGAAAGAACAAGCTCGTACTCGCTATAGGAACATCTATGAAAAAGCTGGGCTTGACTACGATTTAATAATGGAAGATGACCCACAAGAAGTTTGCCGATTGGCAGTTTGGTCTTACGAACAATACGAAGCGAGGTTAAATGTGAACGGTGATGATGCCTTCTTATCGCATGATAGCGAGTGGAATGAAGTGGAGGAAAGTGGGGAAAGTACTCCAGCTATAAGCGATAACAAGGGGGTTGGGATGCGGAAACTTGAGCCCAGAAATCCTGAAGAAATGCGCAATTTACCTGTCTTTGGATATGACTTTAAGACCGTAATTGAGACAGATGAAGATGGTAAAGATGTCATTAAAGATGTGCCTGTTATCAGGTCGCAATCAGCCACTTTACGTCAATGCGATACTTGTTTTGTAGCTGCTAATTGCCCTGCTTTTAAACCTCAAAATTCCTGCGCCTTCAACCTTCCTATTGAAGTAAAGACTAAAGACCAACTAAAGAGTTTGATTAACGCAATAGTAGAAATGCAGGGACAAAGGGTTGCTTTTATGCGTTTTACTGAAGAAATGAATGGTGGATACGCAGACCCAAATGTTTCGCAAGAGATTGACCGACTATTTAAATTAATTAAAACCGTTAAAGAATTGGACGATTCAACATCATTTATTAAGATGACTGTAGAAGGAAAAGGAGCATCTGCTGGCGTGCTTTCCAACATATTTGGAGACCGTGCGCAGGCGCTAAAAGAGCTCCCAAACGGTGGTCTCAATGAAGTTGAAACAACTAAAATAATTAAAGATTTGAGCGAAGA